>MTKW01000763.1_pt1 | contig 148019 bp, 117 predicted proteins | sample 1042761 | NCBI WGS metagenome assembly MTKW01 (sample SAMN06205366, study PRJNA360243) | anaerobic digester metagenome | biome: Wastewater treatment plant; feature: Anaerobic digester sludge; material: sludge; isolation source: anaerobic digester fed with sludge from wastewater treatment plant ... | reverse complement strand
TCTTAAGAAAGGAAATGTATACTCGATTTACTATAATTTACTATTTAGAGTATACAAGATAAGATGCCAAATAATGATTTAACATTAAAAGCTAAGTGGCAAGCCAATAATTATATAATTACTTTTAATGGAAATGGCGCGGATAATGCCGGTGAAGAAGGCATCATGCCTAACTTAATGGCAACTTATGATCAATCAATTATATTAACCCAAAACACCTTTACTAAAAACCTCCATCAGTTCATGGGTTGGGCGCTTACTTTTGATGGAGAAGTCAAATATAGTAATCAAGCTTCTGTTTCAAATCTTGCTGAAAGTGAAGAAGTTACTTTATGGGCCGTTTGGGCACCGCAACGTAAACTTACTGTGAATTTAAATGGTGGTCAATTGCCTGAAGGTGTTGAAGGTAATGAATTTTATTTTAATGATGATGACTTCCCACTCATATTACCACCTATAACTAAGAATCCAATTGGAAATCTCCACTTTGAGTTTTTAGGTTGGTATGATCAAAATAGTACTGCTGGAAATAAATATGTTCAATTAACGATTCCAGCTGACTATACTATATATGCTATATGGGATGAAGTTTATCATTTTGGAGAATATCCACAAACTAAAGTAACCGATCAAGAATTAATTACCATCTTAAATGGTTTAACACCAGTAGTATCAACCAAGACAATATCAACATCAGGGGCCGAATCACACACAGAACAGTGGCAAACAATTACATACGATGGTAATAAATATGAAAAAGTCGGTTCACACTACTATAAATATGAACCAATCGCCTTTAAGAAATTAGCAGATGGTACCTACTATTCAAAACGTATTATTGATTACTCACCATTTGATAATGGTCAAGCTAATTCCAACGTTTATGATACTAGTTATGTTAAACGATATCTAAACGAAGTCTTTAACACTAAATCAGGAACTACTGTAATTGTCGGATTATCACGTGAGCAGTTATTAAATGCATCTCACTTCTCTAATGACGCAGCTAGAGCGGCAGTTGCAACCGACTATGCCGCAGCAATCTATAGTATTAAAAAAACTTCAATATCTTGGGTTCATGAAGAGGAATATCCTAATAGCTACTGGACACGCACCCCATTATCGATGGCAGATACACACGTCTTTTATGTTTATTATCGAGGATCCATTCTTAACCAATACTCATGTAATCTGCTTCTTGGATTACGTCCAATTATTAGTCCTTAATTAGATTAAACTAGGAAATATCGCAAAAAGATATTTCCACAATAGTTATAAATGTTAATATAAAAGTACCCAAAAATATGAATGTAACTTTTATTAGTTATAGTCATAAATAAAAGGGTACTTTTATTTTTTAAGAAATAAAAAAATGTCATCCAAGAGGAAAAGGTAATTTAGAAAATAAGGCTTATTTATAAAAATTATATTAATAATATTATTGCATAATATTAAAATAAAATGGTATAATAAAAATGATGTGGTAAAAACATTTTTACTAAAAAAAGTTGTTATAAAAAACCTAAGGGAGGAAAAAAGATGACAAAAAAAGTTATTAAATCAATGAATGGTAACGAAGCGGCGGCATATTGTGCATATGCATTTAGTGAAGTCGCAGCGATTTACCCAATTACACCATCTTCACCAATGGCTGAATACATTGAAATGTGGGCAGCTAGAGGCGATAAAAACTTATTTGGTGTACCAGTTAAAGTAGTTGAAATGCAAAGTGAAGCCGGAGCTGCAGGTACAGTTCATGGATCACTTCAAATGGGAGCATTAACTACGACATTTACAGCATCTCAAGGCTTACTTTTAAAAATTCCTAATATGTATAAGATTGCTGGGCAAGGATTACCAGGGGTAATTCATGTAGCTGCAAGAAGTATTGCAGCACAAGCATTATCAATCTTTGGTGACCATCAAGACGTAATGGCAGCCAGACAAACTGGATTTGCTATGTTAGCTTCTAACTCAGTTCAAGAAGTTATGGATTTAGCCGGAGTTGCTCATTTATCAGCCATTAAATCGCGTGTTCCATTTATGCATTTCTTTGATGGATTTAGAACTTCTCATGAAGTTAATACTATTGAAGTGCTTGATTATAAAGTATTTGATAAATTACTTGATAGAGATGCAGTAGCTGAATTTAGAAAATTAGGTTTATCTCCTAATCGTCCTGTAACTAGAGGATCAGCACAATCGGATGACGTTTATTTCCAATCTAAAATTGCTACAGTTCAAAAATACAACGGTGTTGATGATATCGTAGCTGGTTATATGAAAGAAATTTCTAAAGTAACTGGACGCGAATATGCACCATTTGTTTACTTTGGTCATCCTGAAGCAACTGATGTTATTATTGCAATGGGATCAGTTGTTGATACATCTAAAGAATTAATTCAAGCTTTAGTTCAAAAAGGAGAAAAAGTAGGTATTTTATCAGTTCATCTTTATCGTCCATTTAGCAAAAAATATTTCATGAAAGCTATGCCTAAGACTTGCGAAAGAATCGCAGTCTTAGATAGAACTATTGAAGCTGGTTCAGTTGGAGAACCATTATATTTAGATGTTAAATCTATTTACTACGAAGAAGCAAAACAACCAGTTATTCTTGGCGGTATTTACGGATTATCATCTAAAGATACTACTCCAGCATTAATTGCTGCAGTATTTAAAAATTTACGTGGTAAACAAAAGAACCACTTTACAATCGGAATTAAAGACGATGTTGGCCATTCATCATTAGATCCAATTCATGAAGTTGAAATGACTCATCCATCAACAAGTGAATTATTATTCTTCGGTTTAGGTTCTGATGGTACGGTTGGAGCAACAACTAACATTGTTAAGATTGTTGGCGATAATACACCACTTTACTCACAAGCTTATGCGTCATATGACTCTAAAAAAGCTGGTGGGGTAACAAGAATGCATGTTAGATTTAGTCCAGAACCAATTAGATCAACATATTTAGTTAATGAACCAAACTTTATTTCTTGTTCAACTGATACATATCTATTTAAATATGATATGTTAAAGGGATTAAGAAAAGGTGGAACTTTCTTACTTAATACCGCTCATACTGGATTGGAACTTGAAGCATTCTTACCAAATAAAGTTAAACGTCAATTAGCAGAAAAAGAAGCGAAAATGTTTGTAGTTGATGCTAATAAAGTAGCATTAGAAATTGGATTAGGACGAAGAACTAATACGATTATGCAATCAGCATTCTTTAAATTAAACGAACAATTAATGCCGTTTGAAAAAGCGAACCAATTAATGAAAGATGCAGCACTTGAAACTTATGGACGTCGCGGTATGGAAGTAGTTGAATTAAACTATAGAGCGATTGATGCTGGCGGCAACTTATTACATAAAGTTGAAGTTAAACCAGAGTGGAAAGCATTAAAAGATGATGTTAAGGCTCAAGATGATAAGCGTCCAGCATTCGTTAAAAATTTAGCTGATATCGTTAATGCAATTGAAGGAGATTCACTACCAGTATCAGCATTTATGGATTATGAAGACGCTCATATGGAAGCTGGATCGACTGCCTATGAAAAACGCGGTATTGCTAACTTCGTTCCAGAGTGGAAACCAGAAACTTGTATTCAATGTAATGCGTGCGTCTTTGCTTGTCCTCACGCAGTAATTAGATCATTTATTGTCGATGAAGACGAACAAAAAGATTTACCAGAAGGCTCACTTACTAAACCAGCTCAAGGAAGAGATATGCAAGGCAAATTATTCTCAATTCAAGTCTCACCACTTGATTGTACTGGATGTGGTGTGTGTGTTGATGTCTGCCCAACTAAGCCAAACAAATCATTAGAAATGAAACCTATTGGTGAAGAATTAGCCGCTGGTAAACAACAACAAGCAGATCATTTCTTCAACCATGTTACTTATAAAGATTTAGGAACAGATAACATGAAAAATGCTATGTTCCGTCAACCATTATTTGAATTTAGTGGTGCTTGTGCTGGATGTGGGGAAACACCATATATTAAAGCCGTAACTCAATTATTTGGCGATAGAATGATTATTGCTAACGCAACTGGATGTACTTCAATTTACGGTGGTTCTTTCCCAAGTACTCCTTATACAACTAATGAATCAGGCCATGGTCCTGCTTGGGCAAACTCTTTATTTGAAGATAATGCTGAATTTGGATTTGGTATGAAAGTAGCTTATGATACAATGCGTGCTCGTTTAGAGACTATTGTTGAAGCTAATTTAAAAGATATGCCAGCTAAACTAAAAGAATTATTAGTTGATTGGCAAGAAAATAAAAATAATGGCGATCGTACTAGAGAATTATCACCACTAATCGTAGCTGAACTTGAAAAAGTTAACAAGCCATATGCCAAAGAATTATTAGAATTAAAAGACTATTTCGTGAAAGTATCACAATGGATCTTTGGTGGCGATGGCTGGGCCTATGATATTGGTTATGGTGGAATTGACCACGTAATCGCTAATTATGAAGATGTTAATATTTTAGTATTAGATACTGAAGTTTATTCTAACACTGGAGGTCAAGCTTCTAAAGCGGCTCCAACAGGATCAATTGCGAAATTTGCGGCAACAGGAAAAGCAACTAAGAAGAAAGACTTAGCAGCAATCGCAATGAGTTATGGTCACGTTTATGTAGCTCAAATTTCTCATGGTTCATCACCAGCTCAAGTTATTAGAGCCCTAAGAGAAGCCGAAAGCTATCCAGGACCATCACTAATTCTAGCTTATGCACCTTGTATTGAACATGGTATTAAGGGCGGATTAGCTAATTCTCAATCTCAAGCTAAATTAGCGACTGATTGTGGATACTGGCCAACATTCCGTTATGATCCAAGATTAGAAGCTGAAGGTAAGAATCCATTTAAGATTGATGCACCTAGAAGACCTAAATGGGATTTATACCGCGATCATTTAATGACTGAAAACCGTTATGCTCAATTAGTTAACATTAACCCAGAAAATGCTGAAGCTCTATTAGCTCAAAACTTAGTTGATGCTAAGCGCCGCTGGGCAATGTATAAACGCTATGAAGCAATGGATTACTCATTAGAAGAAGACAAGTAATTAAACTTTAAAAATAGATAACTCGTGTAGCACATTTTCGTGTTACACGAGTTAACATATTTAATACAAAATATAGCATTTTCAAAAGAATTGCTGTAGTGTGAAAAATGAGCAGTGCTCATTTTTTATTTAATCGCTTTACTAAAAGATTTTACATTGATAGAAAGGAAGTAAAATTATGCTAAAAATTGGCGATAAAGTTCAAGATTTTAAACTGTTTGATTACAGTGGAAATATTCATACATTAAGTGAGTATTTAGGTAAGAAAATAGTCATCTATTTTTACCCAAAAGACAACACTCCGGGATGCACCAGACAAGCTTGTGATTTTAGAGATAATTTTCATGAAATTAAGCGGTTAAATGTCGTGTTATTTGGTATTAGTGCTGATGGTGCTAAAAGTCATGAAAGATTTTCAAATAAGTTTAATTTACCGTTTACTTTATTAAGTGATGAAGACAATAAAGTTGCAACATATTTTGGAGCCTACGGTGATAAAAAAGTCTTTGGGAAAAAGACAGTAGGAATTATTAGATCAACTTACATCATTGACGAAAAAGGAATAATTGAACAAATTTGGCATCCAGCAAATGCTTCAAAAAACGTTTTAGAAGTTGTAAATTATTTGAATAAATAAGCGTAATAATTTTGAAAAAAGACAATAATAGGATAAAATAGTGTATAACTCACTTTAATTGTTAAATAAAAACCTATAGGAAGGGGAAAAATGATATGAAAAGATTTGTAAGAGTGCTAGTTCTATTAATAGCACTAGCAATAACAAGTGTTGGATTATTTGCGTGCGATAAAACTGCGGAATTTACGGTTACTTTTGATTCACAGGGTGGAAGCGAAGTTGCATCGCAAAAAGTAAAAGATGGCAAAGTTGCTGTAAAACCAAAAAATCCAACTAAAGAAGGCTTTGAATTTGGATATTGGTATTTAGTTGAAGGGTCAGAGTATGACTTTCAAACTCCAGTTACATCCAATATTACTTTAAAAGCGTTATGGGACGGAGGCGAATATACCGTTACCTTTGATACTGATGGTGGTTCTTCAATTGCGCCAGTAGTTGTCGCCGCGAACGGCAAAGTAACAAAACCAGAAGATCCAACCAAAGATGGATTTAAATTTAATTTTTGGACTAAAGATGGAGCGGAATTCTCATTTGATACACCAATCACCGGTAACATTACCTTAAAAGCTAATTGGACTGAATTATCAGTGGCTGATCAAATTGAAGAAGATTATCAAGCCGTATTAGCCAATTTCGTTGTCAGTAGTGTTCAAGTTAATACACCGACAAAAGGGCCAATTCACGGGTCACGTATTACATGGAACTCAACAACACCATATGTTTCAAACTCAGGAATTGTTTTACCATTATTACACGGACAAGATCCAACAACAGTTACACTTTCAGCAACTTTTAGAATTGGAACCGAAAGAGTTAAAAAAGATTTTGATGTTGAATTAAAACCAGCGGCTCCGGTTGTTTTAACGAATTCAAGAGAAGTTCAATTTAGTAATAAAACTACTGAATATACTATTCCTGATGGTGTTTTAGAATTATGGTTTGAAGAAAATGGAACTGTACCATATGTCAATCCTGAAAAATTCTTAAAATTAGTTGAAGGATTTGTTGATCCAGCATTTCTATCAATTATGGAATTTACATATGAAGCAGGCGCATTAACTATTTATTATCCGTATTATGACGAGGAAGAAGATTATACATATCATTTAACTGCGGTGATTGATTCTGTTAAAAATACAATTACGACACCAGACCCTGGCTTTTATTGGGCATATGTTTACTCAACAGAAACTAACTATAGTAGAAACATTACATATCCTGATAATGCTGATGCAAGTCGTGAGACTACAGGACTTGATTTAGTTTATCATTTAGGTGATTATAACTTACAAATTGTTAATAAAGATGGACAAATTTTAATGCCATTTAACTTAGTGAACCAATTATTTGCTGGTTCAAGCTACTATAATGTTTTCTATAATGGTGACGCTTTAGTTGGTATTTATGCATTACCAGATGAAGGAACTGATGAGTATGATGCAATGATGGATACATCATTAAGAGGTACAAGTTTTTCACCTGATTTAGTTGTTAATAATTTCAACTCATTAGCGTTTTATATGGATAATTTTTACGGATTGAAAGAATATTATGGCATTACAACTTTCTATGACTTATTAATGGAAAAAGCCTCAATTTTCTTAAGTACTGATCCAAAAGTCTTTGATGGAGCTTTAGGCCAATTAATTTATAAAACAATTGATGAACTCCATACCAGTTATGGTTATCCATCATATTATAGTGAAAAAGGAGTTTCAGGCTACACAATTACTAAAATTGGCGATTTCGGTCCAAAAGTAGGTGGCTGGTACCAAAATTCATTATGGGCAACTCAAGATGTTATTAGTGCAAAGTGGGGGTCAACGGCAGATAAACCTGGCTATTGGTTCTTAAATGAAGCAAAAACTCATGCAGTAATTACATTAAATAGTTTCAAAACTAAAGACATTTATGAAAGTGCAACTTTTGATAATACGTTGGTTCAAAATATTATGGAAGATACCACACTTTCACTACCAGCAGCGACTGGAACTAAGTTTTTCTTCTATAACTCAGGAACTCAAGAAAATGAAATCTTAGAAATAGTTATTAGAGGTGTTGCTGAAACATACTTTAATGATTATAAAGCGTTATTAGAAGCAGCCGGATTTACTTATGTTTTCGAACCATCAGGAGCGAGCCCTGTCGGGTATTTTAAGAAGACTTTTGGTGAGATTGAATACATGGTTGTAGCCAAATATGATGCAGAATATCAAGTTTTCTATATCGGTGTTGCTGATGAATTACCAGCAAGTTATAGTCAAGAATGGTTAGTGACAGGTGATGTTAGTGCATTAATTAACGGTGATAGTGCAGTTTATATGGAATTTACATTAGATAAGATGTTTGCTGAAAGTCCTTCATTAACTCACGTTACTTTAGATGTTTCATATAACACCGGTGGTAACGTTGGTGCCTTATATAGAATTGTTGGATTTGTAACTTCAGAACCATTTAGAGCGACTCGTATTACCGCAAATACTGGTTCTAAATCAAGTTCATATATTCAAATTGAAAATGTTCCAAATTATGGCCCAATTAAATGGTCATTACTAGTTTCAAATGTTACATTTAGTGCTGGTAATAGTATGGCAACCATCTTTAAAGAAAATAATTTAGGTCCAATTATAGGATTAAGAACTGGCGGTGGAACTAGTTCAGTTACGCCAATTTTATTACCTAATGGAACAGCATTTACTATGAGTAGTAACTCGATGAACGGCATTAGAACCGGTAGTGGAACCGATGCTGATCCGTACATTTATACCAATAATGAAGCAGGAATTGTCCCTGATTATTTGATTGATTTAGAAAATCTTTATGATGAAGCAACAATACTAGAAATACTAAATCAACATATATGGTCTTGAAAACAAAGTTAAATAATTATATAATTATTATGCTTGAAAGTGTTTTCATAGCAAAATTCAGTAAAAATAGTTGACTATAACCGAAAATTGTAGTAAACTCATAAAAACTAATAATTAGTTTTAAAAAAGAAGGAGAGAAAAAATGAAAAGAATTACAACATTAATTTTAGCATTCTTAGCCGTTGTACTTTTAGCTTCTTGTCAAAAGAAAATTTACACAGTTACTTTTGACACTCAAGGAGGAAGTGCGGTTGAAGCACAAAAAGTTGAAGAGGGCCAATTAGCTGTACGCCCTGAAACTGATCCAATTCGTGCTGCTGACGCCGATGGACAATGGTCATTCGAAGAATGGGTAACTGCTGCAGATGGAAATACTGCATTTGATTTCAGTAAACCAATTGAAGCAGATGTTACCGTTTTTGCAAAATGGACAAGAGAAGTAGTTGTTGCGTTTAACACTAAAACTGCTGCTACTATCGAGTCACTTGTTTTAGAGCCAGGTTCACAAGTTAATGAACCAGCTGCACCTACAAGAGAAGGATTTAAGTTTGAAGGCTGGTTTAAAACTAAGAGAGGCTTAACTTGGTTAGAACCTGAAAGAGTTCAATTCCCAATTACTGTTGACAAGAGTATTACACTACACGCATACTGGGAACCAATTAGCTCTAAGAACCATAACTGGGGTCCAGGAGAAACTTATACTTCAAGTATGGATTCTAAATCAACAATCATTTTAAACCCATTTACATATCAATGGTCACATGAGTCATCATTTATGGATATGATGTCAACTCCATTATATGGATCTGAAATTGACTGGGATAAAGCGATTGAAGAAGGTGTTGCAGATGCTCCAGGGGATTTCTCAAAAATCATTAATAAAGAATTCTCAATTGACGCATTAGACTACGTAAATATCAAAATTGGTGCAACTAGATTCCCTGTTGACTCTACAGGTGATGAGCACTTAACTGAAGAAGGAAGATATGACAGAGATGCTGCTACTCAAATTCAAGACAAATCATGGACATATCACTTAAGAAATGACGTAGTATTCGAAGATGGTACACCTGTTACTGCTTATACTTATGAATTCGCATTAAAACAATACTTAGACCCAGTTCAAAACAACATGAGAGCGAACTCTTATTATAAGACTGCTGAAAACAAAAATGGATATGCTATTGCTAACGCATACGAATATTACACAGGAACAGCTACTTGGGAACAAGTAGGATTCAAAGTTATTGACGAGTATACATTTACAGTTACAACTTGGGAAGACATGTCACAATCATCAGCTGTAAGCTTTGGTTCTATGACATTAGTTCACCCAGAAATTTATACTGCATCATTAACAGCTCAAGGAACAAACTCTACTTATGGTACTCCAGCTACTCCATTCGTATCTTACGGAGCATATGTAATTAAGTCTTGGGACGAAAACCAAAAAATCGTATTCAACAAAAACTATGACTACGTTTTAAAAGGAACTATTAACTTCAAGAGCGAAGTTATTGAAATTGTTGACGATGAAAACCAAAAATTCCAATTATTTGACCAAGGTAAATTATCAGTTGTTGGTTTAACTAAAGACCACTATGATCAATATGCTGAACGTCCAGGAGTTAAAAAATCTTGGAACGGATACCCACAAAACTTAATGCTTAATACAGCTGAACCAAGAACAAGTGGTGCTAACAAGATTACTCACCCATCAATTATGTTTGATAAAGAATTCAGACAAGCTATGTTCTATGGATTCAACAGACAATACTATGCAGACAGCGTTTACGCTCCAAATACTGCATCAATGTTACCAATGCCAGGTAATGCTAAGAACTACTTATTAGACGCTCTTGCATACCATGAAACTCCACAACACTTATTAATTCTTGAAAAACATGGTATTAACCCTGAAACTATTGGATACATTCCAGAAAAAGCTAAACAATTATTTGAATCTGCATATAATAGATGGCTTGCTGAAGGAAACACTGGTCCTGTTACATTAGTATTAATTTCAGATGACGATCCATTCGGAAGAGACTTAGTAACATTTATTAAAGACTCTTACGAAACTCTATTCACTAAAGATGGAGTTAAGAGATTAGTTATCGAAATCCGTGAAATGGCTGCTGAACAATTAAAATCAGAAACAGCTGCTTGGAACTTTGACTTAAGATTAAACAACGTTGGATTTAAATTAAATACTGACGCTTATTTCCAATATCCAGCTATCGGATTTAACGGTATCGGAATCGGTGGAGCTAACTTAGGTATGTCTCAACCATATGATATGTCAAATAGACACTGGGAAGTATACGAAACAGAAGATCCACTACCAGAAGAATGGCTTGATGTTAAATTAACTCAAAGCTTTGCTGACGCAGCTGCATTATTAGCTCACGTTAAAGCAGATCCAGAATTTAATGTTAAAGCACAAGCTCGTGGCACTCTAGTTGCTGCACCTAAGACTGATGGAAAAGAAGGCGAAATGGTATACGTAACTGTTAGCGACCATGCTGCATACTGGTATGAAGAAGTTGAAATTAACTTAATTAACACTTTCTTATACTTAGAAGAGCTTGGAGCTGACGAAAGAGAAACACAAAGCTATACTTGGTTATATGACCAATTAGTTGCCGCAGAAGGTAAAGAAGAAGGTATTTACAGAGGCGAATTAGGAAAATTCATCCAAAACGTAGTATTTGGTAAGGGAGATCCATACCCAGCTGCTATGAAAGAACCATTCGCAGGTGCTGCCTTAGACTTAGCTGAAATGATGGCAGTATTTGAAGACGTTTTCTTAACTCACGTACCAATGGTACCTACAGTTGCTCGTTCTGGAGCTACATTATATGCTGATAACGTTGTTATTGAATGGCCAGAGTATTCATACATCTTTGGTTGGGGAGCTAACAGATATAGATATCTAAATACTGACCCTGATTTCCAATAATAGAATAATTAGCTAAAATACAAATAGAATAAAAATTATTAACTAGAAAATATGCCTGAGGCCTTTGGGTCTCAGGCATATTTCTCAGTAATAAATATGTTCTCAGGTAATAAATGTTTTATTATTTGAGAAGATATAACATAAGGATGTGATTGCATGTTTAGATATTTTTTAAAGAGATTCAGTTTGATGATATTCACCTTCGTAATTACCGTGTTTATCTACTTTACCTTCATTAAGTTGATGCCAGATAACTATGTACCTAGTTTAGGACATGATAATACTTGGTATGAAAAATATAGAGAAATGGAAGGTTGGGATAAACCGATTATCGTTCAATTTGGAATGTGGGTGAGAAACATTTTCAAATATGGATCATTTGGTTTTTCGTACTTATTAAAACAAGACGTCTCCAAGGTTTATTTTGGAAAGATTCCAGCATCAGTTAAAATTAATATTGTGCCTTATCTTTTATCAGTACCATTAGCGATTGTTATTGGAGTTACTGCTGCCCTACACAAAAATAAACCATTAGACAACATAATTTCCGTAGGTATTATGATATTTATTTCGGTACCTTATTTTGTTGTCGCCGTCTTAAGTCAATATATTTTCCACTTCAAATTAGGATGGGCAATTGACTATAAAATTGCTACCGCCTCCGAGATTGGAGAGTTTGGGGCTTGGTACGGCATCCGGACCTATATGTTGCCGGTTGCGGTACTAACAATTACTGGAATTCCTGGATTAGCTAGATCAATTCGTGCTGAATTAACTGAGCAACTAACCCAAGATTATATTCTACTTGCGCGTTCAAAAGGATTGACTAAGCGTCAAGCAACATTTAGACATGCGTTAAAGAATGCAATGGTTCCATTCCTACCTGGTATTTTCATTGGAATTATCGGAGTTATGAGCGGTGGAATTATTACTGAGGAAATATTTAGAGTTGACGGAACAGGTCGAATTTACTTACAAGCATTTAATGGTCGAGATTACGCACTAATGATGCTGATTACGACTTTCTCCCAATTTTTAACATTACTAATGAGTATTGTTGGAGACTTGTCGTATACATTATTTGACCCTAGAGTCAGAGTTGGAGGAGGCAAGATTGCAAAATGAAAAATATTGATAAATCAAAATTGGTCTTGGTTCACGACGCTGATGATAGAATAGTCGATCAACCACTTGAAACAAAAGAAATCGGATATTATCGCGATTCATGGAATAGATTTAAGAAAAACAAAGCCTCATTAGTAGCTTTCGTTATTATTGTGATTATCTTTTTCTTCGTCCTTGTTGGACCACATATGAAGGTATATAAATTACCTAAAGATAACCCAACTGAAGCCTTAAGATTTGGTAACTTAACACCAAAAATCCCAGGATTTGATCGAATTGATGGATTAAATGGAACTAAAAAGTTAACTAGAGGAAAACGTTTCTTAACTCATATGTATCACAGTGAATTTGGAGAAGGTATTATTTTATCAGGATTCCCTGAAGAATTAAAACAAGATCCAAATCACCCAGATTACGCCAATGTAACTGAACTAACAGTTAAAGTTGATTATTACCGTTACCAAAATTATATAATGTCATATATGCCAGAATCTTATTATGGTATTATCGACTCTAACGCAAGTGGCGGTCTTTATCAAGATCCACTAGGTCCAGTTAGAAAAACTAGAACTAAAGAAGAGTTTGAAGATTTAATGAAGCGAAATGTTATTATTGACATTTTAGACATTAAATCAAGTCCAAACCCTCAAGATCCAGACAACCCTTTCTATCAATATGAAGTTAGAGAAAACCAATTTATGGCCGCATTACAACAAAGTCCAGAAGATACTTATTTTTGGTTTGGAACAACTAACTCAGGTAAAGATTTGTTTACTGAACTTTGGAAAGGTGCTAGAGTTTCAATTTTAATGGCGGTTACCGTCTTAGTAATTAACTCAACAATTGGATTAACTTTAGGATCTATTATTGGATATTATGGTGGAATCGTTGACTTAATTTTCGATAGATTCGTTGAAATTATTTCATCAATTCCATTCCTAGTAGTTTTAACATTATTAACCTTAAGATTCGGTAGTGCTACATGGGTAATTGTAATTGCCTTTACCGCAACCGGATGGATTGGTTCATACGGAACTGGTAGAATGCAGTTCTACCGGTTTAAAAACAGGGAATATGTTTTAGCGGCTAGAACCTTAGGTGCTTCTGACGGAAGAATTATGTTTAAACATATCTTCCCGAATACACTCGGGTATATTGTAACTGGATATGCACTTGCAATTCCATCATTTGTTTTTACTGAAGCTTCATATTCATTCTTAGGAATTATTAACTATGCTGAGACAACAAGTGTTGGTATGCTTTTAAGACAAGGACAAGCAACGATGGCGGCACATCCACACTTATTAATCTTCCCTGCGTTATATATTGCTATCTTAATGATTGCCTTTAACTTATTCGGTAACGGCTTAAGAGATGCATTTAACCCATCATTGAGAGGAGCTGAATAATAATGAAAAGTATTTTACAAGTAAGAGATTTAAAATTATCATTTAAGACTCAATATGGTATTTTACATGCAATTAGAGGTGTTTCATTTGATTTATATCGTGGCGAAACATTAGCCATTGTTGGTGAATCAGGATCAGGTAAAAGTGTTACTGCAAGAGCCATTGTGGGATTACTTGCACCAAATGCGATTTATGAAGATGGTTCAATTATGTATCAAAATCAAGATATTATGCAACTTCCTGAAGAAGAGTTCCACAAAATTAGAGGAAACAAAATATCAATGATTTTCCAAGACCCAATGAGTAGTTTAAACCCAATTATGAGAGTGGGAAGACAAATTACTGAAGCGTTAATGTTTAAAATGGGAATGCCTAAAGCGATGGCAAAACAAAGAGCCATTGAATTAATGGAAGCCGTTGGAATTCCAAATGCCGAAAAAAGATATAATCAATTCCCATTCCAATTTTCTGGTGGGATGAGACAAAGAATTGTTATTTCGATTGCCTTAGCAAATAATGCAGAAATCTTAATTTGTGATGAGCCAACAACAGCTCTTGACGTAACTATTCAAGGACAAATCTTAGATTTAATTAATAAACTTAAAAAAGATAGAAACTTATCTGTTATCTTTATTACCCATGACTTAGGTGTTGTGGCTAACGTAGCTGATAGAATTGCAGTTATGTATGCTGGTAAGATTGTTGAAATTGGAACTGCTGAAGAAGTGTTCTATAATCCAAAACATCCATATACTTGGGCCTTACTATCATCAATGCCAAACTTAGCTACTTCGGATAAATTAGACGCAATCAGTGGAACTCCACCAAACATGATTTATCCACCAAAAGGTTGTGCTTTTGCTCCAAGAAATCAATATGCTATGGAAATTGATTTTGAGGAAGAACCACCACTATTTAAAGTATCAGACACTCACTACGCCGCAACGTGGTTATTACATCCTGATGCGCCAAAAGTAGAGCCGCCAGCAGCAGTTAAGAGTCTTCAAGAAAATAGAGGTGTTAAGCGATGAGAAAAAACCCTAAAGTAGACTATAACCATAAAGTTTTAGAAGTTAAAAATTTAAAAAAATACTTCTATGTTGGAACTGGTAAACAAAAATTAACGATTCCAGCAGTTGATGATGTCTCTTTTGATATTTATAAAGGAGAAGTTTTTGGATTAGTTGGGGAATCTGGTTGCGGTAAGACTACAACTGGACGAACAATTATCAAGTTATATGCACCAACTGATGGTACGGTTGAATTAGAAGGCGAAAGAGTTGTTAGTGGTGACTTAACTAATAGAAATAATATTCGTCGTATTAAACGTGAAACTAAAGAAAAAGTACTACAATTTAAACCAAGTCAACTGAAAAAAGTCCAAATCAAAAATAGACTCGATGAACAAATTGAATTAGCTAATTATGATATTAATATGATTAAAGGTAAATTAGCTCGCGAAATTGAAAAAATAAAACAACCTATTTTTGATTATAGAAATGAAGTTTATAAACTAAAAACAGTTTATAAATTAGATGTTGAAAATGTTAAATATCAAACTAAACAATTAGTTGAAGAACAAAAAGACTTAACAATTAATAGTTCACTTGCTGAATATGAAACAAGACAAATAATTGTTAGAAACACATATGAAAGAAAAGTTGCTGGTCTAAAAGAATCAGCGGCACTTTCTAAAGATGTTATTGAAGCTCGTTTATTAAAATTAAAAGAAGAACACGATGTTCAAAAAGCCGAATTAGAAGAGCATTATCGTCCTTTAATTGAAGAAGATGAAAAGAATAAGATTTCTAAACATGATATTAAACCAGAATTAGCTCGCCTTAAAGAACAAATGGCTAAAGACTTAAATGATTTAAAAGCTAAATATGAAGTCGATTTAGCCGCAGTAAAGGTGCCAAATAAAGAAGAAATCAAAGTTAAAGTTGAGGGATTAAAAGCTCAAGCTAAAGGAGAAATTCAAGTAATTAAAGATAAGATTAAAAACGCTAAAAAAGTTGCTAGAGAAGAAATCGTTGGCGTTGCTCAAACTAAAGAGCCGATTACTGATGAACAAAGAGCAAAAATTCAAGAAATTAAATTAGAAGCTAAAGCATTAATTGCTGAAGAACGGGCTCAAATTAGATTCATTAGACAATCTAATAGATCTAAAGAATCACTTGAAGCTTCAAGACAAATGCAAATGATTTTCCAAGACCCAATTTCATCACTTAACCCAAGAATGACAGTTAAAGAAATTGTTGGTGAAGGATTAATTATTCAAGGTGGGCATACTGATGAAGAAATTGATGCTCAAGTAGCTCACGCCTTAGAATTAGTCGGATTATCTCCAGAATTTGGAGCAAGATATCCACACGAATTTAGTGGTGGTCAAAGACAAAGAATTGGTATCGCTAGAGCGTTAATTATGAATCCAACATTTATTATCGCTGACGAGCCAATTAGTGCCTTAGACGTATCAATTAGAGCTCAAGTTATTAACTTATTAACTGAGTTAAGAACTGACTTAGGATTAACTATTTTATTTATCGCTCACGACTTATCAGTAATTCGTTTCTTCTGCGATCGAATTGCGGTTATGTATTATGGTAAAATTGTTGAATTAACTGATAGCGAAGAATTATTTGCTCATCCAATGCATCCATATACAAGATCACTTTTATCATCAATTCCACAACCAGACCCTGATTATGAAAAGGGAAGAATTAGAATTGATTATGATCCAAGACAACATGATTATCGTACCGATAAACCAAGCTTAAAAGAAATAGCTCCGGGGCATTTAGTTTATGCTAATAATGCTGAATTCGAAGTTTTGAAAAAAGAATATGAAGAACAAAAGAAAAAACTAAATGGTGTTTCTGAAAAAGCTCCAGCGGCAACACCTAAAAAAACTGCTGGAACTAAAGCTAAGGCTACGACAAAAGTAAATAAAGGAGGCAAGAAATAATGAAAAGATTTTTGACATTAGTTTTAATGGCAATGTTAATTTTCACACTTTCCGCTTGCCGCGATAGAAGGTCACACGATGAGACAATTAACGTTGTTTTCTATACTCACCGAAATGCTTCTCACACTAGAACTCAATTTGGTTTGGAACCAAATTCATTAATTGAAGAACCAGAAAATCCAACAAGAAATGGTTTCATTTTTAGTGGCTGGTTCAAAGATTTAAATTTTACTCAACAATGGGATTTCGCTACTGATCGAGTTGGTGAACATTCCATAACATTATATGCCAAATGGGTCCCAGCTATTTTCCAAATCATTTACGATCCTAATGGCGGAACAATGCCAGCTGAATATCCAACTGAGTATAAACCAGGTCAGTTAATTATTTTACCGGCGCCAAGATTAGAAGGACATACCTTTGTTGCATGGTACACATATGATTGGACTAGCGAAAAGGATACGATTCCTGGTGATAAAGGGCATCAAACCATTCCAACTGGTCAAGTTGGTGACTTCGTGATTTATGCTCACTATAAAGTTATTGTAGTTTCAGTTACCTTTACAATCAACTTCCCAGTTCAAGGACAAGGCCCAGCTAATGTTAACTCAATGAGTGTACCTTACGGGTCAACGATTAATTTCCCTGTATTAGAAAATACAGCTGGTTATAAATTCTTAGGATGGAATAGTAATAGTTCTGGTACTGGTACTTGGTATGTTAACGGAGAAACATTTGTTAGAACTCAACGCTTAAAATTATTTGCGATATGGGAAAAAATCTAAAGAATAAAAACTTATCATTTTACGGGAAAAAGAGAAATTTAATTCTCTTTTTTCTACTCGGAATGTTAGTAGTTATTATCGCAGTATTTTTAATTCTATTTTTTAATAAAATAGATAATAATTTACTAATAACATTAAGTTTAATCGCAATCACGGCATACTTAATTTTATTTGTATTTTTAAGAAATAAGTTTTTGGTCTATGATACTTATTATCAATATCTTTTAATGATTGAAAATAAAAAAGATCCATATAAACTAACAATGAAATTATTTACTGCAAGGTGGATTAAAAAAATAGAAGAAACATATGAGTTAAAAGTTGATGAAAAAGAATTCCAACTTTATGCAAATTATATTAAAAAGGAATCAAAACCTTTAAGAATGAAAGATACACTAGTTTTAGTAGTTGTAGCTAAAATGCAAGATTTTAATTTTTATTCAACTGAAGTTGAAAAAGAAATTGAAATGTTACATCGAGCTAAAAATAAAATTAGGAGACAAATTGTCCTTCAATTTAAAAGCTATGATGAATTAAATGATGAAGCAACCAATGAAATTGAACAAATAATCAATTTCAAAAACGGTCAAAATCAAATGATTCATATTACGGCAGGATATAGTGATAAATCAAATGAGTTATATTTTTTAGAGCCTAAAAAGAGATATCCATCGAAGTATTATTACTATGCGTGCGCGCTAATTAAAGACTTAACCAATATTAGAGAGTGATAATATGAGCAATCAAGATAAATTTAAATTTGTAAAAAAAGAAGAAGACTTTTTAATTGAAGAAGAAGTAGTGGAAGAAAAACCAGAAGAAAAGGAAGAAACTGGCAAACAACTCACCGCCGAAGAATTAAAAAAGCTTGAAAAGAGAAAAAAACGAAGAAAATTCATAATAACAGCACTAATTATGTCTTTAATATCTGCCGTTTTATTTTGGTTTGGAATTTTATGGCAATGGCGCTTAGATTTAATGGCAGTAACTGATGCCTTAACGTTAACAGTAATTTTAATGTTTGCTAGTGGTTGGGCAATGTTAATTTGGAATTTAAATATTTTATCACCATTAATTCATGGCATTAAAACTTTTGCCTTAATGTTTGTTGGGAAAAAACCAAAGCTTGATTATTATAGTTATACCCAAAAAATTCAAGATGAACCAATTTCAAAATATTATATTTTCGCATGTTTTATCACTTCGGCAATTTTATTAATCCCACTAGTGATATTACTTATTATAGTTTTAACGTAAAAACACCTTTTGGTGTTTTTTCTTTTAGTAATGCGGTTTTAAGCCGCATTTTCTTATTTATTAAAAATAGAAAGTAAACTAATTAATAGATATAAAATAATAATTATAGTATAATTATTAATGGTCAACAAGGAGTGATATGATGCACATATTAGAAATAAAAAATTTTAGTGTAAAAATTGAAAATAAACAAATATTAAATAATGTTAACCTAACAATAAAATCTGGTGAAGTCCATGCAATCATGGGCCCTAATGGTACTGGCAAATCAACTTTAGCTAGTGCGATTATGGGAGCTCCAGCTTACGAAGTTACTTCGGGAGAGGTTTTATTAGATGGTGTCAATATATTAGAAATGCCAGTCGATGAAAGAGCACGACTTGGGTTATTTTTAGCTATGCAAAATCCAGTTGAAGTTCCTGGGGTAACAAATTCTACGTTTATGAGAGAAGCCCTATCGGCTAAATTAGGCAAAAGAGTTAATTTAATTGATTTTGCCTTAGATTATGAAGATAAAGCATCCGAACTTGAAATGCGTCCTGATTTACCACACCGATATTTAAATCAAGGTTTTAGTGGTGGCGAGAAAAAACGAAATGAAGTATTACAATTAAAAGTATTAAAACCTAAATTTGCGATGCTTGATGAAATTGATTCGGGGCTAGATGTTGATGCTTTAAGAGTTGTGGGAACTAATATTTCAGAAATGGTTCCTGGTATGGGAGTTTTATTAATTACCCATTATCAAAGAATTTTAGACTATATTAAACCAGACTTTGTTCATGTAATCGTCGGAGGAACAATTGTTAAAACCGGTGGACTTGAAATAATTAAAGAGATTGAAACTAACGGATATCAAAATTTTAACGGTGATGATAAATGATTAAAAAGCACGAATTAAAATCACATATTCATGATGTAGTAGTTTCAATTAATGAAAAACATGAAATAATTAATTTTGAAGCGAATGCCTCAAATCATGTGGTTTTAGATGTAAAAAATGAAAACCATAACATTGAAATTAATGTCTTGGAAAATGCACACATTAATGTGCTTCTTTTAAGTTTTAATAATGACAAAAAAAATATAGATATTACTTGCAATGTTTCTAGATACGGATCTGTTCATATCATTTTAGGCTTTCAAAATAAAGAAACTAATATTAACACTTTAGTTAATTTAAACGGTGAAGGATCAAGTGCGGAAATTAATTCATTAATTATTAGCCGTAATGATAATTATCAAGTTGCTAACTATAAAATTGTTAATAATGCCATTCATACTAGTGGTGATATTAATGCTGTTGGGATTGCTAGTGGCAATTCAAAATTAGCCATTGATGGTATTGGAAAAATCAACAAAGGAATGCATCATTCTCATAATCATCAAATATTACAAGGGATTAATTTAGATAATTCTAAAATTAAGATGAATCCATACTTATTAATCGATGAACATGATGTGATAGCCGGACACGGCGCTACGATTGGTCAAATTGATGAAGATATATTGTATTATATGATGAGTCGGGGTTTACCAAAAGAAACCGCGAAAGATTTATATATTAAAGGAATGGTTGAACCTTTTATTGACCAAATATTTAATAAAGATTTATGCAAAAAATTTAACTATCATTTATGGGGTGATCATGAATGAATCTAAAAGATATTAGAAAAGAATTTAGTTTTTTCAAAAATAATCCTAATGTTCATTATTTAGATAGTGCTGCAACCGCATTAAAATATGATAAGGCGATTGAAAAAATGACGGATTATTACTTAAAATCAGGAGTTAATATTCACAGAGGCAGTTATAAACTAGCTTATTTAGCAACGAAAGAGTATGAAGAAGCTAGAGAAGTGGTAGCGAGATTTATTAACGCCGATCCAACTGAAATTATTTTTACTAAAGGAGCCACACAAGCATTAAATTTAGTAGCAAATTCAGCAAACTTATTAGTGGGAACAAATGAAGAGGTAATTACTACTGAACAAGAACATAACTCTTCAATTTTACCTTGGTTAGATAAAAGTAAAGAGTTAGGTTTTAAAGTAGTTTATATTCCACTTGATGAAGAATATAAAGTAACAGTTGAAAACTTTAAAAAGGTTTTAAATAATAAAACTAAAGTAGTAGTAATTAACCATGTATCTAATGTATTGGGTTATTTAAACCCAATTAAAGAAATAACTAAACTGGCTCACAAACAAGGAGCAGTTGTTATTTTAGATGCCGCTCAATCGATTGCTAATGTTAAAATTGATGTTAAAGATTTAGACGTTGATTTTTTAGCCTTTTCTGGGCATAAAATTTATGGTCCTAACGGGATTGGCGTACTTTATGGCAAAAAAGAGTTATTAAGAAAACTACATGTTTATGAAGTTGGTGGCGAGATGGTTTCAAAAGCTAGTAAAGATGCAATCGTTTATCAAGATGTTCCTCATAAATTTGAAGCGGGAACACCACCAATTGCTGAAGCAATCGGACTTGCTGAAGCAATTAAGTTTATGGAATCACTTGATTATCAAAAAACTACCGACCATATCAAAAAATTAAAATCAAAAGCGGTAGCAGGACTATCTAAAATCAAAGGCGTAACGATTTATAATCCAACATCAGATTTTGGTGTTGTTTCATTTAATATAGACGGAGTACATCCACATGACGCTTCATCAGTATTTGATGAATTTAATGTTTGTATTCGTTCGGGTCATCATTGCGCCTCAATTTTAACTGAAGTGTTAGGAACACCTGGCGGAACGGTAAGAGCGTCAATTAGTATTTATAACGATGATCAAGATATTGAGGCATTAATTGAGGCAGCCAAAAAGGCAGCTAGTTTTTTCGGAGGTTTTTAAAATGAGAGTAGAAGATTTATATCGAGATATTATTATGGAACATTATAAAAACCCAAGAAATAAAGGGCTTTTAAATAATGATAAATATAAAAAAGTAAATTTATTAAACCCTAGTTGCGGCGATGATGTAACTATTCAAGTATTAGTCGAAGATGATATTATTAAAGATGTTCGTCATGATGGGCACGGGTGTTCTATTTGTTGTTCATCAGCTAGTGTGATGAGTGAAACTTTAGTAAATAAGACAACTAAAGAAGCTCAAAATATTATTGATGAGTATATGTTGATGCTAACTGGAAAAGAATACAACAAAAATATATTAAAAGGCGAAGCGATCGCCTATATTGGCGTATCTAAATTTCCAGCTCGAATTAGATGTGCTTCAATTGCATGGAAGGCAATGGAAGAAGCATTAGTGGAGGCTAAAAATGACGGAAAGAGATAAGAAAATAAAAGCGATTCAAGAAGATTACGAGTACGGATTTGAAACTGATGCCAAAATTATTTTTGATACCGGTAAAGGGTTAAATGAAGATGTCATTAGAGCCATATCTAAAGCGAAAGATGAACCAGAATGGATGTTAGAATACCGCTTAGAAAGTTATAAGTACTTTAAAGAAAAGATTAATCCAAAATGGGGCCCAGATTTATCAGGAATTAACTTTGATGAGTTTACCTATTTTGTAAGAAATATTGATGGCGTTAAAAATACGTGGGATGAAGTTCCTGAAGAAATAAAAATGACATTTGAGCGATTAGGAATCCCTCAAGCTGAACGTGAATATTTAGCGGGTGTATCAACTCAATTTGAATCAGAAGTCGTTTATCATAGTACTCAAGCCGAACTTGATGAAGCTGGTATTATTTATATTGATACTGATACAGCTTTAAAAAAATATCCAGAGATTTTTAAAAAATATTTTGGAACTGTTGTTCCAAATTATGATAATAAATATGCAGCACTTAATGGTGCGGTTTGGAGTGGCGGGTCATTTATATATGTTCCAAAAGGAGCGAAAATATCTAAACCGATTCAATCATATTTTAGAATGAACTCTAATCAGTTAGGACAATTTGAAAGAACGTTAATTATCGTTGAAGAGGGTGCAGAAATTAATTATATTGAAGGTTGCACTGCGCCAACATATTCTAAAGATTCACTTCATGCTGCCGTAGTAGAAGTGATTGTTCATAAAGATGCCAAATGTAGATATACTACGATTCAAAACTGGTCTAGCAATGTTTTAAACTTAGTAACTAAGAGAGCACATGTTTACCGTAATGGATTAATGGAATGGATTGATGGTAATATGGGGTCATCATTAAATATGAAATATCCAGCATGTTTACTTTTAGAACCATATGCTAAAGGTAATATGATTTCAATTGCTGTTGCTGGCAAAAATCAAAATCAAGATGCGGGTGCCAAAATGATTCATTTAGCACCAAATACATCTTCTAATATTATTTCAAAATCAATTAGTCATAGTAGCGGAACAGTTAACTATCGTGGTAAAGTATTTATTGCAGAAAATGCGATTCATTCTAAATCACATATAGAATGTGATACGATTATTCTAGATAAAGAGTCTTATAGTGATACGATACCAGTTAATATTGTTCATAATTCAGAATCAACCATTGAACATGAAGCAACTGTTTCTAAGATTAGTGAAGATCAATTATTCTATTTAATGAGTCGCGGATTAACTGAAGAACAAGCAACTGAAATGATATTAATGGGGTTCATTGAGCCATTTGCCAGAGAATTGCCAATGGAATATGCGGTTGAGTTAAATCATTTAATTAAAATGGAAATGGAAGGTTCTATTGGATAATAAGGAGTGATAAATTATGTATCAATACTTTATATTACAATCAAAAAAACCAATCAAAAAAGAACGTGAGATGTTACTATCTCTTTTAGGTGAGGTTGTTGATGTAAGTTATCTTGATGTTGATAATGAGTTTATTACTGTGGTCTTTGAGAATTTATTAGAATCATCATTGCAAGAATTATCTCAAGTAATTATTGAAGAGTTTTTTATTGAAATTAGAATCTATGAATCAATTAGATTTGAAACGATTCATGATTTAGAAAGAAATATTAAAAAAGTTAAAAGGATGTTAAAACTAATAACTTTTGATTCGGATGATAGTTATTTAAATGAAGTCGATTTATTATATTTTGAAATATCTAAACCAATTGATTCAAGTTATAAAAAAAATATTTTGAAAAAGTATTCTGATGATACCGAGATGAAAAATATTTTAAAAGTCTTTTTTGAATGTAACCAAAACACTAGTGAAGCTAGCAAAAGACTATATATGCACCGGAATACTTTAATTCAAAAATTAGATAAATTTTATGAGGAAACCGGCTTTAATCCTAGAAAGTTTAAAGACGCAATGATTATCTATAAAGCTATTGAAAATTAATGTGCAATTTGCACATTTTTTTTTAACATTTAAAATGTTACAATACTTATGGAATTTATAAAATGAAGGGAGATTTTTATGGCAACATTAAAACTAAAAAAATTAAACAAGGTCTATCCAAATGGTGTACAAGCAGTTTTTGATTTCGATTTAGATATTAAAGACAGAGAATTCATCGCCTTTGTTGGACCATCAGGTTGTGGTAAATCTACAACATTAAGAATGATCGCAGGATTAGAAGAAATTACTGAAGGTGAATTATACATTGATGATATTTTAGTAAACGATGTTCCACCAAAAGATAGAAACATCGCGATGGTATTCCAATCATATGCTCTTTATCCACACATGACTGTTTATGATAACATGGCATTTGGATTAAAATTAAGAAAAGTACCAAAAGATATTATTGAAGAAAAAGTTTACAATGCTGCAGAAATTTTAGGCTTAGTTCCTTATTTAAGACGAAAACCAAAAGCTTTATCAGGTGGTCAAAGACAAAGAGTTGCTTTAGGTAGAGCGATCGTTCGTGATGCGAGAGTTTTCTTAATGGACGAACCATTATCAAACTTAGACGCGAAATTAAGAGTTCAAACTCGTGGAGAATTAATTAAATTACATAAGAGTTTACAAACCACAACTATTTATGTAACTCACGACCAAATTGAAGCGATGACTATGGCTGATAGAATCGCTGTTATGAAAGACGGTTATATTATGCAAGTAGGAACACCAAAAGAAATTTATGACAATCCAAATAATATTTTCGTTGGTGGATTCATTGGCACACCTCCAATGAACTTTATTCGCGGAAAAATCTCTAAAGATGGTTACTTTGAAGTTGATCGTCATAAACTTAAAGTACCTCAAGGCAAACTAGATCTAGTTAAAAAGAACGATATGTTTGATACTGAAATCGTCTTAGGAATTAGACCAGAAGACATTCATGATGATAAGAACGTATTTGCAACTTATCCAGAAGCAGTTGTTGATATCGAAGTTGACGTAGTTGAATTATTAGGTGCTGAAACTCACATTTATTCTAACTTAGGTGAATATCCATTCTCAGCATCAGTTGATGCCAGATACGATATTAGAATTGGCGATAAAACAAAATTAGTCTTTGATATGAACAAATGTCATTTCTTTGACCCAGAAAGTGAACAAAGATTAACACTAGATGGTAACGTTAAAGAAATTAGAAAAGAAATGAAACGTTTAGAAACTGAAAGAATCGCTAAAGAACAAGCAGCTAAAGCTGAACTTGAAAGATTAAAAGTAGAAGATCCTGAAGCATATGAAAAGAGATTAGCTGAAATTCGTAGACACGAAAGACAACTTCAAAGAGAAGCTAAAAAGGCTAACCAAAAATTAGGCGATGAAAAACCAGGATTAATCGAAAGAATTTCTAATTTCTTCAAAGAAAGAAAAGAGAAAAAAGCTCAAAAGAAAGAAGAAGAATCTGAAGAATAAAATATAAAAGAGGCTGCGGCCTCTTTTTTTTGGATATACAAATGATTAAATATATTGTTAATACATCTTATGGATCAAAAATTATTAAATTAAATCAAATCGAAGAATCAAAACTCAACAACTTATCGATTATTAAAAAATTATTTATTGAAAATTTATGTACTTATGAAGGATATATTAAAGCGGTCAGTAAGACGTTTAATATTAAACATAATATTCCAGTAGTCATTAATAAAGATAATCTTTTTATTCCTTTAAAAAGAGTTAGAGATTATGATAATATTTGGATTAATTATGCATCAATAATTACTTATAAACAATCAAATAATATGACTACAATCATATTTTCTGATTATGAAGAATTGATAATTAACTTAAAATATTCTCTTTTTATTAAAAGAGTTAAAATACTGGAAAAAATAATTAGGTATAAACAAGACAAATACTAATGATTGTTAGGGAAATGTTTATATAATTAATTATATAAATACTAAAAACCCTTTCATTTATATATAAATTATTTTTCTTTTATTATTATGATATAATAATATCGGTATCAGTAAAGGAGATGTAGAAAAATGTCGAAACTAACTATTAGAGACTTAAAATTAAAGGATAAAAAATTATTAATTAGAGTTGATTTCAATGTTCCGTTTAAAGACGGACAAATTTCTGATGATAATAGAATCATTCAAGCTTTACCTACAATTATGTATGCACTTAAAAAAAGAGCTAAAGTAATTTTATTATCACATTTAGGAAGAGTAAAAACTGAGGAAGATTTAGCGAAAAACTCATTAGCACCAGTCGCTAAGAGATTAGAAGAACTATTAGGAAAACCAGTAGTATTTATTCCTGAAACAAGAGGACCTAAATTAGAAGCAGCAATTAACAATTTAAAAGCTGGAGAAATTTTAATGATTGAAAACACTCGTTTTGAAGACTTAGATGGTAATAAAGAATCTAAGAACAATCCAGAACTAGGAAAATATTGGGCTTCATTAGGTGATTTATTTGTTAATGACGCGTTTGGTACAGCTCATAGAGCTCATGCTTCAAACGTTGGAATTGCTTCAAATATCGGTGGTGCTGCAGCCGGGTTCTTACTTGAAAAAGAAATCAAATTTATTGGTGAAGCAGTTGATAATCCAAAAAGACCATTTGTTGCGATTTTAGGTGGAGCTAAAGTAAGTGACAAAATTGGAGTTATTGAAAACTTATTAAAAACAGCTGATCATATTTTAATCGGTGGTGGAATGGCTTATACATTCGTTAAAGCTCAAGGCAACGACGTTGGCTTAAGTTTAGTTGAAGATGATAAGTTAGATTTAGCTAAAGACTTACTTGAAAAAGCTAAAGGTAAAATTATCTTAGGTACTGATGTTTATACCGCAAAAGAATTTTCAAATGATTCAGAAAAGAACTTAAGAGATTATACTAATATTCCAGCTGATGAAATGGGATTAGACGTTGGACCAAAGACGCTTGAATTATTTAAGAAATACTTAAAAGATGCGAAGACAGTAGTTTGGAACGGACCACTTGGAGTATTTGAATTTCCTAATTTCGCCAACGGTACAGTAGAAATTGCTAAATTCTTATCAACACTTACTGATGCGACAACTGTAGTTGGTGGTGGCGATTCAGCAGCAGCTGTTATTGAAAACGGATTAGAAAAAGGATTTACTCATATCTCAACTGGAGGCGGAGCATCACTTGAATACTTAGAAGGTAAAAAACTTCCAGGTATCGAGTGTGTTAACGATAAATAATAATGGTTGATTTAGGCAAGAAAATAAGAGAATTAAGACTGGCTAATGACTTAACTCAAGAAGAACTTGCTAATAGAGTCGAATTAACAAAAGGCTATATTTCACAACTTGAAAACAACTTAACATCGCCTTCGATTAATACACTTTATTCGATATTAGAAGTCTTAGGCACCGATGTACATGAGTTTTTCAGTTTAGAAAACGATGTCGTTATTACATATAAAGAAGAAGATTATTATTCAAAAGAAGACAACGTTTTAAAAAATGAAATCTTTTGGATTGTTCCTAATGCTCAAAAATATCAAATGGAGCCAATCATAGTTGAAATTGAATCGGGCGGACAAACCGCCATTGATGAACCACACTCTGGTGAAGAATTCGGCTATGTACTAGAAGGAAGAATCACGTTGGTCTATAATAAGAAAAGATATCCTTTAAAAAGAGGAGAGACATTTTATTATTTAGCTCATAAAGAACATTATATTATTAATAACTCTAGCTCAAAAGCTAAAGTTCTATGGGTGTCAACACCCCCAATGTTTTAATATATAAGGAGGAGGAAGTATTATGATAACTAAAGAAATTGTAATTTCAAGCACGAACGGTATTCATGCATCTTTAGCTGCTAAAGTGGTACAAGCTGCATCAAAATATTCAGTCGACATCACTCTTCATTATCGTGATCGAATTATTGATTTAAAATCAATCCTAGGACTAATGTCCTTGGCTGTCCCATACGGTGAAAATGTTAAAATAGTTGCTTCTGGTGAACGTGCTAACGAAGCAATCAAAGAAATAACAAAAATATTAGGGTGAGAAATATGAAAAAAAGAGTACCAGTAATTGCTGGAAACTGGAAAATGTTTAAAACAAGAGATGATGCTTTATCATTTATCTATCAAGTAAACACGAAAGTACCAGCGAAAGAAAAAGTTGAAACAATTTTATTTGTTTCACCAATTTATTTAAGAACTCTTGTTAAAAGACAAGAAGATGATTTAAGATTAGGTGCGCAAAATATGCACTTTGCTGAAGAAGGAGCTTATACTGGAGAAGTATCAGCGAATCAATTAACTAATATTGGGACGACCCATATTTTAATTGGGCATAGTGAAAGAAGACAATATTTTGCGGAAACCGACGAAACAGTTAATTTAAAAATTAAAACGGCTCATAAGCACGGATTAATCCCAACAGTATGTGTTGGTGAAAGTTTAGAAATTAGAGAAGCTGGCAAAACTAATGAAGTTGTCAAAGTTCAAATTGTTAAAGCATTCGATGGTATTTCTAAAGAAGATGCACTTAAGACCATCGTGGCTTATGAACCAATTTGGGCAATCGGAACCGGAAGAACTGCTACTCCACAAGATGCTAATGATACAATTAAATCAATTAGAGCAGATCTAGCAGAATTATATGGTCAAAAAGTAGCTGATCAAATTAGAATCTTATATGGTGGTTCAGTTAACCCTAAAAATATTAAAGATTTACTTGCAGAGTCTGATATTGATGGCGCTTTAGTTGGCGGAGCATCACTTGATCCACAATCATACTTACAATTAGTTGAAGCAGCAAATAATAAGTAATTTAACACACATAAAGAGAGCCTTAGGGCTCTTTTTTTGGAAAAGTGTATAAAAAACCAATCATTTTATATGGAAAAGTGTAAAATTATATTGCATTTTTATATGGAAAAGTGTAAAATTGTAATAGAGGTGATGGCAAATGCTCGAAAGATTAATTGAAAAAGAAATATATGATCATTTTGATGTTCATCAAAATAAAGTGCTAATTGTTACTGGCGCTAGACAAGTAGGGAAGTCATATATTATTAGACATGTTTGTAAAAAGCGCTTTAAAAACTATATCGAAATTGATTTACATGAAGATAAATTAGGAAATAAACTATTTGAAAATGTAACAACGATTAATGATTTTTATCTTGCTATTAGTAGTGGCTTTGGTCATAAATTGGGAGATTCAGATGATACACTGATTTTTCTAGATGAAATTCAGGAATATCCTAATTTATTGTCATTATTTAAATTCTTAAAACAAGATAACAAATATCAGTATGTTGCAAGTGGTTCGCTATTAGGAGTTACTTTATCAAAAACATCACAAATACCAATTGGAAGCATTAAAATAATGAAAATGGAACAATTAAATTTTATTGAGTTTTTATTAGCCAATGGATTTAATCATGATGCCATTAATCAAATAAGAGATTCGTTTTTGCAAGAAAAAAGTTTAAATGAAGGAATTCACAATAGGATGTTAAATTTATTTAAAGATTATTTGATAATCGGTGGAATGCCTGATGCTGTTAAAACTTATTTGGAAACGAAAAATCTTTATGCAGTAAGAGAAATTCATCGAGATATTTTTGATTTGTATATGATGGATGCATCTAAATATGATTTAGAACATAAATTGAAAATTGAAAGAATATACAAAATGATTCCTTCGATAATGGGAAATATAAAAAAAAGAATAGTAGTTAAAAATATAGAAGATAAAAAGGGAGCGCGATACAATCATTATGTTGACGAATTTGATTATTTAATTAATAGTGGAATCGCAACCGAAGTAAAAGCTATTAGTAATCCGACATTTCCATTATTACAATCAACATCCAAAAACTTGCTTAAACTATATCTTAATGATGTAGGTTTATTATCGTCTATTTTATTCCGCAACAACATTAAAGCGATTAAAGATGATAACAAATCAATCAATTTAGGAGCATTATACGAGACTATGGTAGCAAACGAATTAAAATCTAAAGGGTATTCTCTTTATTATTACGATAATAAAAAAAGGGGAGAGGTAGATTTTATAATTGATAATTTTGATAATTTAACAATCGTACCGATTGAAATAAAAAGTGGCAAGGACTATCAAATACACAGTGCATTAAATAATATGATTAAATCGAATGAAATATCTACTAAAAAGGCCTATGTATTTTCTAATAATCGGGAAGTAAATATCAAAAACAATATTGTTTATATGCCAATATATTACATATCCTTCTTATAAATAATAACTATAATCAATCTTTTTCAATATATAACTGATAAAATAGAAATATAAGGGGCGTAATATATTTATGAAATATATTAATTTAGACAAATACGGTAGACAAAAAGATTCATTTTATTTTGCGTTAGAGAAATATCTGTTGACTCAAAAAGAAGATTTTTCTTTTCTTTGGACAGTTTATCCAGCAGTAATTATTGGAAAACACCAAATTATTAATCAAGAAATTAATCAACAAGCTTTAGAAGAAAATAACATCGGCTTATTCCGCAGACCATCAGGTGGTGGTGCGGTATATTCTGATGAAGGTTGTATCAAATATACATTTATTTCCAAAAAATTAAGTAAAGATGAACTTTATTTTTATTCGTTAAGTAAAATTAAAGATTTTTTAAAAACTTTAGGACTTAATGCTGAATTTTCGGGAAGAAATGATTTATTAGTTAATGGATATAAATTTTCTGGTAATGCTTATTATCAAACTAAAGATGGAAAAGTTTTACACGGAACCATACTATTTGATACTGATTTAGGAAAAATGGCTAAAGTATTAACTCCAACTAAGGAAAAATTAGCATCTAAAGGGGTTAAATCAGTTCGGTCAAGAGTAATTAATCTTTCCCAATTACTAGATATGGATCGACTAGAATTTATTTATCTTCTTAAAAGATATTTAAATAAAAATGAAAGATATTTAAGTTTAGAAGAAGAAAGAATTATCGCAAATTATCAAAAAGAATTTGAAACAATTGAGTGGATTTATCAAGATAAATTAAATTTTGCCAAAACTAATCGAAAAAGATATAGTTTTGGTGAAGTAGTCTTAAATTATAACATGCAAAATGGTATAATTAAAGAGATAAAAATACTTGGAGATTTCTTTGAAAAAGAAGAAATAAAGGAATTAGAAAAAATATTAATTAATTTCGATATTAATACTAACGAATTACCAATTAATATCGGTGATTATATTGAAAACATGAAAAATGAAGAGTTTTTAAAATTATTGAAAGGACAAGATACAAATGAGTGAAAACATTCCATTTTGGTTAAAGACAACCCCACTTTATGAAACCCTAAAAGCGGCAGGAGGTCAGTTTGTTGAGTACGGTGGCTTTTTTATGCCAGTTAATTTTGAAAAAGGAATTATTTTTGAACACCAAGAGACAAGAAATAATGTAACTTTCTTTGATATTTCTCATATGGGGAAGATCTTTGTTACTGGTAATGATGCGACTAAGTTTTTAAATTATGTTTCAACAAACAATATCACTAAGGCTAAAGAATACGGGATGCAATATCAAGTAATTTGCCATCCTGATGGCGGTGTAATTGATGATTTAATGGCTTACAAATATGCAAGTGATAAAATTTTACTAATTTGTAATGCGGCTAATACTGATACTTTATATCATTATTTACTTGACGCTAAAGAAGGTTATGATGTTGAAATTAATAACTTAGATAAACAGGTGGCGGCCATTGCTGTTCAAGGACCTAATTCAGAAAAAGCGTTAGAAAAACACTTCAAATTAAATGAATTAAAGTATATGGAATTTGTTGATTTAAATGGATTTATCGTTTCTAGAAGTGGTTATACTGGTGAAGACGGATTTGAAATTTATGGTAGTCCTGAAGATATCGTTAAATTAACTAAAGATTTACTTAAAGAAGGTATCGCTCCAGCTGGACTAGGAGCTAGAGACACCTTACGCTTTGAAGCTGGTCTTCCGTTATACGGCCATGAAATGGCTGATTATATCTCGCCAGTTCAAGCGGGGATGAATTTCGCAATTGATTTTGCAAAAGATGATTTTGTTGGAAAAGAAGCCCTTTTAAAACAAAAAGAAAACTTAGAAGAAAAAATTTATGGTCTTGAATTAATTGATCGTGGTATTGCCAGACAAGGTCATGAAGTTTTCTTAGAGGGTAAACATATTGGATTTGTTACTTCAGGATTCATGATTCCTGGAACAAAAAACTCATATGCTAACGCTTTGCTTCAAGGTAAATATAAATTTGGCCAAGAAGTAGAAATTGAGATTCGTGGTAAAAAAATAAAAGCTAAAGTTAGAAGAAAAAAATATTTATAAAAAGGAGTAAAGAAAATGAGATATTACACTAAAACTGAAGAATGGGTATTAATTAAAGATGGATTAGCTTATGTCGGCTTATCAGAGTTTGCAGCCAACGAATTAGGAGACATCGTCTTCGTTGATTTACCAAGAGTTGGTGATCGTTTTAAAAAAGAAGAATCGTTTGGTGCGGTTGAATCAGTTAAAGCGGCTAGTGATTTATATATGCCAATTTCTGGTGAAGTTTATGAAGTAAATGAACTACTAGAAGATAATCCTGAATTATTAAATGAAGATTCACTTAAAAACTATATTATCGTTTTAACTGGTTTTAAAGAAGAAGAATTAAAGGATTTAATTAAAAAGTAACATGAAAACATTTAAATATTTTCCGAATACCGAAAAAGATATTAAAAAAATGCTTGAGGTAGTTGGAGTTAAGTCGATTGATGATCTGTTTAAGGTTGTTCCTAAAAGTATTAAAAAGACAAGCAACTTAAATTTAGAGGCGCCTTTAAGTGAGCACGAATTAAGAGAAAACTTTAATAATATTGCTAGTAAAAATAAAACACTAGAAATATATCGTGGTGCTGGATCATATGATCACGTAACTCCATCAATTATTCCTTATTTAATCAGAAGAAGCGAATTTTTAACGTCTTATACTCCTTATCAACCAGAAATCTCACAAGGAACATTGCAATACATTTTTGAGTTTCAAACAATGATAACTAGACTAACTGGTCTTGATGTAGCTAACGCTTCAATGTATGACGGGGCCACATCAACCGCTGAGGCGGTCCTTTTAGCTTTAGGTCATGTAAGACGCGATAAGGTGTTAGTAAGCCAGACTGTAGATCCAAAAATTGTTAGCGTTATTAAGACTTATGCTAGATATCAAGATATTGAAGTTGAAATGATTCCCCATGAAAAAGGACAAACTTCACTAAAATCTATTATTGAAAATGATAACTTTGGAGCGGTCGTCGTTCAAAATCCTAACTATTACGGATTAGTTGAAGATTATTCCGGTTTTTCTGATGTCATTCATGAAAAAGGAGCGATATTTGTAATGAACAACGACCCATCAACACTAGCAGTTATTAAATCACCTCGTGAATTAGGTGTTGATATCGCTACAGGCGATGGTCAGCCTTTAGGAATTCCACTTTCTTTTGGTGGTCCATATGTTGGTTATATGGCTGTTGATAAAAAATTAATGAGAAAGATGCCGGGACGAATTGTGGGCATGACTAAAGATGTTGATGGTAAAAGGGGATTTGTGTTAACTTTGCAAGCAAGAGAACAACACATCCGCCGCTATAAAGCCACATCAAATATTTGTTCGAATCAATCATTAATGGCACTATGGGTAACCATTTATTTATCATTAATGGGGCCAGATGGATTAGAAAAAGTTAATGAAATTTCATATACTAATGCCCATTATTTAAAAGAAAAACTTTTAAAGACTGGTCATTTTGAAGAAGTATTTAATGATAACTTTGTTAAAGAGTTTGTTTTAAAAGCTAAATTTGATGTGAAAAAAATTGAAAGAAAGATGTTAAATAAAGGCTATTTATTTGGTCTTCCATTAGATGATAATTTAGTAATGTTTGCGGTAACTGAAAAACACAGTAAAGCTAAGATTGATAAATTTGTGGAGGTGTTAGAAGATGCGTTACGATAAAATAATTTTTGAAATCTCAAATGAGAATCAAATTGGTCATGACTTATACACCGATACCAACAATTTATCAAAACTACCTAAGAACTTAAGAAGATCAAGTAGAGTTGAACTTCCAGAAGTTAGTGAACCAATGGTTGTTAGACATTACACTAACTTAAGTAATAAAAATTTTGGTGTTGACACTGGATTTTATCCACTTGGCTCCTGCACCATGAAGTATAACCCTAAAATTAATGAGGAAATGGCTTCGCTTGCACCTTTTGCAACATCTCATCCACTAGCTCCTGAAAGTGCGAATCAAGGCTCTTTAGAGTTAATGTATGAAACGGATTTATTACTTCGTGAAATTACCGGAACGGATTATTTTTCATTAGCACCATTTGCTGGAGCTCATGGTGAGTTATTAGGTTTATGGATTATAAAAGAATATCATCGTTCACGAAAAGATTTCAAAAGAACGAAAATTATTATTCCTGATAGTGCTCACGGAACTAATCCTGCTAGTGTGGCTGTTGCTGGATTTGACATCTTAGAAGTTAAATCAAATGAAGATGGAACGGTTAATGTTGAAGACTTAAAGACTTTACTTTCTCCAGAAATCGCAGGAATTATGTTAACTAATCCTAATACTTTAGGAATTTTTGAAAAAGATATTTTAACTATTTCTAAATTAATTCATGATTGCGGTGGACTTTTATATTATGATGGCGCTAACTTAAACGCTCTATTAGGTCAAGGTAAACCAGCCCATATGGGATTTGATATTGTTCACTTAAATGTTCATAAAACATTATCAGCACCACATGGTGGTGGTGGACCAGGAGCTGGTCCAGTTGGAGTAGTTAAAGAATTAGTTGATTATTTGCCAAGTCCAATTGTTAGAAAAAATAAAAATAAATATGAATTTTATAATCCAAAAAAATCAGTTGGTCGAATTGGACGTTTTTATGGTAACTTCCAAGTTATCGCTAAAACTAATGCCTATGTTAAAACTTTAGGTAAAGAAAATTTATCTAAAGTCGGCGGCTTAGCGGTATTAAATGCTAACTATATTCGAAAATCATTAGAAAATGAATACAAGGTTGCAATTGATTCAGTTTGTATGCATGAAGTAGTCTTTGATGGTTTAGTTGATAAATCAACTGGTATTAAAACATTAGATGTTGCTAAAAGATTACTTGACTACGGAGTTCATCCGCCAACCATCTATTTCCCATTGATTGTTTCCGAAGCTATGATGGTTGAACCAACTGAAACTGAATCAAAAGAAACTCTTGATAATTTTATTAATGTAATGAAACAAATTAGTGCTGAGGCTAAAGAAAATCCACAGATTTTAAAAGAAGCACCACATGACACGTTAGTTAGAAGATTAGATGAAGTTTTAGCTGCCAGAAATCCAATTTTAAAATTTGATGATATTAAGGAAGATTAAATGTTAATTGATACCCATGTTCATTTGAATATCGATGAATTTAAAGATCGTTTAGATGAGGTTGTAAAAAGTGCTCGTGATAACGATGTTTTATCGATGGTCGTTGTTGGAATTGGCGGAAGAACGAACGAAAGAGCGATTGAAATCGCTAAAAAATATAATTTGTTGGCATCAGTAGGAGTTCATCCAAGTAATGCTGCAACTCATTTTTTTAGTGATGTTTTAAAGTATGTGGATCATGAAAAAGTTGTAGCAATTGGTGAAACCGGACTTGATTTATATTGGCCGGAAAACCAAAAAACTTTGCCAGAGCAAGTAGTGATGTTTCGTAAGCATATTGAACTTGCGATTAAGAAAAACTTACCATTAATTATTCATGTTAGAAACTCTTTTAATGAAACATATGAGATTCTAAGAGAATATAAAGGAAAAGTTAGCGGAGTCTTTCATTGTTTTACCTTAGGTCTTGAAGAAGCGCGTAAAATCATCGATTTAGGCTTTTATTTAGGACTAGGTGGGGTCTTAACCTTCAAAAACGCTCAAGAACTTCAAGAAGCAGTTAAACGTGTTCCAATTGATAAATTAATCTTAGAAACCGATGCGCCATATTTAGCGCCAGGTCCTCATAGAGGAAAAAGAAATGAACCGGCCTATGTTAAGTTTGTAGCAATTAAATTAGCTCAACTTTTAAACTCAACATATGATGAGGTTGCCAAAATAACTACTAATAATGCTAAAAGGCTTTTTAAACTAGGTGATCAAAATGTATAGTCAAAAATTATTTGATTTATTAATAACTAAAAACTTAACCATTATTTTTGCCGAAAGTATTACCGGTGGAGCATTATCAGCTAGCTTAGTTAAATTTCCAGGTGCGAGTAATATTTTAAAAAGATCTTTTGTCGTTTATAGTAGTGAAGCCAAACAAGAGATATTAAAGGTATCACCAGCGATTATTAATAAGTTTGGTATTGTCTCAAAAGAAGTTGCTGAGGCAATGAATGAAGGCTTAAAATTAATTTCAAAAGCTGATATTTATGTGTCAATAACTGGAAATGCTGGCCCAACATATGAAGAAGGAATCCAGAAGCAAGTTGCCTATGTATCAATCATAACCAAAGATAAAAATCAAGTGCTAAAAGTTGAACTTCCGTCAAAGGTACGGTTAAAAAATATTGAAGACGCAGTTAATTTTACGTTTAAAGCTATCATTGATTTAATCGAATAAGTTTTTTTGTTATATATAGATAATAAGGAGGCGATAGTTATGAGAAAAATATTTGTATTTTCGATATTGGGGTTATTATCAATTGCTTTATTTGGATGTTCTCCTAAATACATTCAAAACAAGCAATATGATAAAACCGTAGAAATTACCAATTACTATCGTTGTACACATCCAGATTTATTAGTGCCAAATGAATCTAATTATGATTACATCAATGAAAATGCGATGTTTATTTTTGTGGCAAAAATCGAAAGTGTTTATGATCGTTATACTGAAGAGGAACCGGGAAAATCATCGCTGTTAAATTTAGTGGATATTAAAATGATTAAAGGTGATATTTCCAAGACCGAATTATCTATATATTTTACGGATGACCATGGATTTCATTTTCCATCAAGATACTTTGAGGTAGGAGAGTATTATTTGTTTATTCCTAGTTGGTCAAGTGATGGGTCCCTACATATAATGTATAATTATCAGCTGATTAAAAACTTTGATTCTACTAAATCTTTAAATGACCAGAAAGAAGTTGTTAAAGCGATTTACTTGCCTTTTTTAAAGGAGGGGAATTAAGATGAGAAAAGCTAAATTTTTATTAATGTTTGTCATATTCTTTTCGCTAGTTGGATGTTCAAATACCGAGTTAAATGTGAGAGCTGACTTTTATAGTTATGAAAGAAATTTAAGTGAAATTTCAGGAGTCAATGAACCGACTAAACTTCAAATTTTATTAGAAGATTTTTATTTAGAAAAAGATGAAAAACTACCTAGCAGCGTCATCGTTATTGAAAATAGATTATACGAAATAAATAACGTATTTTTGTCATTTGATAATGAGGCCCCATTAACATATTCATTTACACTAGATAAGCAAAAAGGAAATGATTATCACGGAAAGATTCAAAGACAAACCACTTCATATGAGGTGATTATTACCTTCGTAGAAACTGATAACAACGAATTTATGTCGATGAAAGTTACCTTTAATGAAAAAGAGTACATTTTAGAACCTACACTAGAGGATAATAAAGTAAATTAAAATAAAAAACTTTGAAACTTATATTACTTGTAATATATGTTTAACTATGTTAAAATAGTAAACGTTGCAAAACCTTGTCACTTTAGTGACCAATAGACCAAAAGGAGGAAAAGAAAAAATGAGAAATTATGAAATAATGTACATCATTAGACCAACTTTAGAATCAGAAGCGATTAAAGAAGTAGTTGCTTATTTCAACGAAATATTAACTTCTAATAATGCTAATGTTTTAGAGTTCAAAGAGTGGGGTCTACGTGATCTAGCCTATGAAATTGAAAAACATAAAAAAGGCTACTACGTATGGCTTAAAGTTGAAGCTGATGTGCCAGCAGTTAATGAATTTAACCGCTTAATCAGAATTAACGAAAGCGTCATTCGCTACATCATAGTTAAAGAAGGAGAATAATTATGTTAAACAGAGTAGTATTAGTAGGACGAATCACAAAAGATCCAGAATTAAGATATACACAAACAGGTATAGCAGTTGTTGGTTTTACTCTTGCAGTAAATAGACCTTATGCCGACGCTCAAGGAGAACGTCAAGCAGACTTCATTCCATGTGTTGCTTGGAGAAATCAAGCTGAAAATTTAGCTAAACACATTACTCAAGGCGCCTTATTAGGAGTTGAAGGAAGAATGCAAGTTCGTTCTTATGACACTGATCAAGGCAAACGCTATATTACAGAAGTAGTTTGTGATTCAGTCACATTTTTGAGTTCAAAAACTGAAGATACTAGCACACGCAACGAAGAAGATGATTTTTTTGAAGCAACTAGTAAATTATCAGTCGAAGACGATTTACCATTTTAAGGAGGAATAACGATGCAAAGAAGAGGCGGATTTAAAAGACGTCGTAAAGTTTGTCATTTTACACAAAACAAGTTCACTCACATCGATTTTAAAGATGTTGAATTATTAAAGAAATTTATCACTGATAGAGGTAAAATTTTACCAAGAAGAGTAACTGGTACAAGTGCTAAATGGCAACGACAACTTGCTACTGCAATCAAAAGAGCAAGACATATGGCATTATTACCATTTGTAAAAGAATAATTAATATAAAAGNNCTTTTTTTGTATAATTTTAAAATCTAATTTGAAATTTAATAATTTTTATTAAATTCAGCAGTTTCGATTACTTTAATAGAATATATGTGTTAAAATAATAATACGAAGAAAGAGGTGGACAAATGAAAAGATGGATTTATTTAGCTTTTTCAATAATATTTATGATTGGAAGCCTAGTTTTTTTCTTTGTTGAAATTGATATTAATTTAGGAATAATTGATACATTAGCATTGGGATCATTATTTGTAGCGTTTGCGTTACTGGCTAGTGCGATTGTTATTATTGCTATTTTTAATAAACAACAAGAAATCAATAATTTACAAAATAGATTGAAAGCCTGGACACAACTTTCTTATCACGTTAGCCAAGTCGGAGACGAATTATTTAACGAATTACCAGTAGGAGTATTAGTTTTAGGCGATGATGAAGATGTTAAATGGGCCAATAACTTTGCAGTAGGAGTTTTTGGTCAATCAACAATTGGAAAATATGTCGGTGACATTTCAGAAGATATTCCAAATAATATTGCTGAGGGTATTCATAACTTTACGATTACAGTTGGCAAAGAAAAGTTTGATATCATTTATAATAAAAAATTAAACTCGGCATACTTCTTTAACGTTACTAAAAGAGAAGAAATTATTGAAAGATACCATAACCGCATTCCAGCTGTTGGTTTAATTTATCTTGATAACTTAGATGAAGCGTTAGCGGGATTAGATGTTTCTGAACAATCAACGATTAAAGGTGAATATTTGGGTATTATTGCTGACTGGGTTAGTGAATATGATGGATATTTAAAAACATTTAGCGATGAAAGATTGGTCATGAATGTTTACCGAGAAAATTTAGATAAGATGATTCAAGATAATTTTACGGTACTTGAACGTATTCGTGATGTCTCGGATTTACACAATGTTAAAGTTACGGTTTCAATTGGAATTGCCAGTTGGGACGTTGAATATGAACTAATTGGAAGTTATGCTCAAAGTGCAGTTGAACTTGCGGAAAGACGTGGGGGCGACCAAGTAGTAGTTAATATTCAACATCAAAAGATTGCTTATTTTGGAGCTAAACAAGATGCTTCAGCTACTCACTCTAAAGTTAATACTAGAGTTAATGCTCAAACCTTAAAAGAGTTAGTTGATAAATCGTCAAACGTATTAATTATGTCGCATATGCAAAGTGATACCGACGCCTTTGGATCAATGATTGCGATGCTCCAAATGATTCGTTCCCATGCGCCAGATAAAGCTAAAGTTATTTTTGATATTGAAAGAGTTGATCCAACAGTTAATAAAATTAGTCATATTTTAACTTCTGAAGAACCTGACTTTTATGAATATTTAGTAACGAGCCAAGAAGCGGTTAGAATGATGAATGATAGTACTTTAGTCATTATTCTTGATACACAATCACCTAAGATTGTTTCAAGCCCTGAAGTATATGAAAAGGCGAAAAATATCGCTGTTATCGACCACCATAGAAGTAGCGGTGATGCTCCATTTGAAGCGGTATTCTCTTATGTCGAGCCTTATGCTTCTTCAACAATTGAGTTATTAGTAGAACTAATACCATTTTATAGCCGTGATGTTTTAATTACACCACTTGAAGCATCGGTTATGTATGCTGGATTAGTCGTTGATACTAACAACTTCTTAAACAGAATTGGAACTAGAACTTTTGAAGTGGCATCAACTTTAAGAGAATATGGTGCTGATATGGGTGAAGTTAATTTATGGTTAAGAAAAGATAAGAAACGTTTAATGGAAATTAACAAACTAATTTCTAAAGTTGAAATTTTCTTAGACAGATTCGCATTTTCAGTGTGTGATGAAATATATAAAGATCGAGTATTATTAGCACAAGTTGCAGACGAAATGTTACAAATTGATGGAATTGATGCGGCCTTTACAATTACGTATTTAGATAAAGATACGGTTGGCGTTAGTGCTAGATCTATTCAACATGTTAACGTGCAAGTGTTAATGGAAGAAATTGGTGGCGGCGGCCACTTAACCGGTGCCGCGGCACAAATTAAAGATGCTAGTGTACACGAAGTGTTCTTGAACATTAAGCACTTATTAGATTTAGAGTACGGAGGAGATGGTGAGGATATGGAAATTATTTTATTAGAAGATGTTAAAAATAGAGGAAAAGCTGATGATGTGATTACGGTAGCTTCTGGTTATGGTAACTATTTAATTAAGAATAAGAAAGCAGTAATTGCAAATGAAGAAAACTTAGCAGCACTTAACCAAAAACTTGAAGACCAAATGAAACGCGAACAACAACATTTAGAACTAATAAAACAACTTAAAAAAGAAATCGATTCTAAATCAGTAACAGTAAGTGTTCAAATTGGACATGATGGTAAAATGTTTGGGGCAGTAACCACGAAACAAATTGTTGAAGCCTTTGAAACTCAAAACCAAATTGTCTTAGATCGCAAGAAAGTTCAACTAGTTGGAGAAGTTAATTCAGTCGGTATCTATACCGCAACTGTCAGTTTACATAAAGACATAGAAGCATCATTTGATGTTCACGTAGTAGAGAAGTAGGTGATATCGTGCAACGTCAATTACCAAACGCTGACTTAGCCGAAGCCAACTTACTAGCTTCAATCTTTTTTGAACCTAGTTTAATTGTAACGGCGGCAGATTTGTTACAAGCAGATGATTTTTTCAGCAAAAATAACGCTGTTATTTTTACTGCGATGAAATCACTCTATGATCGTGAAAAAGAAATCGACTTTGTTTCGGTTGGAGAATTTTTTTCTGAAAATCCTTCATTAGGTACGATTTCTTTAGATTATTTAACCTATTTATCTCAACTAACACCATCAGCAGATGGTTTTGAAACTTATTTAGGTATTATTATGGATGCTTCTTTAAAAAGAAGAATCATTAAAGTATCAAGTGAAATTGTTGAATCTGGATATCGACAAAATCAAACTGCTGAAGAATACTTAGAAGAAGTTGAAAGACAAGTTTATGAACTTTCAACAAGTAGAAGAACTAGTGATTTTGAGCATGTTGCAGTTGTCGCCGATCAATATTATTCAAAAATTGAAAAAATTGGAAAATCAGGCCAAAAAGTAACTGGATTAAATACTGGGTTTTCATCACTTAATGATGTAACTACTGGTTTCCAACCAGAAGAATTAATTATTGTGGCCGCAAGACCAGGGATGGGGAAATCAGCATTTGCGATTAACTTAGCGTTAAATATTGCTAGACCAAATTCTAAAGGTGAAACTAAACACGTGGCGTTATTTAGTTTAGAGATGAGTAATGAGCAAATAGTTGGTAGAATGTTATCTAACTTATCAGGAATTGATAATAAAAAATTAAGAACCGCGACACTAAGACCTGAAGAGTGGCGCGAACTTGGAGCAACCATCAAGACATTGCAAGACTATGGAATCCATTTTAATGACTCAGTCACTTCAAAAGTTGGAGAGTTAAGAGCCAAATGTCGTCGATATAAAAACGAAGGGAAATTAGATTTAATAATTATTGATTACTTACAACTTTTATCACCAAGTTCATCAAGATATGCTAACAGACAAGAAGTTGTTTCAGAAATTTCTCGAAGCCTAAAACAATTAGCTAAAGAATTAAAAGTTCCAATCATTGCGTTATCACAACTTTCAAGAAACGTTGAACAAAGAAAAGGCGATGAAAGAAAACCAGTACTTTCTGATTTGCGGGAATCAGGAAGTATCGAACAAGATGCTGATATTGTAATCTTCTTGCATAGTGATGATTATTATATTAAAGATGGTAGTGAACCAACCGGATTAATTGATATTATCATTGCTAAAAATCGTCAAGGTATGTCGGGTGTTGAATTAAAATTTAGATTTGCTAGACAGCAGTCAAGATTTTATCAAATCGAACAAAGAGAAAATTAATTATTATAATAATCCCATTTTACGAGTTAAAATGGGATTTTTTAAAACAAAAGGAATCTAAATATGCAACTTTCAGAAAAAGAACAAAAACGCCGGAATTCGATCTTAAACGATTCAATTTGGAAAGTATTTTTAATAATATTTATTCCAATTGCAATGTATAATTTTCTAAATTATTTATTTGGCGTTTTCGATTTAAAGATAATTTCAATGTTTCCCAATGATCCAAAGGATTCAGTTGTTTTTTTGATGAAATAATTAATGCAGTATCCGCTTTTGGCTTTGGTTTTGCGACTGGCGGTGCGGTGATAGTTGCTAATCTATATGGACGGGGAGAAATTAAAGAAGCCCGGCGTAATGCTGGTGTAGTCTTAATTTTAACAGCAATTATTAGTATTTTTCTTATTCTTTTAACGATTTTAGGTGTGATTCCACTGCTAAAAGCATTAAACTTTAATCGCGGCATTATTGAACGCGGCCAAGTATATTTTTATATTCAAATTACGACAACCGCATTAACAGCAATCAATGTTGTTTTTATTGGTCTTGAAAGAGCGAAAAGAAATATCAAATTAATTATCATGATGAATATCGTGGTAGCGTTAATCAAAGTAATTTTAACACTATTATTTGTTTTTGTTTTTAGCTTAAATTCGATAGAATGGATTGCAGTTACGACTTTAATCGCTCAGTTATCTTTAACTATTTTTGCAATAACGGTTATGTTTAACAAAAATAATATTTTCAAAATTGATTTAAAAGATTTATCATTTAATAAAAAATATATTAAAGAAATGATCAAAATTTCAATTCCAGTAGTTTTAGGTCGGTTTACATTTAGTTTTGGAAAAGTAATTGTTAATTATTTAGCGACAGTATATTATGGAGCTGGAGCAATTGCCGCATTGTCAATAACTTATAAAGCAAATTTAGGAGTGGGCGTAATTTCTAGTTCGTCTGAAGAAGTAGAGACAACGCTAATTTCTCAAAATTTGGGAAATAAAAATCCTAAAAGAGCTTTTAAAACAGTGTCAGTAGCGACTATATATACAATGATATTTACAATATTAGGAGCGGTCTTAATTGCTCTATTAATGGAACCAGCAGTTAAATTTTTTATTTCAAAACCAACTGAAGTTACTGCATCAGCGATGGAAGAATATTATTTGAAAATTGAAACGGCTAAAGAGCTATTAAAGTTTGAAATACTATCAATTTTAGCTAACGCTCTAACCAATGTTTTATTAGGTGGTTTTTACGGGTTTAAATTAACCAAAATTTCATATATAGTTAACATAGTTAGACTATTCATTTTTAGGATTCCGATTTTAATTTTATTATACTATTTTGCTAGTGATATCGGATATAAGGCTGTTGGCCTAACAATGGCTTTAAGTAACATTTTTACGGCGATATTATTAGGTGTGTTTTTCTTGATTTTCTATTTCAAAAATAAGGCCAATAATTTTATTCATTATTTAGAAGTTGCTTAAAAATAATGATAGTAAAATAGTTTTAAAAGTTAATATAACTATAATTGTTGAAAGACTTTGAAACAAACTCAAAGTCTTTTTCATTTAGAAGATAAAAAATATATTTTTATCTTTGGACAAACGTTTTCATTTTTAATACTAATTTTCTCAACTTTAATCATTTGTAAATGATTATAAGATATGATAAAATTATACCGGTGAGAAAGTGTTAGACAGATTAAACATAATTGAATCTACATATGAAAAACTCCAACAAAAATTAATTGACGACATGTCCGATGTTGCCGAAATGACTAAAACTTTAAAGGAGATTTCGCAAATACAAGAAACGGTAGAAACCTACCGTCTTTTTAAACGTGTTCAAAAAGAGTTGGATGATTTAATTGCACTTTTACAAATTGAAAAAGATGCTGATTTAATTAAAATGGCTGAAGTTGAAATCGTTGAGCATGAAGAAGAGCTAAATAACTTAAGAGAAAAACTTAGGATTTTATTACTTCCAAAAGACCCAAACGATGAGAAAAATATTATTATGGAAATTAAAGGTGCTGCAGGTGGAGATGAAGGAAATATCTTTGCGGGCGACCTTTTTAGAATGTATCATCGTTATGCTGATCAAATGGGATGGAAAGTTGAAGTTTTAAACGCTTATGAAGGAACTATGGGCGGGTTTACTTCAATTGAATTTATGATTTCAGGTACTAAAGTTTATTCATTTTTAAAACATGAAGCTGGAGTTCACCGAGTTCAAAGAGTTCCTGAAACTGAATCGCAAGGAAGAATTCATACTTCAACGGCGACCGTTTTAGTGATGCCAGAAGCGGAAGATGTTGAACTTGATGTTGATTGGAATGATATTAAAGTTGACACTTATAACTCAAGTGGACCTGGTGGTCAATCAGTTAACACTACTAAATCAGCAGTTAGATTAACTCATTTACCAACTAATACAGTTGTAACTTGTCAAGATGGTAAGAGTCAACATGAAAATAAAGATAAAGCTTTTATTATTTTAAAAGCGCGCCTATATCAACAAATTTTAGAGGAACAAGCAGCTAAAGATGAAAAAATGAGAAAAAGTCTAATCGGTACTGGAGACCGCAGTGAAAAGATTAGAACTTATAACTATCCACAAAATCGAGTTAGTGATCATCGAATTCAGCTAACTGTTCAAAGGTTAGATGCCATTATGGAAGGTAGATTGGAATTGATATTAGAACCATTAATTAATGAATATCAAAAACAATTACTATTAGGAGCAGAATGATAATTAGAGATTTACTCCAATTGGGGTACGAAAAAATTGAAGAATTCAACAAAGAACGAACAGCAGCAAAGTTACTACTTTCGGGTTTACTTGAAATGTCATATAGTGACATGTTTATTAATTTCGATAAAGAAATTACCAATGAAAAAGCCGAAGAGTATTTAGAACTTTTAGATTTCTACGTTTTGGAAAATGTACCAATACAATATTTAGTTGGATCAACTAATTTTTATGGCAGAAGATTTAATGTCGATGAGCGCGTTTTAATTCCTCGGCCTGAAACTGAATATTTGGTTGATAAAGTTATTAAAAAATTACCAAACGACTTAAAAGTTTTAGAAATAGGTACTGGTAGTGGGTGTATTGGAATTACCTTAAACTTAGAAAAAAACCATCAAGTAGACGCAACTGATATTGATGAAGATGCATTAGCGGTAGCGGAGACTAATAGTAAAATAAACGAAGCAGATGTTAACTTTATACAATCGGATTTATATGAAAACGTCAAAGGAAAATATGATTTAATTATTTCAAATCCACCATACGTATCAGAAACTGACGAAGTTGAAGATAGCGTGTTATTTGAACCAGAAATTGCACTTTATAGTGATTATTTTGGAACAATGCATTTAAGTTTAATTATCTTGGGGGCAGTTAAACATTTAAATGATGGTGGAATGATTATTTTAGAACACGGACATAAACACGGATTATATATTCAAATGTTTGTTAGTCACTTTATACCAGAGTATCGAGCCTTTACCTTAAAAGACCTACAAGGTAAATATCGTTATTCGGTTATTAGAAAAAGGGGATCAGTATGGAAAAGGGACAAGTAATTATTTTCCCAACAGATACCATTTATGGTATGGGATGCCAACTCTATGATAAGGTCGCATTAGAAAGAATTTATGAAATTAAAAAAAGAAGTCACGATAAAGACATTCCTGTTTTAGTATCGAGTATTGTTCAAATTAACGTTATTGCTAAATATGATTCAAAAGCGTTAAGAATCATGCAAAATTTTTGGCCAGGGCCACTAACTTTAATTTTGCAATCAACACCAGATTTTTACAATAAAACTGGGGATAAAACGATTGCGATTCGGATTCCTGATCATTATGTCACAATTGAGTTAATTAACAATTTTGGACCACTTAGAACCACTTCAGTTAATATAAGCGGCGAAGAACCACTTAATAAAATTGAAGACATTAGAAAGCAATATGGTAATGTAGTTGACCACATTTACGGAGAACATGTAGGCCATTACATTGGTATAGCATCAACTATCGTTGATATTTCTAATGGGTCAATTAAATTAGTTAGAGAAGGCGCAATTCCATTTGAGGATATTTTAGCTGTTTATAACAAATAATCTACGCTTGTAGATTATTTTTATATATAAAAAAATGTAAAATAGAGGTGTAATTATGAGGGTTGTTATTGCAAACGATCATGGCGGTTATGAGTTAAAACGTCACTTATTAAGTTATTTTGAAGCTAGGGGGATTGAAGTAGTTAATTTAGGAACTAATTCAAATGAATCGGTAGATTACCCAGTTTATGGTGAATTGCTGGCTAGAGAAGTATTAAAAGGGGAATATGACTTTGGAATTGCGATTTGTGGCACGGGAATTGGTATTAGTATGGCAGTTAATAAATTTCAAGGAATTAGAGCAGCCTTGATTTATGATTTAAATACCGCAATGCTAGCTAAAGAACACAATAATGCCAACATTATTGTGTTAGGAGGAAGAACACTAACAAATAAAAAAGCTGAAGAATTAATTGAAGCTTTTATGAATTCGAAATTTGAAGAAAGACATCAACATAGATTAGATTTATTAGGAAAGTTGGGGGAAAAGTAATGAAAAAATTAGTAGTGATGAGCCATCCATTAATTGATCATAAGATGGCAAAAATTAGAGACAAAAACACTCATCCAAAAGAATTTAGAGAAAGTGTTTCTGAAATCGGAGCTCTTTTAACTTATGAAGTGACAAGAGATTTAGAAACAGAAGCGACAACTGTTGAAACACCACTTGGTTTAGCAGATTGCAAAGTTTTATCAAAGCCAGTTGTTTTAGTTCCTATTTTAAGAGCGGGACTCGGAATGGTTGATGGAATTCATAATTTAATTCCAACCGCTAAAATTGGACATGTGGGACTATATCGTGATGAAGAAACATTAGAACCGCATATTTATTATGCTAAGTTTCCAGTTGGGATTAAAGATAGTTTAGTTATTATCTTAGACCCAATGTTAGCGACTGGTGGTACCGTTAGTAAAACAGTTGATATTTTGAAAGAGCGCGGTGTTAAAAAGATTAAATATGTTGGCATCGTTGGCTGTCCAGAAGGAGTATCAAGACTTCAAAAAGATCATCCAGATGTACCAATTTATCTTGCAGCATTAGATTCTCACTTAAATGATATTGGATATATTTATCCAGGTTTAGGTGACTGCGGCGACCGCTTATTCGGAACTAAATAAAAAAATGCCACAATTAGCATCCTATTTAGGCGGATTTTTAATCGGCATCTTTTTAACATTCATTATTTTAAGAGCAACTAATTTTGAAAAACTATTTCATCAAGGAAAAGTTTTTGAAATTAGATTAGCTTATGTTTTAGTAAGCTTAATCGGCGGCCATTTGATTGGACGGATTATGTATTTTATCGTTGACTTATTCTCAACCATTCATTAACAACTATACATCAATAGCTAGAAGAATTTCTTCTAGCTTTTTTATTTTAAAGAAGTGATGTTTAATCGACTCAAAATCATTTTCTTCTTTTACCGCTATGGTAAAATTGACACTTGATTCATAAACTCGGTCAATAATAATGAAGTCTCTTAACAAATATTCAACATCATTAATTTGATCATAATTGAAATGAATAATATACTTTTGAGCTTTAATATTTTGGTAGAAAGAACCTACTTTTATCGCATCAGCAGCTCCACCTGAATATGCCCTTATTAAGCCACCAGCGCCTAGTTTAATTCCACCAAAATATCTAATTACAACGGCTAGAATGTTTGTGACCTCATTATGTCTTAAAACTTCTAAAATGGGAACCCCAGCAGTGCCCGCCGGTTCGCCATCATCATTAGATCCACCAAACTGCCCATTTGGACCTAAAATGTAAGCATAACAATAATGGGTGGCCTTTGGATATTCCTTTTTTAAATCGGTTAAATTCAAAAGAATTTCAGATTCTTCTGAAATTGGAATTAACACATTAATAAATCTTGATTTTTTAATAATTATCTCAGTGACAACACGTTCTTTTAAGTATTTCATATCAATTAAGATTATAACATATTTTTAATTATGTTATAATAAAGTTGGTGTTAGAAATGATAAACGCATTACTTTTACTCAAAGAATTTGAAAAATTAGGATATTTAGCTTATATAGTTGGTGGATCAGTTCGCGACTTTCTTTTAGGAAGCGAATCTTTTGATATTGATATTTCAACTAGTGCTACTCCAGATGAAGTAATGAAACACTTTAAATCAGTTCCAATTGGAGTTAAATTTGGAACCGTCTTAGTATTTTTTAATGATGAAGAATTTGAAGTTACAACTTTTAGAAAAGACTTAGAATATTATGATAATAGACATCCAGACGGAGTAATATTTTCTGAGTCAATTGAAGAAGATGTCGAAAGAAGAGACTTTACGATTAATGGGATGTATTTAGATAGTAAGTTTCATATTATTGATTTAGTTGGCGGGAAAGATGATTTAGCGAAAAGAATAATTAAATCAATTGGTAATCCTGATGATCGATTTCGCGAAGACGCTTTAAGAATGTTAAGGGCGTTTTATCTAGTATCAAAACTTGATTTTAAAATTGAAGAAAACACCTTAAAATCAATTATTAAAAACCGAGAACTAATTAAAAATGTATCGGCCGAAAGAATTTATCGTGAATTAGTAAAAATTATTAAATATGAAAATAGTTTAAAAGCGTTAGAACTAATGGTTGATACGGGTATCTATTTATATCTTCCAGGATTAAGTCAAGGAATTAAGTATGTGGCTGATCAACAAATTATGTTAAGTGGTGAAGATTTCTTTGCTATGTGTTTTTATAAAAACTCAAAAGTTGATAAGTTTTGGAAACTTTCTAATAAAGAAAAAGCTAAATATAACCAAGTAATTAGTTTATTAAACCATAAAGGTAAATTAAATAATAATTTATTATATCAATATGAGCTAGATGATGTAATAACTGCCGCTAGATTAAATAAATATTTAAAAGTATTTAATGTAACGGAAGAAGAATTGATTAAGATGTATGAAAATTTACCAATCAAATCAGAAAAAGAGCTTCAAATATCTAATCAAAAAATAATATCAATAGTTGGTTTACTGCCAGGATCATGGTTAAGTGAACTTAAAAATGATATTATTAGTAAAATATTAAATCATAAACTAGCGAATAAAGAAGAGGATATTAAAAAATATATACTAAAAAGGAAAGATGAATATGAAAAAAGATAACGAAACTTTAAAAATAATTGGAAAAGTAGATGCGGTTAATCAAGGAGCAACTTTTTATAATACAACAATCTTTGATCAAGATAGAAAAACTCTTAATATCAAATTAAGAGAAGGCATTGATAAAGTTACAATGGGCCAAATTTATCAATTTATAGTAACTAAAGAACCAAACGAAAGAAGAGAAGATGAATTTATTTTAGTGGCTTGCGAGATTAAAGAAGTTGAAGAAGTATTAGAAGTTGATGAAATTACCAAATTATATCGAATATTTTATGATTATGCACCAATTACCTTAAATAATTTAAAAAATGGAATTGAGAATTATTTAAAACAAGTTAGCAACAAAGTTTTATTTGATATTACTAAATCAATTTACGATGAATATAAAAACAAATTTTATATTCACCCAGCAGCCACTAAATTTCATCACACTTATATCGGCGGACTTGCGTTCCATACACTTAATATGTTAAAGATGGCTGAAGATATGTTAAAGATATATTCTTATATGTCTAGTGATTTATTGTATACCGGAATTATTTTACATGATATTTGCAAGACTTTAGAAATAACTGGTGTTGATGGTGAGTATACTAACGAAGGTTTATTGTTAGGACATATTGTTATGGGTGTTAGTAAAATTGATGAAATTGCCGCTAAGTTTGGCTACAGTGATGAAGAAGAAGTTTTACTTTTAAAACATATGATTGTATCTCATCATGGACAAATGACCTTTGGGTCACCAAAACGTCCGCAAATAGCGGAAGCATTATTACTTTGGTATATTGATTCAATTGACTCTAAATTCCAAGTCATTGGAGAAGTATTACACAATACTAATCAAGGAGCATTTACTCCAGCCATACCAGTAGCTGATAAAGGTAGATTTTTAAAACATAAACTAACTAAATAAAACGGCTTAATAAAGATAAAAGAGACTCCTTAGAGTCTCTTTTTTATATTAATAAGTGAAATTAATTAAATACTTCGAACCAAGTTCCCCATAGGGCATCAAATGCTTCATTACCAGTACCCATTTGGTAGTTGAATAATTGAGCTTTATTGATTTCTCTCATGGCGTTAAATTTGTTAGTTGCAGCAGCATTTTTGAAGGTTAATCCTTTAGTAACTAATAAGCGGTAGTTAATTTCATTTCTCATATTTGAGCTTTCATATTTAGCTTTAACTTGACCGAATTGTTTTTGGATTGCAGTTGAAACTCTAATTTGAACGTTATATTCAGATGCAGATTCTTTTAAGAAAATTTCAATTTGCTTAGCATTAACAACATCATTTTCATTTGAACCATCTAGTGGTTCGCCATCAGCACCAGTAATTTTTGATAAATGAGATTCATCTTCTCTTACTTCTAATTTAGCCGAAGGCATTTTATTAGTAACGCCAGTACCCATAATTAAGTGCCATCCGAATGCAGTTTGGATTTTTTCGATATTTCCTAATGTATTATCTGGATTAGCTGGGTCAAATGCGACATCATTATTATAGAAGTCTAAGTAAGGGAATTGAGAAGTAGTATAATCTTTAACGATTTCATAGATGGCTTTAGCGCGAGTATAGAAGACTTCGTCTAATCTTGACTGACTTGTTAAGAAGTTAGATGAGTTAGTAATTTCGCCTAATGTTTCTTGTTTTAATCTAAAACCAAAACGTTTGTATTCAGCCCAAATACTTTCTTTTTCATATGGATCATCTGAATTTAATCTTGTTGAATCGTTATAATCAGTAATTAATCTTTCAATACCTTTTTGTTCAGAAACTTCTTTACCAATACGAGTAAAGATAGCTTTGATTAATTTTGGTAATAATGTTTGAGCATCAGCTAAAACATCAGCGTCTAATTTATTTGGATTATCTGGTGTACCATCTAAGTCTAAATCTAAGTAGATTAAAACGTGTGATGAGTTTAATACCCAGTAATTGTTATATTGTAATTCTGATAAATCAGCAAATTTTTGATAAATTTCAGCACCATAGTGTGCTTCATAATCAGCTTCAAATAATTCGTTTAATTTAGGTAGAACAAATGCTTTTTCAATAGCATCTTCAACATTTTTAGAACGGAATGCAAGTAATAAGAATTGATCTCTACCAATGTCAGCTGGATAACCACTTTGTGCATATTGGTTTTGACCAAATGCAACTAAAATGTTTTTCATTGATTCTTCGTTATCTTTTTTAGTATCAGCATCAATTTTATCTAAATACATATCTTTTAAGATTTTGTTAGTAATTAAATCTTGAGAAATTGATACTCCAAATGTTTTTTCAGCTTCTTTATAGAATTCATCAACTGTAACAACAATATCACCAATGTCAGCTAAAGTGTTTTTATCTTTCATCTTAGTTGCTCCTTTATATTCATTTGAACGAGAATATAAAGCTCTTAAGACTGGATCATAAATGTTTAATTTGTTTTCTTTATTGTGTTCAGCAACTTTTTCGTTGATATAAGTGTCATGTAATTTCTTTTCAACCATTTCCGCTTTAATTTCAGCAATTAAATCGTCATTTCCTTCTAAGAAAGCATCTTCCTCTTCGTTTAAGATTCCTTTTTCAGTCGCTGATTCATCACTAAACTTATAAACTAAATAAACATATTCACCAAAGGTATTAGGTCTTTGTGAGTATTGTACATTGTTTGGATCATCTTCAGTTGGAATCTTTAAAGCGGTATAGATATGGTTTCTTAATTGTGTGTTTTTGAAATCTTCATATTTATAATCAACTTTAACTGGTGTATCATCATTTGCATTTAATACAGCGCCATCAACAACTTTTAATTGGTTTCCATGAACTAAGTTATGTGCTTTAACGATATATTGTAAAACTAATTCTTTAGTAAATGGTTGGTCAGGGTTACCTGAACGGTCTTCAGAGAATGTGTATGCATCATAATATGTTTGGAAATCTTCTTTAGAAATTTCAACTCTAACATTGTTTTCATCAACATACTTAATCTTTTTGTTAGTTAAAATATCTTTAACGTGTTTATTAGAAGGATTTTCAACATCAACATAACCAGGTTTAGTTGAATCAGTAACTCTAATATCAGGGACTAAGAACCATTTACCACTTGAAGAGATTTTTACTGATAATTCTCTAAATGCAGCTTTTTGTTCATTTAAGTTTAAAAATTCAGTCCAGAATGCAGAAACATTATAACGTCCCTTACGGCTGTTTTTGTAGAATGTAACAACATCTTCATCTTTAATAAATTGATCAGATTTTTCATCTAATAATTCTTCATCTAATTTTTCTTTAGCGAAAAGACGAACTGCCATTTTTTGTTTGTATAAGTTTAATAATGTGTCTGAATAACCAGCAAAAGTAGTAGTTTCATATAATTCAGTAACTAACGCATCTTTTTGGTCAGGTAAAATTTTACCAACAACTAATAAACTATCAACGTAAGATAAAACTCTAGATTTTTTATCTAAGTCTTGTTTATTGTTTTCAACTAACTTTTCGACATCCTTATTACCAAATACAGCACTATTGACTGCCTCTTCTAAAACTTTTCTGTGATCTTCGTTAGTGTAATCAACCATTGCATAGTATTTTGCGTAAACTTTTTCGTCTACCAATGTTTGTAATACTGAAAGACCATCAAAACGGAATTCCTCGTATAATTCTTTTTGAGTTACTTTATGATTGCCAGCACTTACGTATACTTCATCAGTTAAACTGCCAGTTGGGTATTTGTCTTTTGACCCGTCGCACGCAGTTAATAATGTAACTGAGAAGACTAGAAGTACCAAAATCATCAAGCTTTTCACAAATTTGTTCTTTTTCATAATATTTTTCACTCCTTAAGTTATTTCATAAAAATAATACAAGCATAAATAATATTATCATTTTTATTATATAAAAGCAAATCAAAAGTTAATTAAACCACTATTATTTAGTATTTATTAATACTATGATAAAATATTAATGGTGAAAACATGGAAATTAGAGTACTTGCTAGTGGTTCAAAAGGAAATATTGTTTCATTAATTAGTGGCAATAGCCACTTATTAATAGATGTAGGAATATCTTTTACCCGAACTAAGAAAAAGTTTGAAAAATATAAAATTGAATTAGAATCAATTGATGCTATTATTTTAACTCATGAACATAAAGATCACTCAAGTGGATTACGAGTGTTTTTAAATAATCATCCTCATGTTAAAGTATATTTGACTAAAGGAACGATGGATGGGTTAGATAAAGAAACCAAAGAAGCAATTGAAAATTATACTTTTATTGAACCAGAAATATCTTTTAAAATTAATGATTTTGAAATTTATCCAATGTTAATTAGTCATGATGCTAATGAACCAATTGGTGTGGTAGCGAAATCTAACGGCAAAAAAGCCGTTTTTATCACCGATACTGGTTATATCCACAAAGACTACTTTGAAGTAATAAAAGACGCTGATTTTTACTATTTAGAGGCTAATCACGATGAATTAATGCTAATGCAAACTCATAAACGTCCGCACCATTTAAAAATGAGGATTTTAGGTGAAAGAGGACATTTATCTAATAATGAAGCAACTAAAATCTTAAATGAAGTAATTCAAAGTAAACGTCCTATTTGGGCGGTTGCACACATATCAGAAGATTGTAATACTGAAGAAAAAATTGAGATGGCTTGCGTTAAGAATTTTGATGATCCGTTTAAAGTAAAGTTGATTTATACATCGCAAGAATCAAGTAAGGTTATTAAGATATGAAAATAATTGCTGTTGGAAAAATTAAAAAGAAATATTTCTTAGATGGTATCGATTTTTACAAAAAACAAATCTCAAAATTAGACATTATCGAAGTTAGGCAATCTAATATTGAGAAAGAAGGAAAAGATATTTTAGCTAAGATTAGTGAGAGAGATTACGTTATTGCCTTAGATATAAAAGGTATGAAATATGATAGCGAATCTTTTTCTAAAAAGTTAGAGGAATTAAAACTAAATGGCAACGACATCGTTTTCTTAATAGGTGGATCTTTGGGATTAAGCGATGAAGTTAAAAATAGAGCTAATGAACGATTAAGTTTTTCTGATTTTACCTTTCCGCACGAATTATTTAGATTAATTTTAGTTGAACAAATTTATCGAGCTGAATCAATTTTGCTTAATAAACCGTATCATAAATAAAGTTTTGTTTGAAAATTGTTATATTTTAATGAAATTATAATATAAAAATGATAAAATATTTCTATGAGAAGGAGGAAAAACAAAATGGCTAATAAAAAAGACAAAAAAGGATTTTTCCAAGGATTTAAAGAATTCATTTCTAGAGGTAACGTATTAGATATGGCAGTTGGGGTTATCATTGGGGGCGCATTTGGTGCAATCGTAGCATCAATGGTTAATGATATTATTATGCCACTTATTGCTGGGATTTTTGGAAAAGCATCATTTGAAAACATGTATGGTGTTATCAGAGGCGTTAGTGATTACTCAACTTTAACTTATGCTGATGCAATTACTCAAGCGGCTGCAGAAGGTGCGACAATTATTGCTTATGGTAAATTCATTCAATCAGTTGTTAACTTTTTAATTATTGCATTCTTCTTATATGTAGTAGTTGTAGTAGTTATTAAAGGAATTCAAAAGCGAGCTGAAGAAAGACGTTTAGCGGAAGAGGCGGCCTTAAAAGCTGCTGAAGAAGCTGAAAAAGAACCAGAAGCACCTGCAGAACCTGTTATTCCAGAAGATATTCTATTGCTTACAGAAATTAGAGACCAATTAAAAGATTTAAATAAGGGGAAAAAATAGACTCAAATCTAAATCCACTCGAATTGGCACTTGAGTTTAAAAAGGTCTCCGGACCTTTTTTACTAAATAGAAAGGACATAAGATGAAAGATTTAAAGGTATATAAAAAACATGATGGTCAAAAAACTATTGTTAAAGTAAAAAATGTTACTTTCAATGACGGTTCTTTTAATTTAATTGCCGGGCCTTGTTCAATTGAAGATCGCAAATCACTAGAAAAAACGGCCCAACTTATCGTTAAAAATGGTGGTAAGTTATTACGTGGCGGTACATTTAAGTTAAGAACATCTCCTTATAATTTCCAAGGGTTAGGAAAAGAAGGGGTAGAGCTTTTATATGAAATTGGTAAGAAATATAATTTAGTTACCGTTTCTGAGATCCCAAGTATTTGTGAACTCGAATTATTTATTGAAAAAATCGATATTATTCAAGTTGGAGCACGAAATATGGATAATTATCCAATGCTTAAGGAACTTGGAAAAATTAAAAAGCCAATTCTTTTAAAAAGAGGACCATCAGCTACAATTGAAGAATGGCTATTAGCCGCTGAATATATTTTAAATGGTGGCAATGACCAAATTATTTTATGCGAACGTGGTAGCACCACTTTTGAAACATATACTAGAAATACGTTGAATTTATCAGCCGCTTTAGCTGCAAAAAAATTATCGCATTTACCAGTAATAATTGATCCTTCTCATGGAACTGGTAGAGCGGATATGGTTAGTGATTTTACTAAGGTAGCAAAATTTCTATCCCTTGATGGAGCGATTATTGAAATTCATGAAAATCCAGACGTGGCATTAAGTGATGGTTTTCAAACGATAGATTTTAAAGAATACGAAGAATTAGTTAAATCATTATGAAAATTATAAGTTTGCCAAAATATAATATTTATATTGATCGGTCATTTGAAAATTATGATCGTTTTTTGGGTGATTACCAAGAAAGTAAATTATTCGTTGTTACTGATGAAAATGTCTATTTTTTATATAAAGATACTTTAGAGAGAAAAGTAACAAATAGAGATATTTTTTGGTATGTCTTAGTTGATGGAGATTATTCAAAAACAAGTGAAAATGCATTTAATATAATTGATTTTTTAATAAAAAATGGCGCTAAAAGAAATGATTTATTAATCGCTTTTGGTGGTGGTGTCGTTACTGATATTACTGGGTTTGTCGCTTCAATTTATATGCGCGGGATAAACTTAATTCACATTCCAACAACGATAATTAGTCAAATTGATAGTTCAATTGGCGGTAAAACAGCAGTTAATTACGAGCAATATAAAAATATTGTGGGAACATTTTATGATCCAATGATAGTAATTTGTGAAACAAAATATTTAGACACTTTACAAAAAAAAGAAATTTTAAATGGTTATGGGGAATTAATTAAAACAGGATTAATTGGCGATGTTGAAATTTTACACGAATTAGATTTAGGCGATGTAAATTATAGTCCGGATTTAATTTCAAGAGCCATTGAAATTAAGAAAAAATATGTCATCGAAGACTATTTTGACAAATCAATTCGTAATACATTAAATTTTGGCCACACTATTGGTCATGCGGTAGAAGCCGCAACTAATTTTGAAATCTCACATGGTGAAGCAGTAATTTTTGGAATGATTAAAGCGCTAGAAGTAGGTATTTATTTAGGATTGACCAATCATAAATTATTAGATGATTTAAATGAATTTCTTCAAAAAATTGGTTATAAAGTTCCTAATTTAAAATATAAAAAATATGAAAAATATTTATTCATGGATAAAAAAGGTAAATCTGATGGAATTAGATTTGTCTTTTTAGAAGATGTTTTGAAACCTAAAATAGAAACTATAAGTTGGAGTAAATTAAAAGATGCACTGGTTAATACGGAAAAGTAATTTATCGGGGATAGTGACAATTCCACCATCTAAATCATTAACGATAAGATCAATTATTGCGGCAAGTCTTATTTCTGGGACATCCAAAATTGATAATTATTTAGTATGTGATGATACCATAGCGGTAATAGAAGCCCTAAGACTTGCTGGAATTGAAATTATCGAAAAAGATAATTACTTGTTAATTACTGGAAATACATTTATGAATAATAAAGATGTTTTCCATATGAAATCAGGAGCAACTGCCTTTAGGATGCTAGTTTTTATCTTTCTAGTTAAATTTCAAGAGTTTAAGATTACTGGAAATAAAGACTTATTAATAAGACCCTTTGAAACTTTTGATAAATTTTTCGACAAATATAATATAAAATACGAATCAATAGATGACATTTATCATGTAAGTGGGAAATTAGAAGCTGGGCAATACGAAATCGAAGGCCATATTAGTTCACAATTTGCAAGTGGTCTTACGCTTGCTCTATCAACATTAAAAAAACCTTCAACAATTATCATTGAAAATGAAATGGTTTCCAAACCATATTTGGAAATGACTATTGACATGATAAATTATTTTAGTAATAATAAAGTTAGATTAAAAGGGAATTTAATAGTCATTGAAGAAGAATTACTTTTCAAAGAACGTAAATATATAGTTGAAGGAGATTATTCGCAATCAGCATTTTACTTAGTATTAGCAGCACTAGGATTCAATATTAATATTAAAGGATTACCAAAAGAATCACTTCAAGGGGATTATCAAATAATTAGTTTTTTAAACCAATTTGGAATTGAGTTAGTTTGGGAGAAAGATCTACTTAAAGTTGTTTCTAATAGTCTTAAACCCGCTAAGATAGATGTGATTAATAATCCGGATTTATTTCTTCCTATAGCCGTTTTCGCCTCATTTATTGATGGTGAAACCAAAATAATTAACATACAAAATTTAAGACATAAAGAATCAGATCGTGTTAAATCATTGACTGATAATTTTGATAAACTCGGAATTAAATATGAAACAACAAGTAGACATATTTCAATTTATGGAAATAAGGAAGAAAGAAATATTGCGATGCTAGATGGTGCAAATGATCACCGAGTTATTATGGCATTTACTGTACTAGCGTTAGCTACTGGACATAGTTATTTAATGAAAAATGTTGATATGATTACTAAGTCATATCCAAACTTCTTAGAAGATATTAATAATTTAGGGGGGAAAATTGAGATGAAAAGTATTGAAAAATTAAGAGAAGATATTATCAATATTGACAAACAAATGATTGAACTCTTTAAACAAAGATCAGAGCACGTGTTACTAATTAGTAATGTAAAGAAAGAACTTAATTTACCAATAGTTGATAAAGAATATGAAGCTAAACAAATTGCACGTCATCTTGATATGTTAGGTGATAAATCAATTGAAAGAGAGTATATAGAATTTTATTCTAAAGTTTTAGATATTAGTTATCAACTTCAAGAAGGTGTCCCAAAAATGGCACTTCTTGGTAAGGGGCTATCTCACAGCATTTCTCCAAAATTACATCATATTATTGGTAGGTTAAATGATTTTAAATATGATTATTCACTTTTAGAAATTAAAGATGAGCAGGAATTAAAAAATGCCTTAGATTTATTAAGAAAGCACGAATATAAAGCATTCAATATTACGAAGCCATACAAAAAAGAAGTTATTAAGCATTTAGACATTTTAACTAATAAAGCTCATTTTACTGGTGTAGTAAATTTAGTTTATATGAGAAATGGTCAATTAATTGGTGATAATGTCGACTATGATGGTATCGTATATTCAATTAAACAAATGGATATCAATCTTCAAAGATACCCAATTTTAATCCTTGGTACTGGAGCAACAGCCCAAACAGTAGCGAGAGTATTAGATGGAATGATGTTAGAATATAAATTTGTAAGTCGTTATCCAGAGAGAAAAACTCAACTTGAAAACGTAATTTCATATGATGATTTAACGAATTTTAAACACTATATTTTAATAAATACAACTCCAGTGGGGATGTATCCAAATATAAATGAGATGCCAGTTGGACTTGATGAAGTGGAAAAGGCAGTATATGTTTTTGATGTTATTTATAATCCTGATCCAACAAAATTAGTAAAATATGCTAAAGCCGGATTAAACGGAAAAGAGATGCTAATTGTTCAAGGAATTGCTAGTTTTAATCAAGTTTTTGATAAAAAAGTTGTTATCTCTAAAGCATTAGTTGATCAAATAAAGAAGGAATTAAATGAATAGTATTTTCCAAGGTAAAAAACTAAATCTTGAAATTTTTGGTGGTTCGCATGAACCTATTTTCGGGTTTAAACTTTTAGGCTTTCCTAAAACAGAAATTGATTTTTCAAAAGTTTTAGCAGATATCAAAAGAAGAAAACCTACTAGTTTAGGAACGACACCAAGAACTGAAAAAGACGAACTAATAATAATTTCTGGATTTGAAAATAATCAAACTACAGGAGATGCAATAGAAATTCATTTTAAAAATGAGAATATTAGAAAAAAAGACTACTCTATTTTTTATGATCATCCAAGACCAGGACATGTTGACTATGTCATAAGAGAAAAATATAAAGATGAAAAGATGATTTATGGTTCTAGTATTTTCTCAGGAAGAATGACACTACCAATGGTAGTAGCTGGTAATCTTTGCAAACAAGCATTAAACTATGAATTTGAATCTAAGTTAGTTCAAGTTGGGACTTTAACTGATATTTCAAAGTTAGATAACTATTTAAAAGAAGTCTCGAAAAAAGGTGACTCAGTTGGAGGAATCGTTGAAGTAAAAGTTAAAAACGTTGAAGTTGGTTTGGGCGGGCCACTATTTTCAAGGCTTTCAGCTAAAATTGCCCAAACAGTCTTATCAATCCCTGGGACAAAAGGGATTGAATTTGGAGCTGGTTTTGATTCAACCAATTTACTTGGTAGCAAATTCAATGATTTGATTATTGATAAAGACGGAAAAACTAAAACTAATAATAGTGGTGGAATCTCAGGCGGTATCTCTAATGGTAATGCGATAATTGTTAGAGTTTCTTTTAGACCACCTTCATCAATTTCTATTCCGCAACTAACTTATAACTTCAAATCTAATCAAATTGAAGAATTGGTAGTTGAAGGAAGACATGATGTTGCTTATGTCAGAAGAGTGTTAGTTGTTGTTGAAAATATGATTGCCTTAGCTTTGCTAGATGAAAAATTATGAAATTGGAAAACATTAATTATATTGGAAATAAAACTGCATATATATTACGTCAAAACAATATTTGGACTCCATATGATTTAGTAATGAATTTTCCTAAATCATATGAAAACTATAATATTATTAACTTAAATGAAGCTAAACACAATGAAGTAATTACTGTTATTGGACGCATTTTAAATATCGAGCATTTTAAAGCTAAAGTACACGTAATCAAATTATTAATTAAAGTGGAAAAGTTTCAAGTTTCCGCTTTAATTTTTAATCAACCATTTTTATTAAAAAGTTTTAAGGTTGATGATGAAGTATTAATTAAAGGTAAATATAATCTTTATTCTAAGGAAATAGCGGTGTCTACAATTTCTAAAAATTTAAGTAAAAAAGAAATTACTCCGATTTATAATATTGAAGGAGTAACTGATTATATGATTAGTCGCGCGATTAATGATATTTTTACCAATAACAAAGTTGAAATTTACGAAACTTTACCACAATCTATTTTAAAGAAATTTAGTTTACCGAGTCGAGTTGAAATGGTTAAAAATCTCCATATGCCAGAGACTATTGAGAAACTAAACTATTCAATTAGAAGACTAAAATATGAAGAAGCAATTGAAATGCAGCTAAAACTTCAAAAAGGTCTTTTAAAGAAAATAACAAGATTACCAATTGATTATGATATTGAAAAGGTAAGAGAGTTCATTAACACTTTGCCTTTTGAATTAATCAAAGATCAAAAAGAAGTAGTAAATGAAATATATCGCGATTTTAAGAAAGATTATCAAACTAAAAGATTAATTCAAGGAGATGTTGGTTCGGGAAAAACAATAGTAGCAATTATCGCAATCTTAGGAGTGTTAACCGCAGGGAAACAAGCGGTTTTAATGGTGCCTACCGAAATTCTAGCGAGTCAACAATATGAAACAATTAAAAAAATGCTTGTTAGTTATAATGTTAGTTTACTTACAAGCAAAGTTGGTAATAAACAAGAGATATTATCAAAATTGGAAAGTGGAGAAATTGATGTTTTAGTGGGAACTCATTCAGTGGCTTCAGAATATGTTTTATTTAAAGATTTAGGTCTAATAATTATTGATGAACAACATAAATTTGGTGTTGAATTAAGGGAATCTTTATTTAAAAAATCAGAATCAGCAAATTTGATATATTTAACAGCTACACCAATTCCTAGAACCTTGGGAATCGCTATGTTTGGCGATTTGGCGACTAGTGAGATCAAATCAAGGCCAAGCTTTCAAAAGCCTGTGAAAACAAAACATTTCGAAGAAAGTAAGCTTAATTTAATCATTAATGAGATAGTTGAAACAGTTGAAAAAGGTGAGCACGTATTTGTTGTAGTTCCGGCTATTAGTTCCGAATTAAAAGATTTTAATATTGAAAATACTGCTCAAATATTGAGACCAGTTTTAAATGAAAAATTATATATTTTACATGGTGAAATATCTAGTGAAGATCGCAATAAAATTATCGAAGATTTTTCAAATTCTAATGGTGGAGTCTTGCTGGCAACATCAATGATTGAAGTCGGCATTGATTTAAAATCAGCAACTTTAATGGTAGTTTTAGCGGCTGAAAACTTTGGACTCTCTCAACTACATCAATTAAGAGGTAGGGTCGGTAGAGGCGATAAAGAATCAAAGTTTTATACTATTTCTAATAAAGAAGATGTTGAAAGATTAAAAATATTAGAGCGAGTAAGTTCAGGGTTTAAATTAAGCGAATACGATTTAAAATTAAGAGGTCCAGGTGAGTTTTTAGGGTTAAGACAAAGTGGAATTTTAAAAGCCAAATATTTAGACTTTAGTATTGATTATAAAATATTAATGGATGCTAGAAAGTTAAGTATTAAAATAATTAGTAATGAAAGTCTTTTAGAAAATCCGAGTTACTACTATTTAAATAAAATCTTAAACGAGGAGTAACATATAATTAATATGTTATACTATAAACAATAAAAAGGGGGTATCCATGTGATTAGACTAGCAGTGGACGCAATGGGAGGAGATCACGCTCCTATTGAGATGGTAAAGGGTGTCAATTTAGCAATTGAAAAATATGATGATATTGAAATTCATCTGTTTGGAGATGAAAATGAAATTAATAAATATTTAACTCCGTCGCCAAGAGTTAAAGTAATTCATACTCCTTATGTCTTAGATATGGGAGTTGAAGATCCAATTAAAGAATTAAGAACCAATCCAGAATATTCTATGTTTAAAGCCATCAAGCATGTTAAAGATGGTAATGCTGATGCAATTGTAACATCAGGACCAACTCAAGGTGCTGTCGTTGGGGGAACTTTAATTTTAAGAAGAATTAAAGGAATGAAAAGAATTGCAATTTGTCCTTTTATTCCTGATTTTACGGGAAGAACTAGAATTTTATTAGATTCTGGAGCCAACGTTGAATTTAGGCCAGAGCATTTACTTGATTTTGCTGTAGTGGCTTCAATTATTAGTAAATCTTATTTTAAAGTTGATAATCCAAAAGTAGGATTAGTTAATATTGGCGCTGAAGCCAGCAAAGGAAGAGCCGAAGATATTGAAGCTTATGAATTACTAAAAAACAACTCGCAAATTAATTTTATTGGTAATGTTGAACCAAAAGAAATGATGTCAACTGATGTTGATGTGTTAGTAACTGATGGTTTTACAGGTAATATTTTAATGAAGAGTTATGAGGGAGCTGTTAAAGCTTTCTCTGAAGCAATCAAAGAGGAAGTATATTCATCACTAAGAGCTAAAATTGGTGGGTTACTTATGAAAAAAGCTTTCAAAAACATTAAATCAAAAGCTAATCCTGACGTTGTTGGTGGAGCAATTATTGTCGGTATTGAAGGAGTTTTAGTTAAGGCCCACGGATCTTCAAATGCGTTTGCATTTTCTAATGGCATTAGACTAGCAAGAGAGCTAGCTAAAGAAGATATTATGAGCCAAATACGAGTAGCTATTGAGGCGTTACACAATGAATGATGATTTTAAACCAGTAAGCGAATTACTAAAGAAAATTAAAATTAAACCAAGAGACATTAACTTATATGAGAGTGCATTAACCCATTCTTCTTTTGCCTATGAAAATAATGTCGAGAGCAATGAAAGATTAGAGTTTTTAGGTGATGCGGTTTTAGAAATCTTTATGAGTGAATACTTATATAAAAATCAAAAAGAATTGGCTGAAGGAATCATGACTAAAAAAAGAGCACAACTTGTTTGTGAGGAAGCTCTTTTTCAATATTCTAATAAGATTAATTTAACTGATTATTTAAGGCTTGGTCGTGGCGAAAAAGTTAAGGGAGCTTCACCAGCAACAATTGCTGACGCTTTTGAAGCTTTAATGGGAGCTGTTTATTTAGATTTAGGTCATAAAGAAGCAAGAAAAGTCTTTTACCAGTTAGTTATTCCAAATATTGATTTAACTAGCGATATTAAAGATTTTAAAACTATTTTACAAGAGTATGTTCAAGGAGATAGAAAGACCATTGTTTATAAAATTATTAATGAATCCGGCCCATCACATGACAAAGTATTTGAAGCGGCAGTTTATTTAGACGGAACAATAATTTTGGGTAATGGTGTTGGAAAAACTAAGAAAGAAGCTGAACAAAAAGCGGCTGAAGAAGCGTTGAAAAAGGTGAGTTTTTATGTTGATTAAACAAATATATGATGAATATGGGTTACCGATTGAAAGGATAATTAATAAAGAATATAAACGTTTAGGGTTAAAACTTCCAGAAGCTATGGTTTTATTAGCTCTTTTTTCGATTTATGAAAGAAGAAGAACTTTTACAATTAACGCAATTTCAAAGCGTGTTGAATATAACCGCCAAGAAATTGGAGAACTTGTTTCTTCATTAATGGAAAAAGGATTTTTAGAAATGAAGTTTGAATTAAATAAAGACGGAAAAGAAAGAGAAGTCTTTAGTCTAGATAAAACCTTTAAAAAAATAGAAAAGCTTATTATTAGTGATTATCAAAGTAAAAAAGATGATGAAGCAGCAGCCCATATTGGTAAAATGATAGTAATATTAGAAGAAGCACTAGGTAGAGTTTTATCAGCATTTGAAATGGATTTAATTAGAAATTGGTATTTAAATGATGAATTGTCACACGAAACAATTGAATTAGAGGTGGAAAAAGCAATTCAAAAACCAAGATTTTCAATTAAGTATATTGACAGAATTTTAATGACTTCTAAAATTGAAGATAGGGAAGTTGATCCTAAAACCGCTAATATTTTAGAATCAATTTATAAAAAAATATGATAAAAAGAGAGCTTATTGTTAAAACATTAAACGAAATGTTTCCAAATCCAAAATCGGATTTAAATTATTCAAATCATTTTGAAATGCTAATAGCGGTAGTCTTAAGTGCCCAAACAACAGATGTTTCGGTTAATAAAGTAACACCAGAATTATTTAGTAAATATCCTAATCCAAAATCATTAAAAGAGGCACCGATAGAGGATTTAGAAAATATCTTAAAATCGATTGGGTTATATAAAACTAAGGCCAAGAACATAAAAAATTTAAGCAAAATTTTGCATGATAAATACGACTCAAAGATTCCAAGCGAAAGGAAAGATTTAGAGTCACTTCCGGGTGTTGGTAGAAAGACTGCTAATGTCGTGTTGGCAAATGCCTTTGGTAAAAATGTTATTGCGGTTGACACTCATGTTAACAGAGTTTCGAAGAGGCTGGGAATCGCTAAAAAAAGCGATAATGTTTTAGAAGTTGAAGAACGGATTGTTAAATACTTTCAAAAAGACGATTTAAAAAAACTTCATCATCAATTAATATTTTTTGGAAGATATCATTGTCTGGCTAGAAACCCAAAATGTGAAAATTGTCCGCTCCAAGAAGTATGTGTTTTTTACAAAAAGTTTGAAAAGTAACTAACAAGGGGAGATTATCTCTCCTTTTTTTATAATGAAAGTTTTGAGTTCTTTACAATTAATGATAATATTTTATTGACTACAATCTAGTTATGGAGGGAACTGAAAAGGATGAATGTTAATTATAAAAAACTTGAAACTTACAAGCCTCAAATTAAGCTGCAAGAAACCGGAACTACAATTGGATCAATTGTTAGGTGGCAACGTAAACAGAAAAATATGACTCTAAATGAAGGTGCTGATGGGATATGCAGTATTTCTTATTTATCAAAGGTTGAAAACAATTTAATTGAACCAAGTGATCAAATATTAGAAGATTTAAAAAAGAGATTTGAACTCGAGGATATATTAGATTATGATTTGGAAAGATTTGAAGAACATTATCGTCTAATTATTTTTAACATGTTTGATTATAAAGAAATACCGCCATTTCTATTTAAATTATATGAATCGCATACTGATTATAAATCAAAGTTAATATTATTTGCGTATCATTTATTTAAAGGTGATTTATTTAGATCAAAAACTCTGTATAAAGATTTAGAGTTTGAAATTAGTAAATTTACTCCCAATGAAATAAATCTATTCTACTATTTAACAGCATTAATGTTAGCAAAAGAAGGTAAATATTTTATTGCACTAAAAGTATTAAATTTAAGTAATGTGGTTGATAAAAACTCAGAAATATCTATGTTAATAGATTATGAAAAAATCCATCTTAAACTAATGCTAGGAAGGCACCTTCAAACTTTAAGCATTTCTGAAGATTTAGAAAAAAAACTTTTAAAAAGTAATAATTTAAGAAGATATCATAATTTGTTAAAATTAAAATTACTTTTCTCACTAGATGAATATGATTATAATCTTCTATTGCAAGAAATAGAAAAAAGTGCGTATCTAACAAAAAAAGAAAAACAATGGACAAAAGCATTTTTAAATTTATTACATCAAAATAAAATTAATAATTTAATGTTAGAAAAGAATACAAATGAATCTAAATATTGGTACCTTATTGCACTCCTTCATTACGATAAAGAAGAAGATTACATCAAAATAAAAGAATTAACGAATGATAATAGTAATTATAGTTCTAACTCTATCATTCAACAAATTGAATTTTTTATTAACAATAAATATACACTTGATAATGATTCATTCACTCGTTATGTTAGAAATATTACTAATAATTTTGAAAATAATTATAATGGTTACTATGTTTTATCAATTTTATTTGAAAATGCTTCGAATTACTATGAAAATAAAACCTTTTATAAATCAGCTAATTTAATAAGAAAATATGGAAAAGAAATGTTATTAAACTTGAAAAGAATGACATAGTTTCTTTTGTGGTACAATAATACATATAGGAGGAATCATATGAACAAAGTTTTAAGCGGAATAAAAAAATACACTCCTTATGTGATGTTATTATTAGGAATTTGGATTATTGTAACGTTTTTTATTGCGGGAGGGATTAAGACAAATCCAAAAGCAATAAATCCTAACACTGGTGAAGTTTATTATTTTACAGTTTTCCAAGTGATGTTTGGTAAGGGGTTTAAAGTGGGAAATGCAACATTAACTTACTTTAAAATGAATTTATTTGGATTTATTACTTTAATACCATTTCTAGTTGGTTTAATTATCGCAACATTTAATAAAATTCAATATAGAATAAGACATTTAATAGCAGGATTCTTATTATTAATTTCGGGCCTTAGCTTATTTATGTTACCATCAAGTGCTAATTTGGGTGATGCATGGTTAAATCCGGATAGTGTTGTAGTTAAAGGCGGAGCCGTCATCATTGTTGCGGGGACATTAATTTTAGTGTTCTCAGCCATCAATTTCGTGTTATTATTTTTAAAAGATAAAAAGTAAAATTAGACCCCTTCATCTAATATTAGATGGAGGGGTTTTTTTAATGCAAATATTTAAAATATTTCAAATGCTATTAATGGTAGTTACTTGGACTAATGTTGAAGTAGAAGTACCGGTTTATAGTTCAATTAGTGAATACATTACTATTCCGCAAGCCGAGCTTTCATCAAATGGTGATGTTTTTTATGATAATTTGATGTATTACGTATATGACGGGGTTGATACAAATTATTTAACTGATATTGATACTAATTACGTTGGAAAAGTTAGATATATGATTAAAGTAGTTTTCCCTACATATAGCATTGAATCAAAAAAAGAAATTATTTTAAATATAGTTGATAAAGTTAAACCAACATTCATTACAGTACCGCATTTTAAAATTCAAGTCGGCGAAAAAATTCCTGATGTTAAAAGTGGATTAGAGTTTAAAGATAATTATTATTTACAAAATGAGATAATTGTAAATGTGTTAAGCCTTGATACAGTAAATAATAAAAAAATTGGGAAATACCCATTTACTTATGAATTAATTGATCCATCAAACAATGCCGCAAAAGCAACATCATATATTGAAGTAGTTGATACTATTGCGCCATTTATTGAAAAACAAAAAGATATTAAATTAGAAATAGGAGAAGCATTTAATGTTCGTTCATTTTATAAATTTAGTGATAATCATGATGATTATGTTTCGGTGACAACAGACATATCAAATGTCAATTTTTATAAAGTAGGAACATATTATTTTTATATAACTGCAACCGATCAAAGTGGTAATAAAAATACGATATCTGACACGATAGAAATCGTGCATACTGGAAAGCCTGAAATTATACTATATTCGAATAATTTGAGTATCGAAGTTGGCACTTCAGACTATCAAGAACGTATTATTGAAAATATTAAACGTGTGACTGATAAAGTTGATAATCTAACACCGGAAGATGTCTTAATAACGCATTTAATTAACATTAATAAACTTGATAAATATCAAGTGGAATATAAAGTGAAAAACTCTTTTGGAACTGCATCCACAGTATTAATTAATGTTAGTATTGTCGATACAACAAGACCCACAATCAAGGTGTTAAGTGATCTAATTATTCCATACGGAATTAAGAGTTTTATACTACAAAATCATTTTGAGATAAGTGACAATTATGATGACTACTCTGACCTTAGTATAAACACAATTTATAAAATTAATTTTGAATTATTAGGAGAATATCCAATTAGAATCGAGGTAACAGATAGGTCTAAAAATAGAGCGGTTTTTGAAGGCGTAATAAGGGTTGTTGATTTAGAACCGCCGGTGTTTTTAACTGATCAAGATGAAATTGTAGTAGGTGTGTATTCAAATTATGATTTTACCAATTTCTTAATTTCGGATAATTATGATAAAAATCCTAAGCTTAATTTATCAACTGAAACTTTTAGTGAAGTAGGAAGTTTTACGATTAACTTAATTGCAACTGACTCAAGTGGAAATCAAAGTGAAAAGCTAATAATAGTCAATGTAATCGATGATGAGCCGCCAACAATTATTTTAACCACCAACGAAATCAAATTATCAATGGGGTCCAATCGGATTAATCCCTTTGATTATATTGACGAAGTTTACGATAATTATGATAATTTAGAAATAAATGATGTTAAGATTTTTGATACTATTGATTATAATGAGTTGGGAATATATGAACTTATTTACTATTTATGTGATAATTATGGTAATGAAACATATCAAATTATTATCGTAAAAATCGATGATACAACTAGGCCTGTAATTACAACAACCGATCAAATAATTAAGTATAAATCTAAATTTAATATTTGGAGTGGAGTCTTAGTTACTGATAATGATCCTAACTTAAAATTATATGCTTATCCCAACTATATAGACACATCGAAATTGGGTACCTATGAGATTACATACATTGCCGTAGACACAAGAGGCAATATGTCAAAAGCCGTGCGCGTTATTAAAGTTCAAGACCAAAATCTCAATATAAAGACATATCTTTATATTATGGTTAATTTTATTATAACTTCAATAGCGACAGGAGGGGCTTATCTATATTTTAAAAATAAAAAACGCAAATGATTGTTTTTATGGACATTCAGTGATAAATTGGTTATAATAATAATTGATATTTATAATATGAAAGGGAGATTTTAAATATGTCAAAAGTATTAGTTGTTTACTGGAGTGGTACAGGAAATACCGAAATTATGGCAGAAAAAATTGCTGAAGGTTTAGAAAACGCAGGCGTTGAAGTAGATGTTAGAAACGTTGTTGATGTTGATCCTAGTGAAGTTGCTGATTTTGATAAAATCGCATTTGGTTGTCCATCAATGGCTGATGAAAAATTAGAAGAAGATGAGTTCGCACCTTTCTTTGATGACGTTGAAGATTCATTATCAGGTAAAAAAGTACTTTTATTTGGTTCATATGGATGGGGAAACGGCGAATGGATGGAAGAATGGGTTGAAAGAACCGAAGATGCAGGTGCTGAAGTTTTCAATGGTGAAGGATTAATTCTAAACTATACTCCAGATGCAGATGGCGAAGCTCTATGTGTTGAATGGGGCGAAGGCTTCGCTGAGTTTTAATAAATTATTGCATAATTTTTAAAGGTCGAAATAAATCGACCTTTTTTTCTAAAAAAACCTATCTTATCATGATATACTAAAATTGGTGATTATATGTTTGGAGTTTTTTATACCCAAAGTGAATATAGTCTTTTAAACAACTTAATTCCGGTTTCAAAATTAGTAAAATTAGCTAAAGAAAAAGGATATGATTTTGTTAGTTTGGCAGATAATAATAACTTATACGGGATGTATGAGTTTTTTAAGGAGGCCAAAAAAAATGATATCAAACCGATTATTGGAATGAAGATTGACGTTAACTTTGAAGTATTTAAAACTGGGTTTTTAATTTATGTTGAAAATGATATTGGATATTCTAACTTATTAAAAATATCATCAATTATTAATTTGGAATCAAGAGATATCGAATATGAAGAATTAGTTAAATATCAAGAAGGATTAATTATTATTACTTCGGGATTAGATTCAATTATTGATCAAAAGATTTCTAATAATGATTTACCAGAAGCTTACCGCATTTTAAGAAAAATTAAAAAAGATATTAATGATATTAATGTGGGGTTACTGCTATCTAATTTTAATCATGAAATTATGGTGGCACCAACGCTTGTTAGAATGGCATTAGAAGCGGAGGCAACGATTCTTCCAATCCAAAAAACTTCATATGAAGAAGCTAATGATAAAAATCATTACTTAACGTTAAAAAAGATTTCAGGAAAGAACGAAGAAATTGATGAAGGAGATTTAAGTTTTTTAAATAAAGAAGAATTAACTTATCGTTTCTCTGATTATCCGTTCGTTTTTAAAAACGCAAGTATAATAGCTAAAAGTGTCACTTATGAATTTAAACTTCCTAAGTTGAAGTTGCCTAAAATTGATACCAAAGGAATGTCCTCTGATAAATACTTAGAAAAATTAGCGTATGAAGGATTAGAAAAAAGACTAGCTAATGGACATGAAAAACCAAAAGAAGAATATCTTGAAAGATTAAAATATGAACTTAAAGTAATTAATAATTTAAATTATCCTGATTATTTTTTAATTATTCAAGATTTTGTTAGATATGCTAAGAATCAAGGAATCTTAGTTGGTCCGGGACGTGGTTCAGGAGCTAGTAGTTTAGTAGCATATTCGTTAAATATTACTGAAGTTGATCCAATTAAATATAATTTATTATTTGAAAGGTTTTTAAATCCAGCAAGATTAAGTATGCCAGATATTGACTTAGATTTTCCTGATGATAGAAGAGATGAAGTTATTGAATATGTTAGAGATAAATACGGGAATGAACATATTGCATCAATCATTACCTTTGATACTTTTCAATCAAATTCATCAATACGCGATATCGCTAGAACTAAAAATTATAGTGTTGGTCAAACCAATCAACTAATTGAAGGGTTAAGAAGAGGGACACTTGATTTTAAAGATCCAGAGATTAAAGAAATTATTGATACTTCAAATATAATTATCAATTTGCCGCGTCATACCGGAACTCACCCAGCAGGAATTATTTTATCAAGTGAAAATTTATCTAAAATTATTCCACTTCAAAATGGTCCGCAGTCATTTCCACAAACGCAATGGAATATGACCCATTTAGAAGAATTGGGATTTTTAAAGATTGACTTTTTAGGAATTAAAAATTTAACCATTATTGATGATACTGTTAAATTAATTCAAACACGAGATCCAAAATTTAAATTAGAAGAAATTGATCTTGATTGCAAAAAAACATATGAACTTCTACAAAAAGGAGATACTAATGGTGTCTTTCAACTTGAACAACCAGGAATGCAACAAACATTAAGATTAATCTCTCCAACTAAGTTTGAAGATATTGTTGCAACTCTTGCTTTATATCGCCCAGGTCCAATGGCTAATATTCCAACTTATGCCGAAAGATTAAAGGGTAAACCATATGATAAGGTTAACCCGATTTTAGATGAAATATTAGATCCTACATATGGTGTTATTGTTTACCAGGAACAAATTATGCAAATTGCAAATAAATTTGCTGGATATTCATATGCTGAAGCAGATTTACTAAGAAGAAGTATTACTAGAAAAGATTTTAAAACTTTAAAAGAAGATGAAGTTCACTTTGTTGAATCAGCAGCAAAACTAGGACGCAGCAAAAAACTAAGTAAAGAGATTTATGATTATATTGTTAAGTTTGCTGATTACGGATTTAACCGCGCTCATAGTGTTTCATATGCAACCGTAACGTATCAAATGGCTTATTTAAAAGCCAATTATTTCCAAGAGTTTGCAGCAGTTTTACTATCAAATAATATTGGTAATGAAAGTTTGACTAAAAAGTATTTAGATGAATTACTAGCAAATGGGTATGAACTCTTGCCACCTGAAATTAATGTGGCAACTAACGTTTACCAAATTTTTGGTAATGCGGTTATGTTACCACTTACTTTAGTTAAATCAATTGGTAGAGAAACTGTTAGAAAATTTTTGGAAACTAGGGGCGATGAAAAATTTAAAGACTATAATGATTTTCTTTTAAGAACACAAGGAGTTTTTGGAGATCGCAATATCGAAAACTTAATTTATGCTAGTGCTTTAGATGAATTTGGGTTAAATAAAAAAACTTTAAAAGCGAATCAAAGTCGCGAAAATTTAATGTATGCTGCATATTTATCAAGTGTTATTACCCAAAAGTATGAAGAGGAATATCATATTAGTGAATTAATGGAACTTGAAAGACAAGCATACGGATTTAATATATTTCAAAATGAATTTAGTGAACTGATTAATTTAAGAAAGAAGCACAAATTAGTACCACTGGCGGAATCAATTAAAAGAAGTGAGTTTGTTGTCATTGCTAAAGTGACTAACATCAAAGAAATAACAACGAAAACTAACCAAAAGATGGCTTTTGTTGAAATTCAAGATGAAACCACTAAAATTGATGTTACGGTGTTTACTAGACTATATCAACCATTTTTAGAGATTAGAGATTCGAATGTATTTGTTTTTAAAGTAAAGAAAAATAAATATCAAAACCGAGATACATTTGTAGCTGAAGAAATTAAGGCGTTTGATATATAACATAATAATTAAAAAGGCTTGACTCCAACTTGGGTCAAGCCTTTTGTTATTTATTAATTATTTTTTAGGTACTCTAATTTTTTTAAGTTTTGCAAATCTTGGAAGTCCGTCAACAAGTTTGGCCTTATCTTCACCTTGAATTAAAGGTAAGCAATATTCAACAAATTCTTTAGTTAATCCGGTATTGTCTGGTTTAATCCATTTTAAAGGAACTTTTCTTTCGGTATTGGCAGTAACTGAAAGTGGAACGTTAACGTATTTCATCTTATATGGATTAGATGAGATTCGTTTAAAACCAATCATAACATCTGATGTTCCTTTTAACGCTTCTCTAACACCTTTAACACCAGCATGGAATGCTTCTCTAACATCAACTTTACTTGCTAAGTGAGCAGCACATCTTTGCATTAATGAAAACTCAATTGCTCTAACTTTAACATTTAACTTTTCTTTAATTTGATCAGCTAAAATTGTTGCGGTTCCACCTAATTGAGCATGTCCAAATGAATCTTTTGATAAGGTGCTGAAATGTTCAGGAATATATTTGCCATCTGCGTCTTGAACACCTTCGCTAATAGCAACAATAACTTTACCTTTTTTCTTTAAAATTCTTTCAACATCTGCAAAGAATTTATCATAGTCAAATACTTTTTCTGGTAAGTAAATTAAGTCTGGTCCTTGTCCTTTTTCAACAGCTAATTGAGCTGCTGCAGTTAACCAACCAGCATTACGACCCATAATTTCAACAATTGTAACTTGTGGTGTATCATAAACCGTTGCATCATGATATAACTCCATTAATGTAGTAGCTACATATTTAGCAGCACTTGCAAATCCTGGCGAATGGTCAGTTCCAGCTAAATCATTGTCGACAGTTTTAGGAATACCAATAACTGTGCAATCCCAACCTGAGTCTTTCATGAACTCACTAATTTTATGAGCAGTATCCATTGAGTCATTTCCACCGTTATAGAAGAAGTAACGAATATTGTACTTTTTAAAAACTTCAACTAATCTTTTGTAGTCTTTATCGTTAACTTTTGGATCAGCTAATTTATATCTAACGCTACCGATTGATGATGACGGAGTGTTTTTAAGAAGTTCTAATTCTTTTGGATCTTCTTTCATAATGTCATAAAACTCTTCATTTAAAATTCCTTTAATACCATGTACAGCTCCGTATACACCAGTAATACGATCTGGATGCTTTAATGCTTCTAAAAAGACACCAGCAGCACTTGCGTTAATTACGCTTGTTGGTCCTCCAGATTGACCTAATAAAACAACACCTTTTAATTTATTCATAATAATCACCCTTTCTTTTATATTTTATCACACTTATCGGTTATGGTATACTATTTATAGTATAGGGAAGATAAAAATGAGGTGAATTCTTATGAGATTTGGCGTTTTAACATCAGGTGGAGATGCTCCAGGAATGAATGCGGCATTAAGAGCGGTAGTTAGAACCGCAATTCATTATGGACATCATATTTATGGAATTAAAAATGGGTATCAAGGCTTAATTGAAAATGATATGGTTTTATTATTGCGTGAAGATGTTTCAGGGATGCTTACTAAAGGTGGTACTTTCTTAGGAACAGCCAGATCGAAAGACTTTTTAAAACTTGAAGTTAGAGAATTAGCCATTAGAAATTTACAAAAAAGAAATATTGACGCCTTAATTGTTATTGGTGGCGATGGTACTTTTAGAGGGGCTCAAGCTCTAATTGAAATGGGAGTTAATGTCATTGCGATACCCGCTACAATTGATAATGATTTGGGTGGCACCGATTTTACTATCGGATTTAATACTGCACTAAATACGCTTGTTGAGGCGATTGATAAATTAAGAGATACGTCAAGTTCTCATCAAAGATGTTCTATTATTGAAACTATGGGACGTGAAGGCGGCGATTTAGCGATTTATGCTGGAATTTGTGGTGGTGCTGAATTTATTATTACGAAACAACACTCCGTTGATAAAGATAAAATGATTCAAACATTAGCTCAGTGGAAAAAAGAAGGTCGAAGACAAGCAATTATTGTGGCAACAGAAAATATCTTTAATGTTCATGACTTAGCCGAAGAAATAACTCAAAAATCTGGATTTGCAACTCGTGCAACTGTCTTAGGGTATATTCAAAGAGGGGGCGCTCCAGTTCCACAAGATCGAGTTTTAGCGACTCAACTAGGAGTATATGCAGTCGAGTTAGCGATGGAGGGAATTTACGGAGTCGGAGTTGGAGTACGACAAGAAACTTTAGTTAACGCTAAAGTTGTTGATATCTTAAGTGAAGTAGATGATCGTAGCCCACTATATGAATTAGTTGATAAAGTATCATAAAATGTCTAAAGAAATATTTAAACTTGTCGCACCTTATGAACCAAGAGGCGACCAAGTTAGTGCGATAAAAGAAATAAAAGAAAACTTTAATAATGGCATTAAGGAACAAATCTTACTAGGTGCTACTGGCACCGGTAAGACTTTTACGATTGCCAATATTATCCAAAGTTTAGGTAAAAAAACGTTAATTATGGCTCCTAATAAAACTTTAGCGGGTCAATTATTTGGCGAATTAAAATCATTTTTTCCTAAAAATAGAGTTGAATATTTTATTTCTTATTACGATTACTATCAACCAGAAGCTTATGTTATTTCAAGCGATACTTATATTGAAAAAGATGCCGCCATTAATGATGAAATTGATGAACTAAGACACTCAGCGACATCATCACTTATTTCTAATGATGATGTCATTGTTGTAGCGTCAGTTTCGTGTATTTATGGAATTGGGGATATTGATGAATATAAAAATTCAGTAATATTTTTAAGAAAAGGTGAAGAATTAGGCCGCTCTCATTTATTAAATAAATTAGTTGATCTTTCTTATGAAAGAAGCGATGTTGATTTTAAACGTGGCACCTTTAGAGTCAGAGGAGATGTCGTTGATATTGTCCCGATTAATGAACGTTCTAGTGGAATTAGAGTTTCATTTTTTGGTGATGAAATTGATGAAATAAGAGAGTTTGATATCGTCACCGGCACTACTTTAGAGGAAGTTGCGTTTGTGACTATTCCGCCAGCGACTCACTTTGTGACTAGTCCTGAAAAATTAAAAATAGCCCTTGAAAGAATTAGGGCGGAGCTTGATGAAAGGATTAAATATTTTACTGATCGAAATATGTTACTTGAAGCTCAAAGAATTAAAATGCGGACTCAGTATGATTTAGAATTGCTTGAAGAATTAGGGTTTTGTAGTGGTGTTGAAAACTATTCGCGTCATTTAGCGTTAAAAGCGGAAGGGGAAACACCAAACACATTAATTGATTTCTTTGGCGATGATTTTTTAATGATTATTGATGAATCACACGTCGCCGTTCCTCAAATTAGAGGAATGTTTAATGGTGATAGATCAAGAAAAACGACTCTTGTTGAACATGGATTTCGTCTTCCAAGTGCCCTTGATAATCGACCTTTACGCTTTAAAGAATTTGAAAAGAAAGTTGATAAGGTATTATATTTGTCGGCTACACCAGGCGATTATGAGCTGAATAAAGGAATTCCAGTGGTCGAACAAATCATCAGACCAACGTATTTAGTTGATCCAGTAATAGAAGTTAGACCGACTTTAGGTCAAATTGATGATTTATATAATGAAATTAAAAAACGAATTTTAAAAGAAGAAAGAGTTTTGGTGACTACTTTAACAATTAAAATGAGTGAAGATTTAACGACTTATTTTAAAGAAAGAGGGCTAAAAGTAGCTTATTTACATAGTAAGATTAAACCACTTGAACGAATCGTTATTTTAAGAGATTTAAGGTTAGGAAAATATGATGTTTTAGTTGGAATAAACTTATTAAGAGAAGGTCTTGACCTTCCTGAAGTATCACTGGTAGCAATTCTTGATGCTGATAAACAAGGATTTTTAAGATCGACTAGGTCTTTAATTCAAACTACTGGTAGGGCCGCAAGAAATGTTAATGGTAAAGTAATTATGTATGCTGATGAAATATCAGCTTCAATGGAAGAAGCGATTACTGAAACTAATCGTCGTCGTAAAATTCAACAAGATTTTAACTTAAAACATAATTTGGTTCCAGAAACGGTCTTTAAAGAAATTAGAGATAAGATTGGTTTAAACCAAGTCTTACAAGAAACTAAAGAATATGATAAGATGACTCGTAAGGAAATTGATAAAGAAGTATCGATTTTAGAAACAAGGATGAAAGAAGCAGCAAGAAATTTAGAGTTCGAATTAGCTGCTGAAATTAGAGATTTAATTTATGAATTAAAAGCTTCAAGATAATTAAAGATATTTATATCACTGTTTATAAAAAGTATAAATTACTTGAAGAAAATAACGTTCCATGTTATGTTATTAATGTAACAAGGAGGACTTGACATGAAAAAGAAAATTATATTAATATTTGTTACAATTTTATCGATTAGTTTATTAGTAGGATGTGCAAATCCTAAAAAAGATTATAGAAATTTTTTAGAAGCTGAAGAAATTAAAATTGTTGCGACAACCTCACTAATATCTGATATGGTTAGAAATATTGGTGGTAACAAAGTAGTTGTTCACCAGTTAATGAAGCCAGGAGTAGATCCACATTCATATATTCCAACTAAATTAGATATTGACTATTTATTATCAGCTGAGGTTGTAATATTTTCAGGAATGCATTTAGAAGCTCAAACTAGTGAAGCATTAAGAAAAGTTGCTAATCGTGATGTTTTAGTAATTGAAGCGGCTAATGTTTTAGTTCAAAAACACGAAAATAATAACGAAGACGGAGTTACATTACTTAGTTGGACTGGAGAAAATCATGAAGGACATAATCACGGTGATTTATTGTATGATCCGCATTTTTGGTTTAATGTTGATTATTGGATTATTGTGTCTAGATATATAACAAACGAACTTCAAAGACTTTATCCACAACACGAAAACTATTTTGAGTTAAGATATCAAAGTTACTTAGTAGAACTAAATGCCCTAAATACATATTTAGAATCAAGAATAAGTGAAGTACCAGTAGAAAAAAGAGTTTTATTAACGGCTCATGACGCTTTTGGTTATTTTGGCGAAAGATATGGTTTTAGTGTTAACGCCGTTTTAGGAGTTTCAACTGAAGATGAAGCTAGTACTAAAGATATTGAAAATTTAGTATCATTAGCGATTGAAAAAAACGTAGAAGTAGTATTTATTGAATCATCGGTTCCACAAAAGACAATCAATGCGATTATTGAATCAGCTCGAATTAAAAATCATACGATTCGCATTGGTGGCGAATTATTTTCTGATGCTTTAGGTAATCCGGATGGAAAAGGTAGTACATATATTGATATGTTAAGAGACAACATTGATATGATTGTTGATGCAATTAATAATAAATAAGATGTGATTAAAATGGAAAGTAAAGATTATATTATTGTCGAAGACTTAACAATTTCATATGATATTAAACCAGTATTATGGGACGTTGACTTACAAATACCAAGAGGAGCCTTAATGGCAATTGTTGGTCCAAATGGTGCTGGAAAATCAACTTTAATTAAAGGAATGTTAGGACTAGTTAATGTAGTAACTGGCTACGTTACTTACTTTGATAAGCCTTATCAAGAAATGAAAAAACATATCGCTTATGTTCCGCAACGTGGTTCAGTTGATTGGGATTTTCCAACAACTGTTTTTGATGTGGTCTTAATGGGAAGATATGGCGATATTGGGTGGTTTAAACGTCCAACTAAAGAAGATAAAGCGATAGCGTTAAGTTGTTTAGAGCGAGTTGGTATGACTAAATATAAAAACAGACAAATCTCAGAATTGTCAGGTGGTCAGCAACAACGTGTTTTCTTAGCTAGAGCCCTAGCTCAAAGGGCTGATATTTATATTATGGATGAACCATTTCAAGGGGTAGATGTTGTGACTGAGGAAGCGATTGTTAATATTTTTAAAACGCTTAAACAAGAAGGAAAAACATTAATTATCGTTCACCATGATTTAAAGACAGTTCCAACTTATTTTGATTATGTTGCTTTAATTAATTTAGAAGTAATTGCTCAAGGGACAATTGAAGAAGCATTTACTGAAGAAAATATTAAAAAGACATATCAAGAAAGATCTTTAAAGAGGACAACTTCAAATGTTTAATATTTTATTCCAAATGACACCAGCACTCTCTAGAGTTTTAATAACTAGTGTTGTTTTAGGGTTTTTAGCGGGTTCTTTTGGAGTATTTATCGTCTTAAAAAAACAAGCACTAGTTGGAGACACTATTGCGCACTCAGCGCTACCTGGTGTTGTTTTAACATTTGTAATATTTAGTTCAAAAGAATTAGAAGTATTATTAATTGGTGCGATTATTACCGGTTTTTTATCAATCTTATTATTTAATTTTATTAAAAAATATTCAAAGATTAAAAATGATGCAACTCTAGCAATTTTATTAGCTGGATTTTTTGGATTAGGTAGGATGTTACTATCAGTAGTTCAAAGATCGAATAATGCTGGGACTGCTGGATTAGAATCATTTATTTTTGGTCAAGCAGCGACAATATTACTTAAAGATATGTATTTAACAATTGGTGTTGCTGTCGTTGTTAATCTCGTTATTATACTATTATGGAAAGAATTAAAAGTTCAAATATTTAATTCAGAGTATTTTGATTCATTAGGTTTTAAATCAAGAATATTAGATATTATCTTTTCAGTTTTAATTGTATTAGTTGTTGTTGCCGGAATTCAAATGGTCGGTGTAGTATTAATTAGTGCGATGTTAATTGCTCCGGCGGTTGCCGCAAGACAGTGGAATCATCGGTTATCAATCAATTATATTATTGCCGGATTAATCGGAGCTATTTCTGGATTTATTGGAGTAATAATTGCTGATCAATTAAATTTACCACCTGGACCAATGATTATTGTCGTACTAACAAGTATTACCTTACTCTCACTCTTGTTTTCGAAAAACGGGGTGGTTGTTAAAACGATTAAACAAATTAGATATCAATATTATTTGAAAAAATATGCAGAATTAGTTCGTTTTTATCATGATGAAGAGTTATCTAATGATGAACTAAAAGAGTTAGTGGATAAAGAATATTTGCATTTAGTTAACGATAAATATGAAATAAGCCAACTCGGTATTAAAAAGGTTAATTTAATAATAGGTGATCAAGATGACTAGTAGTTTAGCTATTATTTTAATCGCCTTAGCAACAGCAATTGCCTCATCTATTATAGGCTTATTTTTGGTGTTAAGAAAAATGTCAATGTTAATTGACGCAATTTCTCATACTGTTTTATTTGGGATAGTTGTAGGGTTTTTATTAGTCAAAGATATTAATTCACCACTGGTTGTACTTGCAGCAACTGCAACCGGAGTTTTTACATCTTGGTTAATTGAATTATTAATTAAGAGTAAAAAGATTCAAGAAGATGCGGCCACTGGGGTAGTCTTTCCATTATTATTTTCAATTGCAATATTAATTATTAGTTCACCAGCCACTAATTTAAGAAATACTAATATTAATGTTGATAGTATTTTTATTGGTCATATTGAACTTGCTAGTATTGAACAAGTAACATTAGGTTTTTTAACAATTCCAAGAAACTTAATCTTACCTTTAATAGTATTAATTATCAATGTATTATTTATCATAATCTTTTATAAAGAATTAAAGATAATGTCTTTTGATGAAGCCTTAGCTTCAGTTTTAGGTTTTTCACCAGTAATTATTCATTATGCCTTAACGACACTTGTCTCGGTAACGGCAGTTATCGCATTTGATTTAGTGGGTGCGATTATGGTGGTATCACTAATGATTGGGCCAGGAGCCTCAGCATTAATGATTACTAAAGATCTTAAAAGGACTTTATTTGTTACTGTCTTAATTGCTGTATTTAATGTTTTAGTAGGATATGTTATTGGTGATTTCTTCGTTTTACCAATTTCAGGGGGCATCGCGGTAACAACTATGTTAGTCTTTTTAATTATTGCTATGGCCAATCCAAAGAGCGGGATTATCGTTAATATCTTTAAACGGAAAAAGCTTAAATATGTCTACAAAGTGGTAGCGATGTTAATTCATATTCGAAATCACTCAGGTGCTCATGATGAAAAAGAAGAGATTGCTCTTGATACCATTGTTTCAATGTTAAATTGGGATCCTAAAGAATTTAATCATATCTATAATTATGCCTTAGAGAAAAATTATATTATCGTTAAAAATAATATTTTATGTGTTACACCAGAAGGTAGAAAATTTAAGGAGACATATTTATGAAAGTAATGTTAATTGGTGGAACTGGCCTTTTAGGTTATGAAGCAGCTAAAATCTTATCAAAAAATAATCACGAGATTATTTCTTTTGCCTTGCCGCCAAAGCCAGAATCAATTACTATTCCTAATCATATGGAGTTAATTTTAAAAAATTATTTAACTCTAACAGAAGAAGAATTATTAAAATATATGGAAGGTTGTGAAGGTTTAATCTTTGCTGCTGGAATTGATGAAAGAGTTGAAGGGGCTCCGCCAATTTATGATTTATACTACGAATATAATATTAAACCACTACATAAATTATTACCACTTGCTAAAAAGGCTGGTGTTAAAAGTGTCGTGGTATTAGGTTCATATTTTTCTTATTTTAATCGCATTTGGCCTAAATTAAATTTAACCAAACATCACCCATATATTAAATCAAGAGTTGATCAAGAAAAAGCAGCGTTTAGTTATGCAGATGAAAACTTTAATGTGGCTGCTGTTGAAATACCTTATGTCTTTGGAATTCAAGAAGGAAGAAGGCCAGTTTGGACTATTTTAGTTAATGAAATATTAAAGATGAAAAGAAGAACATATTGGACTAAAGGTGGTACTGCGATGATTACCGCAAGACAGGTTGGAGAAGCTATTTACGGGGCATTAATTAAAAATAAAGGTGCTAATTCATATCCGATTGGTTACTATAATATGACATGGGTAGAAATGCTTGAAATATTTAATGAAGCGCTAGATAGAAACAACCATAAAATAGTAACTATTCCTAATTTTTTATATAAAATTTATGCTAGAAGACTTACTAGAATTAATAAGAAAAATAATATTGAAAGTGGACTTAATTTAGTTGAATTTGCCAAATTGCAATCTAAAAATCAATACATTGAAAAAGACATCTCAATCAACTTAGGAGTTACTGATGATGACATTAAAAAAGCTATTTTAGATTCAGTAAGGTTAAGTAAAAAAGTCTTAGAAGAAGAACTTGATTTAATTAAAATGAAATATGAATGAAAAAACAGACTCGGAAGTCTGTTTTTTGTATTATTTTTCAACTCTTACAATATTTTTAATTATTTCTACCGCTTTTTCCATTTGGTTAATGGAAGCATATTCATATCTTCCGTGATAGTTATAACCACCCATTCCTAAGTTAGGGGTTGGAAGACCTTTATAAGTCAACATGGCACCATCAGTACCCCCTCTAATTGGTTGGAATATTGGAGATATACCGGTTTTTAATATGGCATTTTTGGCAATCTCTAAAATATACTCTTTATCTTTTAATTTTAATGCCATATTAAAATATTGGTCTCTTAATTTGATTTCAACTGCCTGATAGTTATATTTTTTATTTAGTTTGTTTTTGATAGTTTCAAAAACTTTTTTTCTTTTTTGGAAATTATCCCAATCGAAATCTCTAATAATATATTCTAAAGTGGCACTTTCGACTGATCCTTTTGATGCTGATAGATGATAAAAGCCTTCATAACCTGAAGTATTTTCTGGTGCTTCATTAGGTAAAAGTGAGTTAAACTCCATCGCAACTTTATTGGCATTGATCATTTTATCTTTAGCCGTTCCTGGGTGAATGCTTTTGCCAGTTATGATAACATTAGCGGCAGCTGCGTTAAAGTTTTCGCTTTCAATTGATCCAACTCTACCGCCATCAAAAGTATAAGCGAAATCAGGTCTAAAGAAATCTAAGTCGAAATGATCAGTTCCTCTACCTATTTCTTCATCTGGTGTAAAGGCGATATAAATATCACCATGTAATAGATTTTTATCACTAATAATTTCTTGTGCGGCTTGCATAATTTCAGCAACACCAGCTTTATCATCGGCACCTAATAAAGTGTTACCGTCAGTAACTATTAAATCGTCGCCAATAACTTCTAGTAAATTTGGGAATTCTTGTGGGTTCATTTGATAAAAATCATTTAAGACGATTGTTCCGCCATCATAATTTTTGATAATTCTAGGATTAACATTAGCTCCTGGCGCATCAAAAGAAGTATCAACGTGAGCAATAAAACCAATGTTATATTTGGCTTTATTAGTATTTTTAGGTATTTTTGAATAAACATACCCGTCCTTACACATAAAGGCGTCAAGTCCCATTTCTTTTAATTCCTTAACTAATAACAAAGATAATTCTTTTTGCTTTTCAGTTGAAGGAGAAGTTTTAGAATAAGGATTTGACTGGGTATCAATTTTAACGTAACGTAAAAATTTATTTAAGATATTCATATCATTGTCCCTCCATTTGTTAGTATAGCACTTATTTACCATTTTTTAATACTTAAAAAATATAAAAACTTAGTTAATTTAAACGTCTTATAAATAAGTAGCAACTTAATTATATTTTTATAATTAAGGGCGCTTTCCGGATTGAGTGTTTTATAAATAAGTTTATTTATAATATGGTACAATTAATGTAATAGCGAAAAAGGAGAAACAAGAAGTGATATTTACCAAGCATTTTAGAAAATATTATCTTATTTATGCAATACCATTAATTCTTGGACTAGCAGTATTAATCGCAGTTGACTATTTTCAATTGATTATTCCTGAGGTCACAGGAGATATTATTGGTACTTATAGACGGGCTAACCAAGATATTGCAGCAGGGGCAATTATCACGGAAGATTCTTTACTTCGTCAAATATTACCGCATCTAGGTAAATTATTAATCCTTTTAGCAATTGTTGCTTTTGGGCGTTTTTTATGGCGCCTTTTTATTTTCGGTACTTCACGAAAGATTGAAGAAGATGTTAGAAATGAAATGTTTGAACATGCCACTAAACTATCCAACTCATTTTATAGTAAAGAAAAAGTTGGGGGATTAATGACATATTTCATTAATGACTTAGGGGCTGTTAGAATGGCTTTTGGTCCTGGCTTGTTGATGATTGTTGATGGTATCTTCTTAGGAGGATTAACCCTTTATAAAATGTTTAAGATGGATGTAATGATGACTGTCTATGCGTTTATTCCAATGGTTGCGTTAGCCATCTTAATGTTCATTCTTCGAAAATCAATGAGGGAAAAGTTTAGAGCGAGACAAGAATCATTTGAAAGCATGAGTGACTATGTGCAAGAAAATTTATCTGGTATCTCAGTTATTAAAGCTTATGTTAAAGAAGCGTCAAGTGCCTTAAGATTTGAATATCGGACTAAAGATTTCTTTGATAAAAATATTGCCTTTGTTAGACAAAGACTATATTTCCAAATGGCGATTACTATTGCCATTAATACCGTTATATTTACTTTGATTGGTTATGGTAGCTATTTAGTAATTTATCATACGTTTACTCCAGAAGATTTAATGGTATATTTAACATATTTTGGAACCTTAACTTGGCCAGTAATGGCGCTAGTAAGGGTTATTACTATATCAAGTCAAGCAGGAGCTAGTGCTCAAAGAATTGGTGAATTCTTTGATGCCGAAATTGAAGTAAATGATGATTTAGCGGTTGAAACACCAGAATTATGTGGTTCAATTACTGCTAGTAATTTATCATTTAGTTATCCAGATGATCCTGAAATTTTAATCTTAAAAGATATCTCTTTTGAAATTAAGGAAGGCGAAATGGTAGGAATTTTAGGTAGAACTGGGTCCGGTAAGTCGACTTTAGTTGATTTGTTATTAAGAGTCTATAATGTCGAATTAGATACACTTTATATTGACTCACATGATATTATAACAATCCCGTTAAAACAACTAAGAGATACAATTGGATATGTTCCGCAAGATAACTTTTTATTTTCTGATACTATTAAAGCTAATATTGGGTTTTCACAAGCGGAAATTGATATAGAAAAAGTAGTTGATGCTGCAAAATTATCTGACGTATATACTAATATTATTGAATTTAAAGAAGGCTTTGATACTATACTTGGTGAAAGAGGAGTGACCGTCTCAGGTGGTCAAAAACAAAGAATCTCGATTGCCAGGGCCTTAACTAAAGATCCAAAAGTATTAATACTAGATGATTCGGTATCAGCGGTTGACACTAAAACTGAAGAAGCAATTATTAAAAACTTATCTCAAGTTAGAAAAAACAAAACAACCATCTTCATTGCTCATCGTATTTCTACGGTTAGACATATGGATAAGATTTTACTATTAGATGACGGAAAATTAGTAGGTAATGGCAGTCATGAAGAATTACTAAAAGTATCTCCTTTATACCAAGAAATGGTTAGACTTCAAACCTTAGATCGGTTAGAAGATGAAAAAGGTGGTGATCTTGATGCGTGATTTTGATGATCAAGAGTTCACCAGAACGAGAAGTGATAAACACCTGTTTAGAAACTTAATGAAATATTTACGTCCTAATTGGGGTAAATTCTTAATTGGGATTATCTTAATGTTTCTAACTTTAGCGGTTGATTTGCTTCCAAACTTCTTTTTAGGTAAAGCCATTGACGTTATGATTAAAGAAGGTATGACTCAATCCGATAAAATGAATTATATCATTTTCGTGATTGCGATTATGGTTTTAGTCTTAGTAGTTGCCGTCACATTTAACTTTATTCAAACGATATTAATGGAAAAACTAGGACAAACTATTGTGCTAGATATTAGACAAGATGCTTTTGAACACGTTCAAAGCATGTCGGCCAATCAACACAACCATGTCCCTGTTGGTAAACTTGTAACAAGAATTACTAATGATACCGCCTCATTATCGGAAATGTTTTCAGATATTTTGATTAACTTATTAAGAAGTTCACTTTTCTTAATAATTAGTTTAGTTATTCTATTTGTCTACAACTGGCGACTAACATTATATATCTTGGCGATTGTACCTTTTGTAGCCCTTTCAATGTTTACTTTCAAACACTTATCAAGAAAGACATATAGAAAAACTAAAACAAATGTCGGTATTCTTAATGCATTCTTATCGGAAAACTTATCAGGAATGAAAGTTACTCAAATTTTTAATCAAGAAGAAAAGAAAAAAATAGAGTTTAATCAGTTAAGTAAAGAATTAAGAAAAAGTTATTTAAGAGAAGTATTTATTTTTGGAGTCTTTAGACCAATGATTTTTATCTTCTCAACCTTAGGTTCAATTATTTTATTCTATTTTGCCGCTAAAGAAATTGCAAGTGGGGTTATGTCGGTAGGAGATTTAGTTTCTTACTCAAGATATTTAGGAAACTTCTTTAGACCGATTGAAGAACTAGCTGATCAATACAACATCTTGCAAGGAGCATTTGCTAGTGCTGAAAAAATCTTTGATGTTTTAGAAACTGAACCAGAAATTGTTGATAAGGAAGACGCAATTGAACTTGAAACATTTAATGGTCATATTGAATTTAAAAACGTTTGGTTTCAATATATTCCCGATGAATGGGTTTTAAAAGATGTATCATTTGAAGTTAAACCAAATGAGACGATTGCCTTTGTTGGGGCGACCGGAAGTGGTAAAACAACAATTTTAAGTTTAATTGTTAGAAACTATGATATTCAAGCCGGTCAAATTTTAATTGATGGCATTGATATTAGAGATATTAAAATAGCGTCTTTAAGAAAACATGTCGGTCAAATGTTACAAGATGTATTTCTATTTAACGCGACAATCCGCGAAAACATAACCTTATTTGATGAGACAATCCCGCTTGAAGAAGTTAAAAGAGCGGCCGAGTATGTTGGAGCGAATCATTTCATTGAAAGATTACCGGAAGGTTATGAACATATGGTATTAGAAAGAGGAAATAACTTCTCAGCTGGGCAAAGGCAACTAATATCATTTGCAAGAGCCCTACTATATAATCCGACTTTGATGATATTAGATGAGGCGACCGCTAATATTGATTCTGAAACTGAGGTTTTAATTCAAGAATCAATGGTGAAGATGATGAATATTTCAACCGCAATCGTTGTGGCTCATAGGCTTTCAACGATTCAACATAGTGATCGAATTATTGTTATGAGTGATGGTGAAATTATTGAAATGGGGAATCATTTCGAATTATTAAGACATAAAGGACATTATCATAAATTGTACGAACTACAATTTGAAAGCGAGGATAAATATGATAAGAAAAGATAAAATTACTAAAATATTAGAAGCTGGTGTTCAAACTGGCGCTGACTTTGCGGAATTGTTTTTAGAAAACACGATTTCTAACGCAATGCGTGGCATGTCAGGAGAGATTGATCAGGTTTCAACTAATGAAACATTTGGAGCAGGGATTAGATTAATTTCTGGAATTGATGAAGTGTACGGATACACTAATGATGTATCATATGAATCGCTTTTAAAACTAGCAACTGACTTATCAAAATCATTTAATGGTAAACCAGGAACAGTTTTACCACTGGGAAATGAAAGACCATATACTGTTAATGTTAAAAGACGTATGGCTGATGTTTCTAATGATGAGAGAAAAGAAATTATTCAAAGAATTTCAAAACGAATTAAAGATTTTGATTCAAAAATTGTTCAAGGAGTAATGAGTCTTTTAGAAAGCGAACAAGTGGTATTAATTGCGAATAACCGTGGTGTTTATCAAACTGATTTTCGTCCGTACATTCGCGTTTCACTTTCAGCAGTAGCTAAAGATGAAACTGGAATGCAAGATTCATATGAAGGGCCAGGGGCAAGAGCCGGCTTTGAGTTCCTTGAAACTTTAGATTTAGAAGCAATTGCTGATGAAGTATCAGAAGCCGCAATTAGAATTTTAGGTGCCGAAAAAATTAAACCACAAATTATGACGGTAGTTTTAAATAATGGCTTTGGTGGGGTTATTTTCCATGAGGCTTGTGGACATCCGCTTGAAGCTAGTTCAGTTTCTAAAGGATTATCACCATTCGCTGGTAAAATTGGCGAAGCTGTTGCTAGTGAAGTTGTCTCAGCATATGACGATGGAACTATTGAAGGCGCATGGGGCGGAATGAATACGGATGATGAAGGTAATGCTCCGCAAAAGAACTTATTAATTGAAAATGGAATTCTAAAAGGTTATTTAATCGATTATCGTAATGGGAAACGAATGAATATGGAACCAAATGGTTCATCAAGAAGACAGTCTTATAAACATTCACCAACATCACGAATGAATTCAACTTATATTGCAGCCGGTAAATCTAAGTTTGAAGATTTAATTAAAAATACTGAATATGGGTTATTTGCTAAAAAACTTGGTGGCGGGTCAGTTAACCCAGCTACTGGAGAATTTAATTTTGCCGTAATGGAAGGGTATTATATTCGCGATGGCAAAATCGCAGAGCCAGTTAAGGGTGCAATGTTAATTGGTCAAGGTGGCGAAATTTTAAAACATGTTGATATGGTGGCAGATAACTTAACATTATCTCAAGGGATGTGCGGTGCTGCAAGTGGATCAATTCCAGTTGATGTAGGACAACCAGCAATTAGAGTTAGAGATATGACAGTTGGCGGAGGTGGTCAATAATGTATCAAAAGTGGATTAAAAAAGGAATTGAAAAAAGACTAACAGATTTAGAAATATACGCAGTTATTTCAAAAGAATTATCTTTATCAATTTATAAAGGTAAAGTTGAGGAATATACTAAAAGTGAATTACACGAAGTATCAATTCGTGGAATTTATAATGGTAAATTTACTTCACTTAATGCTGAAAATTTATCAGATGAAAATATTGATAAATTATTAAATCAATTAATTGAAAATGCTAAAAGCTTAACCATTGATGAACCAGCTATTATTTATGAAGGATCTAAAAGTTATCCAGAAGTAGTTGATACAGTTTATGATTTTGATAAAGTGCCATTTGAGAAAAAAGTTAACTATTTATTAAGATTAGAAGAAGAAATTCAAAAATCAGAATTTGTCACTCAAGTTGAAAGTACTAATTACGGTGAAACTTATGTTGAAACACATTTAGTCAACTCTAAAGGGTTAAATCTTTCAAGAACTAAATCATATGCTTATAGCTATGGTTTTGGAGTCTTCCAAAAAGATAGTGATATTAAAACTGCATACAAAGTTAAAATCGTTAAAGATTTTGACGACTTTGATGTTTTAGCGCACGCTAAAGAAACAATTGAAGAAGGAGTTAACAAACTAGGAGGACTTGAAATTCCTTCTGGCTCTTATCCAGTAGTATTTTCAAATGAAAGATTTGCTAATTTACTAAGTGCCTTTTCATCAATTTTTAGTGGAACTGCAGCATATCGTAAAATGAGCGCTTTAGTTGGAAAAGAAGGACAAAAGATCGCTCTTGACTCGATTACTATTGTTGATGATCCATTATCAAAAGATGCATTTTTCCAATATGCGTTTGATGACCAAGGCGTTGCGTGCAGAACTAAGAAAATCGTTGAAAACGGCGTATTTAACGGATTTATTCATGATTTAAAAACGGCTGCAATCTTTAAAGTGGAACCAACAGGTAATAGTTTTAGTGGTCGGGTTTCAGCAACTAACTTTTATTTAAAACCAGGAGAGTTATCATTTGATGAATTAATCGCACCGATTAAAGATGGCTTATATATTACCGAACTTGCAGGATTACATGCCGGAGTTCAACCAATTTCAGGGTCATTTAATTTACAAGCGGGGGGCTTTAAAATTATCAATGGTAAAATTGATCATCCGGTTAAAATGATTGTTGTATCAGGAAATTTCTTTGAAATTTTAAATTCAATTGTTGGACTCGGATCAGATTTAAAAATTTCTGAATTAAGTGGTTATGGCAGCCCAAGTGTTCATGTTGGAGAATTAGCAATTGGTGGTAAATAAAAAATATTTTTTATTTTAATGTTAAATGTGATAAAATACATATAGATGTAAAAGGAGTTTAAAAAATGAGAAAAGGTGCATTAACAATTATCTTTGTAAGTTTAATAGCTATTGTCGTTATTTTAAGCTTTGGAACGATTACTCAAGGGTTAGCAAGTAATAATGCGGCCATTGAAGTTGATAATAAAAATAGCGAAATCTTAATTACTCCAACAGGAAATAGTAATCATTTAATATTGCCAGAAATCATAGCGACAAGATTTATTAAGATTTCCGGTTTAACTGTCGGCGATGAAGTTAGAGATGATTTCCCAGTTATCTATGTTAAAGAAGATGCCGGAAAAGTAATGAGAGTTACTTTTAATACTTTATGGGGTAAGAAAGTTTTCGTTATTAAATTAATTTTAACTGACTACGTTAAATTTTATATTGATGGGGAATTAACCCATATTGCTAGTAAAATTGAACTTGCAGCATCTAGGGGATTCCCTAGAGGAAATCATACTTGGTATACCGATGAGGCTTTGACTGAAGAGTTTGATATTGCTAAGTTAAATGAAACATTCTCTCTATATACTTCAACAACTTAATAAAATGAAACTATTATAAAACAGAAACGCGAGTTTCTGTTTTTTTTCAATTGGTGTTTTGTATAAATATATGATAATATTTATAATAGAGGGATAATGACAAATGGTAAAAAATTACTCGAAGAAAAACTAAATAAAAAAGAATTCCAAAAACGAATTGATGAGATGCACGCATATGATATCGCCGAAGATTTACTAGAGTTAACACTTGAAGAACGGGATATTCTTTATCATTATTTAACAAACGAACAAATCGCTGAAATTATTACTTATCTTGATCCAGAGGATGCCGCTGAAATATTAGAAGAATTTGACAAAGAAAGGCAAACTGAGATTTTTGATGAGATGACAGTTGATGACGTCGTTGATATTTTACAAGAATATGAAGACGAAGAGTTAAGAGATGAAATTATTGAAACTCTTGAAGAAGTTGAAGATGTTAAAGAGTTTATTAAATATGATGATCATCTTGTTGGGGCTTATATGTCTAACGAATATGTTTATATTTATCCAAATATGGACGTAAAAGAAGCGACAACTAGCATGATCAAGCAAGCAGGAGAAGCTGAATCAATTAACTTACTTTTTGTTATTGATGAGGCAGACAATTATTTAGGAGCGGTTAATTTTAAAACATTAGTTAAAGCAAGAAGTCCTAAATTAATTGAAGAAATTATGATTACTATTCCAACAGTTGAAGATGAACTCCCAATTACGGAAGCAGTATATGATATGAAAAACTATGAGTTATATGAACTTCCAGTTGTTAATAGCGAAAATAAACTAATCGGGATTTTAACGCTTGATGATGCGATTGATGCTGCAGCTGAAGAGGCGGAAGAAGACTTTGCAAAACTTGCAGCTTTACCAACAAGCGATACACAACAGCCATGGATTAAAACTGCAATTCAACGCTTACCTTGGTTAATAGTATTAATGGTACTATTTATTCCACTAATGTCTTTTTCTGAGTTGATGATTGCCGGTCTTGGCGGAATAGCAATTTTAGCATTTTTCCAACCATTAATGTTATCATCACCAGGTAATGTTTCCACGCAAACACTAGCGGTTGCGTTAAAGGCCATCGCTAATGAAGGCGGAATGAAGAAAAAAGATGTTTTTAAAGAGTTTATTTCAAGTCTAATCACTGCATGTTTTTTAGGCGCAATTACCTTTATTATTTCGTTTTTATTTGTCTATATATTAGGATTAGGATTACCTGAAGGGGCAAGTGAACTTGGTAGATTGGAAACTGCAGTGATATTTGCGGTAATTATCGGTGGATCACTTACTATTATCGTTTCGGCAGTAAGTTTACTTGCCATGGGAATTCCGCATTTACTTAAAAAACTAAAAATTGACCCAGCAATTGCCAGTGGTCCATTTATTACAACTTTAATTGACTTATTTGCGACATTTGTTTATTTTGGACTAGCAACTTTAATTTTAAAGGGGGTTGGACTAATATGAGACTAGATTTTAAAAAGTCAAACTATGCCCTTAAAAGAGAATTAAAAAATATGCAACCATATGATATTGCTGAAATGTTTTATGATTTAGATGAAGATGAACAAATTCGTGTAATGCAGTTAATTGGGGTTAAGCAAACTAGTAAGGTTTTCTCAAGATTACCTAAATACTAACAAATAGAAGTTTTTGAAGAATTAGACTTACAAAGAAAAAAACAAGTTCTTGAAAACCTTGAAGTTGACGAATTAAAAGAATTTATTAGTTATTATGATGAAGATGAACAAACAGAAATATTAGCTTATCTTAAAGAGGATAAGGCTAATATTGTTAGAGATTTATTAATCTATTCTAATCATTTGGCGCCTTCAATCATGACAACAGAATTCTTAACCATTAATAGTAATTACACGGTTAAACAAGCAACATCATATATCTTTAATAATGTTAGAGAAAACGACTTTATTGACAATATTTATGTACTGGATGATGAAGAAAAAGTAGTAGGAATGGTTCCTCTTAAAGAATTAATTATTGCCAGACCAAATGATTCTTTATCGAAACTAATAATTGATGATTATTATTATGTATACCATGATAATACGGTAAAAGAAGCGATTGAAGTTGTTAGAAATTACGATATAACTTCACTAGCAGTTATAGATTATCAAGGATATTTATTAGGTATTATTACCGCTGATGACGTTTTAGAACAATTAATTACCAATTATGATGAATTATATAATAAATTAGCTTTTTTACCTAAGCATGATGACGCGTTTACTGGATTTCAAAGAAGTGCTAAACGTTTACCATGGTTAATTTTAACAACAGTAATAAACTTGGCTATTGCTATAATTTTTTTAGTAATTCCAGCGTTTGAAGCAACACTTTCACAAGTGTTTGCGTTAGTGTTGTTCCAACCAATGGTTCTTGCTATGGCTGGTAACATTGGTACTCAAAGTTTAGCGGTCACCATTTTAGGTATTCATAAAGATGAGTTATCAACTGATAGTGATAGAAGACGTTATTTTAGAAAGGAATTAATGATTGTTTTACTTAATGCAATTATGATTGCAATATTAGGATTTTTAGTAGTAACTACCTTTGCCTTTTTAACTAAACAAGTTGATAAATCAGGAAATCCAATTCCGCCTTATAACTTAGGATTAGTTGTAGGGGCTTCATTATTTGCCGGAATGACAGTTTCAGGGATGATGGGAACATCATTACCATTATTACTTACAAGACACAAAGTTGATGCTGATAATGCTGGAGGACCAGTTTTAACAACTTTAAGCGATTTAATTGCGTTATTTATATACTATTTAGTAGCTGCTATAATGCTGTTTGTTTTATAGGAGGTAATAAAATTGGAATCGATTAAAACAATCTTCAAAATTGGTATTGGACCATCAAGTTCTCACACAATGGGGCCAGCTTTTGCTGCGGAAACTGTCTTAAATAGACACCCTGATGCCGATGCTTTTGAGATTACACTTTTTAACTCATTAGCATTAACAGGAGAAGGGCATTTAACTGATTTTGCTATTTCAAAAATCCTAGATCCAGAAAAGACATCTTTTAAACGGATTATTAACAATGCGCTTCATCCAAATCACATCTTATTTAAAGTTATTAAAGATGATGAAAGAATTGCTAAATATGAGTTTGATAGTGTTGGTGGTGGCGATATTGAAGAAATAGGAGATGATCCGATGGTTCCTAAAATTGTATATCCACATACTACATTTAACGATATTAGAGATTATTGTAAGGCTAACAATCTTACATTATATGAATATATTTTAAAATATGAAGATGAGGATTTATTACCATACCTAGATAAAGTATATGATGCAATGGTAGCAGCGATTAAACGAGGATTAAAAACGGAAGGGGTACTTCCGGGACCATTAGGGGTCAAAAGAAGAGCGCCTTTACTTGGCAAACCGCGGATGAAAAACGAACCAGCCGAAATTAAGGAAAATCGCTTAGTTAGCGCATATGCGTTTGCTGTTAATGAAGAGAATGCGGCTGGTGGTGTTATTGTTACTGCGCCTACCGCTGGAGCATGCGGAGCCCTTCCGGCAGTACTTTATTATATGCATCAAAAATATTCTTTTATGACTAGAGATAGAGTTTTAGAAGGTTTGGCGGTTGCTGGATTAATTGGTTTAATTATCAGAAAAAACGCCACGATTAGTGGCGCTGTTGGCGGTTGCCAAGCTGAGGTTGGTAGTGCGACCGCAATGGCTGCTGCAGCTAATGCGGCCATGTTTAGATTACCGATAGATCAAATTGAAAATGCTGCAGAAATTGCCCTTGAACATAGTTTGGGGTTAACTTGTGACCCAGTTGATGGTTATGTTCAAATTCCATGTATTGAAAGAAATGCAGTCGCCGCCTTAAGAGCGATTAATGCATGTGGTTTAGCGATTGTTTTAACCGAATCAAGTAAAATTAAGTTTGATACAGTTGTTAAAACGATGTATCAAACCGGTCTTGATATGGATATCAAATATAAAGAAACCGCACGTGGCGGTCTAGCTTATTTTTATCGTAAAAAAGAGGATTAACCTTTTACAAAATAATTATGTCTTTTTTCAAACCCAATCGTGGTTTTTTCACCATGTCCAGGATAAACTTGAGTGTCATTGGGTAGATTGTAGAGCCGTTTAATGCTTTTTTCTAAAGTTTTAAAGTCGCCAAATGGAAAATCGGTTCTTCCAATACTTAAATTAAATAAAGTATCACCGACAAATAGATGTTCATTAATTAGAAGTGACATTCCTCCAGCTGAATGTCCTGGTGTGAAAATGATTTTACATTCTTTATCACCAAGAAAAATAGATTTTTCCTGTGAAACAACTTCATCATATTTAACTTTTTGACCAGTTAAATTATAATCGTTTTTATCTAACCATATTAAGTCTTCTTGGTGGACTAATATTTGGGTATTTGGGAATAAAGTTTTTAACTTATTAACCCCACCAACATGATCAAAATGTCCGTGGGTTAAAAATATATATTTTAAAGCTAAATTGTCACTCATAAGAGTGTCAATTAAATCTTGACTTTCATAGCCAGGATCAATAATTATGGCTTCATTTTTATATGAAATTAAGTAACAGTTAGTTTCATAACTGCCTAGGATGAATCTCTTTATTCTCATACCCTTTCACCTCTTTACTTAATTTTATCACACCTAGATACTATTAGAATTGACAAACCACATAAAAGTTGATAAAATTGAATATGTTTTAAGGAGGTAGAAAAATTATGCAATGGGTTGATTATATTATTTTAGTTGCAGCTGTATTATTAATCGCAGTAGTGTTAATGCAAAACGCTCAAGATGACATTCAAGATGCATTCAGCGGCGCTAAATCAGAATTATTCAAAAACCAAAAAGCTAGAGGCTTTGAGCGTGTTTTAAATATCTCAGCATTTGTTTTATCGGCATTATTTATTATTGGCACAATTGTATCAAGAGCATTAATTAAATAATTGCTTAAAAGTTATATCATACTTTGAACTGCGGAAGGAGGGCTGAAGATGAGCAAAACAGTTGTTCGTGAAAAAGAGAATTTAGAAGATGCACTGCGTCGTTTTAAGCGTGATGTTTCTAAATCTGGTACCCTTGCCGAAGCACGTAAGCGCGAGTATTACGTTAAACCAAGTGTTGATCGTAAAATGAAGCAAAAAGCTAATCGCACTAGAGCTAGACGAAATCAAGGTAGATAATTGAATTTACTATTGAAAAGAAATGGAATTTTCCATTTCTTTTTTTATGTCAACAACGTTCTTTATATTAATTATACGTAATAAAAGTTATATTAAAATTTCAAATGACGATTTGAAACGTTACTTATGAAACCGGTTCCAGCCTTAATAACCCATTTTCACTTTTTTCAAATAAGAAAAGTAAAAAATGTCTTTACAAGGTAATAAAATTCAATATTGACTTTTTTTTCTAAATAAAAAATGATTTATATGTGCTAAATAAAATGTTTATTTGTAAAAATAAACAGGAAGGAGAAAAAGCATGGGTAAGAAACTTTTTAGTGTAATTGCTTTTCTATTTCTAATTTTCTTTCTAGCATCTTGTGAGAAAAGTAGGCACGAGGTAGTTTTTAAGGACTATACAGGAGCAATCTTAAAAACTCAATTTGTCGAAGATGGTACTGATGCAACAGCACCATCAAATCCTGTAAGAGAGGGCTACGATTTTACTGGTTGGAGCGTTAGTTTTAATAACGTAACAGAAAGTCTAGAAGTTAAAGCTGAATATTCAATTAAAAAATATTCAATTAACTTTTTCGTAGACGGCGAACAAGTCGGTGAAACCCAAAAAGTAGAACATGGCAAAAATGCAGTTCTACCAGAAGATCCAGTTAAAGAAGGACACACCTTTACTGGATGGGTTGGTGATTATACTAATGTCACTAAAAATGCCGAAGTTAATGCAGCATTTGATGTTAATACATATCGTGTAACCTTTAAGGATTATAATGGGTATGTTATTAAAGAATCAGTTGTAGAACACGGAAAAGCTGCGGTAGCACCGTCAAACCCAGTAAGAGAAGGCTATACGTTTAGTGGCTGGAGTGCAAGTTTTAATAATGTTAAATCTAACTTAGAAGTTAGTGCCCAATATGATGTTAAAACTTATGCAGTCCGCTTTTTTGTTGGAGATACTCAAATTGGAGAAACTCAACAAGTAGAACATGGTAAAGATGCGGTCTTGCCTGAAGATCCAATTAAAGAAGGTCATACATTTACCGGATGGATTGGTAATTACACAAATGTTACCAAACCAGCTGATATTAATGCGTCATTTGATATTAAAACATATCGAGTAACATTCAAAGATTATAATGGGGCTATTCTTAAAGAATCATATGTTGAACATGGTGCTGATGCAATTCCACCAGCAAATCCTTCAAGAGAAGGACATACTTTTGATGGTTGGGCTGCAGCAGACTACGAAGACATCATCAAAGATAAAGAAATTGTTGCCAAATATACAATTAAAAAGTATGAAATTAAGTTCTTTAATGGAACTACTCAAATTGGCGATACACAAATTGTACCACATGGTGGTAGTGCGATTCCACCAACTGAAAATCCAAAACGAGAAGGTCATACATTTAAGGGTTGGCTCGGAGCTTATACCAATGTTGTTGCAAATGATGATATTGAAGCAGCATTTGATATCAATGTTTACCAAGTAGTATTTAAAGATTACAACGGATCAATTTTAAAGATTCAAATGGTTGAACATGGCACTAATGCTATTGCCCCAGAACAGCCAACAAGAGTAGGTTATAATTGGGATAAATGGAGCAAGTCTTTTACTAATATTCAAGAAGATACAGAAGTTGAAGCACAATATACAATTAAAAAGTATGAAATTAAATTCTATAAAGCTGATGGTATAACTCAAATTGGTCAAACCCAATTAATAGAACATGGAGCTAGTGCGACACCACCACAAGCACCAGGTATAGACGGGAAAACATTCAGTGGTTGGGCTGGAGCGTATACTAATGTTGTCGCAAAAGATGACATTGTAGCTATGTATGACACTAATGTTTATAGAGTAACATTTAAAGATTACAACGGATATATCATTAAAGAAGTTCACGTTCCTCATGGCGAAGATGCAATTCCACCAGCAAATCCAACAAGAGTTGGCTATACCTTCGATTTATGGAAGGCAACCGATTATAAGAATATTACCGTTGATAAAGAAATTACTGCAACTTATACAAGAAATAAATATAATGTTGTATTCCGTGATTTTAATGGTGCCCCAATTGGTAGCCCACAATCTGTATTACATGGTGAGGCGGCCCAAGCGCCAAATGCTTTAGAATTAGTTGTAGCTAGCCATAATTTTATGGGTTGGAAAGAAGACTTCTCATATGTAACGGGACCACTTGATATTGATCCAATTTATCAAATTAAAACATTCTTAGTTGAATTTAAAGATTATAACGGATATATCATTAAACAACAAATAGTTGAATATGGTGGCGATGCAATTCCACCGGCAAATCCAACAAGAGTTGGTTATACCTTTGATTTATGGAAAGCAATCGATTATAAGAATATTACCGTTGATAAAGTAATTACTGCAACTTATACAAGAAATCAATATGACGTTGTATTCCATGATATTAATGGTAATCCAATTGGTGACCCACAACCTGTATTACATGGTGAGGCAGCCGTAGCGCCAGATGCTGTAAATTTAGTTGTAGCTGGCTATAATTTTATGGGTTGGAAGACAGATTTTTCATATGTAACGGGACCACTTGTTATTGAACCAGATTATCAAATTAAATCTTTCTTAGTTCAATTTAAAGATTATAACGGATACATTATTAAACAACAAACAGTTGAATATAATAAACACGCAACTCCACCAGCAAACCCTTCAAGAGAAGGATATACTTTTGATGGTTGGGATGCAGCGGATTATCAATATATTCAAAGTCATAAAGATATTATTGCTGAATACACAAGAAACAGTTATAATGTTACCTTCTACGATATTAATGGTGACCCAATTGGCGACCCACAACCGGTATTACATGGCGATGCAGCCGAAGCACCAGACGCTGCAGGATTAGTTGTAATTAGCCATGATTTTAAAGGTTGGAAGACAGACTTTTCACGTGTAACAGGAACACTTGATATTTATCCAGACTATCAAATTAAAACTTTCTTAGTTCAATTTATAGATTATAACGGACACATCATTAAGCAACAAATAGTTGAATATGATGACAATGCGATTCCACCAGCAAACCCTTCAAGAGAAGGATATACTTTTGATGGTTGGGATGCAGCTGATTATAATAACATTACAGCTGATAAAGATATTATTGCTGAATATACAATTAATAGTTATCAAGTTACCTATGACGCTAATGGCGGTATTGAAATGAACCCAGGTCATCATGACTACGGAACTGTTATTAGATTCCCAATAGCAGTTAGAGAAGGTTACACATTTATTAACTGGAAAGATAGTAATAATAACTATTATGAACTCGGAGAAGATTTCGTTGTTTTAGGTCCTATTACTTTAGTTGCACAATGGGCCATCGAACAAGATTTCGTTTTATCATTCAACTATAACGACGGATATGGTGGAGGAAAAAATCCACGACTAGTTAGAAAGTATGATTATGTTTATGGAATTGAAAATCCAACTAGAAGTGGTTGGGATTTTGTGGCTTGGACCTTAAACGGACAAGTTATTCAAACTCCATTTAGATATGAATATAATGAAAACGTCGAATTATTAGCGATTTGGACGAGAACAATTAATGGAGTCGTTTATATAGATGAAGCCGCTGATAATGGTATAACCGTATCTAAATATACAGGTAGTGGCGGAGCTGTAGTTATTGAAACAACAGTTTCTGGAGAAAATGTTACTAGAATTGCTGATAGCGCCTTCAAGGGTAATAGTACAATAACATCAATTACGGTTCCAGAACATGTAGCCAAAGTTGGTAATTCAGCTTTTGCTAACATGGCAGCGTTAGAAACTATTGCTTTTGATAAGGGAACCAAGATTTTTGGCAGCGATGTATTTAAAGGATCTAACTCACTAGAAACGATATCGTTATCTAGTAATATTCCAAAAGAACTTGGATATTACTTTGGTGGCGATGCATTTATTCCTGATTCATTAACAGCAATTCAGTATGTTGATGGTACAGAGGATATTGATCCAAAATTATGTCAAGGTTTCATGAAAAATGCTCAATTAAATTTAGCAGAGGACACTGTTCAAATTAAAGATTTTCAATTTAGGGAATCTCAACTAACCAAGATATATATTCCAAATTCAGTGACAACGATTGGATATGAAGCTTTCGGTCAATCAGAATTATTAACAGATGTTATCTTTAATGCCGATGGCAATTCATTATTAGCAACAATCGGAGATTTTGCATTCGATGGCTGTGTGAGTTTAGTAAACATCTATCTAGGGGATAAAGATCAATTAGATTCAGTAGGAGCAAACGCGTTCTCTTATTGTTCATCATTACCAAGCATTGTTATCGGTGATAGCGTTACTGCAATTGGCATCAATGCGTTTGCTGGTTGTGCGGCGTTAGCAGAAATGCATGTTCCGTTTATTGGTAACGATAGAGATGCTACTACCAGCGGATTGTTTAGTTATTGGTTTGAAAACCAAAATTTCACCGGTGGTTATAATGATGGAAATGGCATTTATTTACCAGAAGCATTAGAAACAATTTATGTTACTGATCCAAAAACAATAGCAACATTAGCATTTGGGGGTACGCACCATCTAACGTATGTTGATATTAGCGGTACTAACTTAACTGAAATTGGTGCTAATGCATTTACCGGATGCTATGGATTAACCGAAATGCACTTACCATTTATTGGTTATAAGGCTGACTATGCAACTATGACAGATGATCAAAAGAAATTTGGTTATATCTTTGATACCCAATATTTTGGTGTAGAAGGACAAAATCATTCTTATCATGCTGGAAATTACTATCTTCCAACAAGTTTAACTGACGTTCATATTAATGGTAATTCTATTACTGAAATAGGTGAAGATGCATTTTATGCATGTGCAAAGATTGAAAGATTTAAATTTGTTGATGACACTCTTACAACAATTAACCAAAAAGCTTTTAGATATTGTACATCATTAGTAGATGTTGAAATTACAAGTAGTAACCTACTAACACTTGGTGGGGATGCTTTCTCAGGATGTGGATCATTAGTGACAATAAAAGTGCCAAATAATGTAAAAACAATTGATTCGAGTGCTTTTGCTGGTTGTACATCATTAAAATATTTTAATCCAGTAGAACTCGTTAGTGATTTCAATTTACCGACTAGCCTTGAAACAATTGGTTCTAGTGCCTTCTTTAATTGTTGGGCGATTACCAGTGTTAAATTTGGTGGTACGCTTAAGAATTTGAATAATTTTGCATTCAAGAATTGTAAAGGTTTGACTGATATTGAATTTGAACAAAATAATTTGTTAACTACAATTGGATATCAAGCCTTCATGTCATGTACAAACTTACAAACAGTAACTTTCGATCGAAATTCACAACTTACATCTATAGGTGGGGATGCATTTTATGGTTGTTCTAGTTTAGCAAATGTTGTTAATATTCCTAATGCGACAAAATATATTAACACTCAAGCCTTTTATGATTGTGGTAGTTTAAATAACATAGACTTTGGAACAGCAAGTTCACTTGAATCTATTGGTACTTTCGCATTTTATAATTGTATTGGTTTAATCGATGCACTTGTACTTCCAAATTCACTTAAGACAATTGATACAAGCGCATTCCAAAATTGTACCGGAATTGTTTCAATTGCATTTGACGACAATTGTAAACTAGAATCGATTGGACAAGAAGCATTCCGCGGTTGTACTTCATTACAACAAGTAACATTTGCTGATAGCCCTAACTTTGAAACTATCTTTGATTTCGCATTTAGAGATTGTATTGGATTAACTACTCTTCAGTTTAATGGATCTACTGTTAAAGATATTACATTTGGAGATAGTTCCTTTGAAGATTGTGAATTACTACAAAATGTAATTTTACCAGAATCATTACAAATAATTGGATCGGCAGCGTTTAGAGGTTGCGAGATATTAGAAGTTATTAAAATTCCGGCATCAGTAGTTCAAATTAATGGCGATGCCTTTATGTACTGTTATCAACTTGGCGCAGTAACATTTGAGGGAGGTTCTATCTTAAAATATATTGGTGGTTGGGCGTTTGCGTATTGTTCTTTAATTACCGAACTTGAAATTCCAAGTTCAGTTAATAGTATTGGAGGCCGCGCCTTTATTGGTTGTAGCGGTTTAACTAAACTTACTATTCCAATTGTTGGAGCTACTCATAGTCCATCAATTGCTGAACAAGGTAGATTCGGTATTATCTTTGGCGATGAAGATTATCCTGGATCTTACAATGCACCTGATAGCAGCGGTACTACTTGGAAAATACCAGAATCATTAACAGAAGTAACAATAAACGCTTATACCAATTCTGATACGAAAATCGCTGTTGGAGCCTTTATGAATTGTACAAGTATTACAACATTAAAAATCAAATGTAACGTAAATACTTTCGATAATCCACGCATTATAGAAATTGGCGAACAAGCGTTAAGAGGATGTCATGGTCTTGTTGATTTAGAACTACCATTCACCGGCAGGAATATTACAACTACAGATGGATATGAATCAAAATTTGGTTATATCTTTGGTAGTGCATACTATGATGGAAGTTATATGATAGCCCAACAAGGAACGGTCAATCCACAAAACGTGTATATTCCAGAGAGTCTGACTAAGGTTAAAGTTGGTTGTCTAGGTGGTGGCTCTATTAATATTAGAGACAATGCGTTCTTTGGTTGTAAAAAGATTGAATATGTAGATTTAGCAAACTCTTCAATCAAAACAATTGGATCGGGAGTATTCAATGGTTGTTATGGTTTAACTAGACTCGATTTAGGTTTTGTTGGAAATGCACCAACAGTAGACCCTATAAACGAATATAAAAATCATTTTGGCTATATTTTCGGCGAAGGACTATATGATTATTCTTATGATGTAGTGCTTCCTTATGCAGCACCTAACAACAAAACATATAAATTACCAAACTCATTAACATATGTTCGGATAAAAGGAGTTCATAATACTTATGAAATCTATAAATACGGATTCTATGATTGTAAGAAAATTATGGACTTAGTAATTGGAAGTTATGTTTCAAGCGGTGGAGTTACAGTAGGAGAGGCTGCATTTGGATTTGTTGGTAACTATGATGGTTGTCTGTATTTTCAAAATATACTTGATCCATCTCCAGCTTTGAATCCAACAGGTTGGCATGTTAACTGGAACTCATGGGGTCCTACTGAGTATTATTGGGATGGCGAGTGGGGATATGACGAAAATGAATACCCAGTACCTATTCCTAACCCATAATTGATATTTATCTAGTTTAAGAATAACTGATTAAATAGTTAATATGAAAAGGACGATTGGTGATTGCTATATCGTCCTTTTTTCTTTTTTTGATTGATAAAAGTTAATCTGTCATTTAATATTAAGAAATACTTTCAAAGTATTTACTTAATAAACATGGTATAATTAGATAGAATATGGAGGTTTTGTATTTGACTTTAAAAACGAAAATAACTAGTGCGAACGCAATTTCTAACTTAGTGGGAGTAAATGATCGGAATTTATTAATTTTTAAACAGCAATTAGGAGTCAGTGTTTTTATTTTTGGTGATTCAATTGTAACTGATGCTAGCGAGGAGATGATTCCGTTGTTGGAATCAATTTTTGAAGTGTTAGTTAAAATTTGTGAGAGTAAAGTTTCACTTCAAGAACGTGATATTATTTATGTTATTAATTTGGCTCAAAATGATAAACTTGATGGGTTATATGATTTATACAAAAATAGAAAAAAGATTTTAGTTAACAGTTATGGTAAGGCGGTTTATCCAAAAACTTTTAATCAAGTTAGATATTTAGATGCCATTTGTGATAAAGCGTTAGTTTTTGGGGTTGGTCCAGCGGGAACAGGTAAAACTTATTTAGCGGTCGCTTATGCGGTAAAAGAGTTAAAAAAAGGAAGCGTTAAGAAAATCGTTTTAACGAGACCAGTAGTTGAAGCTGGAGAATCACTTGGTTTTTTACCTGGTGATTTAAAGGAAAAAGTTGATCCTTATTTAATTCCGTTATACGATGCCCTATATGAAATGTTAGGCTTAGAAACGACTCAAACTTTAATTGAAAAAGGGGTAATTGAAATTGCCCCACTTGCTTATATGAGAGGAAGAACTTTAGAAAATGCATTTATTATTTTAGATGAAGCGCAAAATACTACGACGAGTCAAATGAAGATGTTTTTAACGAGATTAGGGTTTGGTTCAAAGATGATTGTGACGGGAGACCCGTCTCAAACAGACTTAAAATCAAATGTTAAGTCAGGATTAAATGAAGCATTAAAAATTTTAAAAGAGATTGAAGATATTAAAATTATAAATTTTGAAAGAATTGACGTTATTCGTCATCCATTAGTTCAAAGTATCCTTGAAAGGTATGAATCGAATGAAGATTAATCTTTTTAATCAAACTGAAGAAAATATCGAAAAATACGAAAAAGTCTTAAAAAGAATCTTTAAAAAACTAAAAGATAAAAAAAATATTAATATCATCTTGACTAATGATTTAGAAATTAGTAAACTTAACAAGACATTTCGTAATATCGATTCTAAAACTGACGTTTTAAGCTTTATAAATGATGAAGATTTAAAGTCAAATGGGGATATTTTTATCTCACTTGACCGAGTCAAAGCCCAAGCGCTTGAATATGGTCACTCTGAAGATCGTGAAATTGGCTTTTTAGCCGTTCACGGTTATCTTCATTTAAAGGGTTATAATCATGAAACCGAGGAAGAAGCGCGCGAGATGAATGAGGTAACTGAATTCATCTTAAAAGAAGCGAAATTAGAAAGGAAATAAGTATGAAAAAAGGAATTAAAGAAGCCATTAAGGCGCGTCAAAAATCATACTCGCCTTATTCAAAATTTAAAGTGGGAGCGGCAATTGAATTAAAAGACGGGACTTTTATTCACGGCGCTAATATTGAAAATTCATCTTACGGACTAACTTCGTGTGCGGAAAGAAACGCCTTATTTTCTTTAATTAGCCAAGGCTATCACAAAGAAGATATTGTAGCGTTATATGTTACTGGAGATACTCCGGGACCAATTTCGCCATGCGGGGCTTGCCGCCAAGTAATGGTGGAATTAGTTCCAAAAACGGCAAAGATAGTTCTTTCAAACATTAAAGGTGACTTTGAAGAAACCACCTTAGAAAAACTTTTACCTTACGCTTTTGAAGAATTTGAAGGAGACAATGATTAAATCAGGATTTGTGGCGATTATCGGTAAACCTAATGTTGGTAAATCGAGTTTATTAAATAAACTAATTGGTGAGAAAATTGCGATTACTTCACCAACACCAGAAACCACCAGAAACCGAATTTTAGGAGCCTTAACGACAAATGAATATCAAATAATTTTTGTTGATACCCCGGGTATGGGTAAAAACTTCAATTTACTTTCTAAAAAACTTACCGAAGTTTCAAAAGCTAGTATGGACGATAACGATGTAATTTATTACGTAGTTGATCGTAAATACCATGAAAGTCAAAAAGAAGTTATCGAATACTTTAAAGAACATCAATTAAAAGTATTTTTAGTTATCAATAAAATTGATTTAATGAAAACGAAAGAGATTGATGAGATTATTATCTCATATATGAATTTATATGATTTTCAAGCTTTCGTTCCAGTTAGTTCAATTACTGGTCAAAACTTAGATAAGTTAATTGAACTAACTTTAAAAGAACTTCCGGAAGACGGACTATTATTCCCAGAAGATTTTGTAAGTAACCAAACGGAAAGAATGCGAATGATGGAGTTAATTAGAGAGAAGATTCTACTTCATACTAAAGAAGAAATTCCTCATTCAGTCGCCGTAGTGATTGAAAATATTTTCTATAATGAAGAGTTAGACCAATATGATGTTTATGCTGATATTTTAGTCGAAAAATCAAGCCAGAAACAAATCTTAATTGGTAAAAACGGTGAAAAAATTAAAACGATTGGCACGGCAGCTAGACTTGATATTAATAAAACTTTAAAAACTAAAGTCCATTTAGTGTTATGGGTTAAAGTTAAAAAAGACTGGCGCAATGACGAAAGAATGTTAACGAATTTAGGAATAGGTGAAGACTATTGATTGGCTTAATTTATAAAACTCAACCATATCAAGATACTAATAAGTTATTATATGTTTATTCTAACCGCGGAAAGATTACTTTGGTTGCCAGAGGCTCCCAAAGATTATCTAGTGAGTTAAGAATGGTTAGTCAATATTTAACTTTAATTGAGTTTTATGATAATGGAAAAAATATGCAGCCACTTCGTGAAGTGAAGTTATTAAATAGTTATGATTTTTTAAAAACTGATTTCTTTAAAGCTAAACATGCCGCAGTGATGTTAGAGGCACTTGATAAAGTAAGAGATCAAAACTTAAATCATGAAGCGGTTTTAAATGAGTTAAGAATTGCTTTATTATCGGATAATTTAAAAGAGTCATCATTAAGTTTTTTAATTAAACTAATTAGTGAAGCGGGATTTAGACCAAATTTGACACCGAAAGAAAAAGATGTTATCGGGTTTAATATTAGAAATTCATCACTTGTCTATAAGGGTGAACCGATAACGCTTGATTTAGAATTAAGAGAGACGATTATTTTAGTTAAATTACTTAATTTAGATACCGAAAAAGTAGAAGCGATGTCGCCAAAGGATGATGCGACATTAAGAAAATTTATTAAAAAATATTACGATTATCACATTAATGTTAATCTTAAAAATATTTAGGAGTGAAAATATGTTTACAGTTGAAGAACTAGTTCAATATGCTAAGAATACGGGTTATATCTATCAAGGTAGTGAAATCTACGGTGGACTGGCTAATACTTGGGATTATGGCCCACTTGGTAGTTTATTAAAATTAAATATTAAAAAAGCTTGGCGACAAAAATTTATTCAAGAAAGAATTGACAATGTCTTATTAGACGGGCCAATTTTATTAAATAATAAAGTCTGGGAAGCCTCAGGACACGTTGCGGGTTTTAGTGACCCATTAATTGAATGTAAAAAGTGTAATCAAAGATTCCGTGTTGATAAATTAATTCATGATTTTGATGGCACTGATTCTGATGGGTGGTCACTAGAAAAACTAGAAAAGTATGTTAATGATCATAAAATTAAGTGCCCTAGTTGTGGTGCGTTTGAATGGAATGAAATTAGAGCGTTCCATTTAATGTTTCAAACATACCAAGGGGCGGTATTAGATAAAGCCAATCAAGTTTATTTAAGACCAGAAAACGCGCAAAACGTATTCGTTTCATATAAAAACGTCTTACGTTCATCAAGAAAGAAAATACCTTTTGGGATTGCTCATATCGGTAAAGCATTTAGAAATGAAATTACTCCAGGTAACTTTATTTTCAGAACGAGAGAGTTTGAACAAATGGAGTTAGAATTTTTTGTTAAGCCGGGTACGGAAATCGAGTGGTTTAAATACTGGAAACAGTTTGCGATGGATTGGTTAGTATCACTCGGGTTATCCAAAGATAATCTTCGTTTTGATGATCATAAACCAGAAGCTTTATCGCATTATTCAAATGCGACCACTGATATCCAATATCGTTACCCATGGGGCTTTGATGAGCTTTGGGGGATTGCCTCAAGAACTGATTTTGATTTAACTCAACATCAAAATCATTCAGGAGAAATAATGGAGTATTTAGATCCGGAAACCAATGAAAAATATATTCCTTATTGTGTAGAACCATCAGTTGGGGTTGAAAGATTAGTCTTTGCCTTCTTAGCTGAAGGTTTATCGATTGAAACTTTAGCGGACGGAACGACTAGAGATGTCTTAAGAATTCATCCGGCACTAGCTCCATATAAGGTGGCAGTTTTACCATTATCACGTCGTGATTTATCTAGTAAAGCTGAAGAAGTGTATCACTTATTATCAAAACATTTTGATGCGGTTTATGATGAAACACAAAATATTGGTCGGAGATACCGTCGTCAAGATCAAATTGGAACCCCATATGCGGTAACTATTGATTATGACACGTTAGAAGATAATATGGTAACGGTAAGAGAACGTGATACTATGGCTCAAGTTCGCTTGCCAATTTCTGAAGTTGTAGATTATATTAGTGAAAGAATTAAATTTTAATTTGAAAAGAGGCGTTTTTTATTAGTAAAAGTGTTTTTGAACAAATTAATGATCAAACTAATATTGTTGAATTAGTTTCTGAATTTATTAGTTTAGAGAAAAAAGGCAAGAACTTTTTTGGTTTGTGCCCTTTTCATGATGATACTAATCCGTCATTTTCGGTCTCACCAGAAAAGAATATCGCTTTTTGTATGACTTGTAAAACTGGTGGTAATCCAATTAATTTTTATCGTCAAATCAAAAACATTTCATATATGGAAGCCGCTAAGGAATTAGGGGCACGTTTAGGAATTAAAGTTGAAGACTCACGAAGATCTTCAAAATATGATTTAGAATATGAAATTATGAATAAGGCTAATGACTTTTTCAAATTTACGCTTCATAATACAAAAGAAGGATTAAAAGCGAAGGAATATTTAATTAAACGTGGTTTAACAGAAGCATCAATTAATCACTTTGAAATTGGATTAGCGAATAATGATTATCAAAGTCTATCAAAAATGTTAGTTGATCAAGCGTATGAACCAAATTTATTAATTACATTAGGTTTATCATCAAGATCAGAGAAAAATAATGAATTATATGATATTTTTAATAACCGAATCACATTTCCAATTAAAGATGAAACTTTAAACGTAATTGGGTTTAGTGGGCGTACGGTTGATCCTAAAGATAATATTAAATATATGAACTCGCAAGAAACACCACTTTTTAAAAAAAGTGATGTTATCTATAATTTATATGATGCCTTAGATGAAATTAAAAAAGCAGATGAAGTCATTTTATTTGAAGGATTCTTTGATGTGATTAGCGCTCATCAAATTGGTTATAAAAATAGTGTAGCCACTATGGGAACGGCCTTAACTGAATCACAAGCTAGATTATTAAGACGACACGTAAAACAAGTAGTTGTTATCTATGATGGTGATAATGCTGGGGTTATTGCGACTCATGATGCGATTCCAAAACTTAAAAAAGCGAATCTAAATGTTGATATCATAAGACTTCCTAATGGGATGGATCCAGATGACTACATTAAACAAAATCAACTTGAAGGTTTTAAAAAGTATTTAGAGTTAAACCGCAAAGATAGTTATCGTTATTATTATGAAAATTTATTATTAAGATTAGACACTAATAACGCTAATTCGGTTCAAGTCTTTGTCCGTGATGTTAACTTATTATTTAAAGATGCACCGAAAGTAGTAATGCAAATGTTTGAACCGGAAATTAGTCAAAAATTGGGGTTTGAATTTACCTTTTCGAAAGTAGAAATACCTTCAAAACCATTATCAGAGGTTAAAAAAGCGCCAAAAGTTCAAGTGTTAAATAAGTATAGTAATGCGGAATATGATTTAATCTTTGAATTATTAAAACGGAAGAAATATTTGGAATTAATTGAAGAATCATTAATTCCTAATACTTATGTAATACTTGAAAACTATCAAGTATTAGAAAGATTAGTTAATTATTATCAAAATAAAGAGTTCTTAATTTTATCAGACTTTATGTCAAGACTGCCTGATAATTTAGTTCAACATTTAGAAAATAATATGAAAAAGAATTTTAACTGGCAAAACGGAATTATCCTTGAAGAAAAACAAGTGAAAAATCATTTAGAAGTAATTCATAGTTATGCCGAAGAGCGTGAGCTTGATGCTCTTTATAATCAAATGGATCCCGATAATCCAGAAGAGAGTTTAGAGATTTTAAATCAAATTAAGAAATTAAAACAGAAGATGAAAAAAAGGAGAGATAGATAATGGAATTATATGCTAAAACAGTGGTTGAATTAATTGATAAAGCTGGTGAAGATAAAATCTTATTTTATGAAGATATTTATCCTTACTATATTGAAGAAGACCCAGAATTTAATAAACTTTTAAAAGACTTGGAAAAAGCTGGAATTGAAGTTTATGAAAATGAAGCTGAATATGAAAAAGTCGTCTTAGAACAAACTGAATATTTAGATATCGTCATGGGTGATAAAGAACCAGATGAGTTAGATTTATCAAATTTAGAAGTTGAAGAAATTGAAGAAGATGTCTTAGGTCAAATTATGTCAACGTATACCGCTAGAGTTGATGACCCAGTTAAAATGTATTTAAAAGATATCGGTGCAATTCCATTACTTACTGCCGATGAAGAAGTTGAACTAGCCAAAAAAATCTCTTTTGGTCGTGACGCTAAAGAACAACTTGAATATATGCGTGAAGAGGGTGAGTTATCACCAAGTGATGAGTTAGAACTAGAACGAGTGATTGAAGAAGCGGAATATGCGAAACATAAGTTAGTTGAAGCTAACTACCGACTAGTTGTGCATATGGCAAAAAAATTTGATAAAGGTTCAGTTCAATTTATGGACTTAATCCAAGAAGGAAATTTAGGATTAATGAGAGCGGCTGATAAATTTGAATATGAACGCGGCTTTAAATTCTCAACTTATGCTACATGGTGGATTCGTCAAGGAATCGCTAGATCAATTGCTGATACTGGAAGAACGATTAGAATTCCGGTTCATATGAATGAAACGATTAATAAAATGGGACGAATTCAAAGACAATTAACTCAAGAGTTAGGAAGAGAACCATTAGATGAAGAAATCGGTAAAGAAATGGGAATTACCGCTGATAAGGTTCAATATATTAAACGAATTTCTCGTGAACCAATGTCGTTAGAAAATCCAGTTGGTGAAGAAGAAGATTCATCACTAGCCGATTTTATTTCTGATCCAAACGCTAGAACTCCAGAAGATCATATGATTGATGAAGCGTTAATTACAGCATTAAATGAAGCGTTAGAAACTTTAACTGACCGTGAAGAAAAAGTATTAAGAATGCGTTACGGATTACTTGATGGTAGAAATTATACACTAGAAGAAGTTGGTAAAGAATTTGGAGTTACTAGAGAAAGAATTAGACAAATTGAGTCTAAAGCTTTACGTAAATTAAGAGCACCTTCTAGACAAAATAAATTAAAGGAAGTTTATAATAATAAGCGTCGCTAATTAATGAAAAGATTAGATTTAATTGCAAGTTTACTAAAAGGTTATGATACGGCTTGTGATATCGGTTCAGATCATGGTTATGTCTTAAAATACGCCTTAGACAATAATTATATCAAACGAGGCATTGTTGGCGAGATTGCCAGAGGACCGCTTAATAACGCCAAATCAAATTTAAAAGATTATCCCGTCACTTTTTATTTAAGTGACGGTTTTGATAAAATTGATGAAAAGTTTGAGATTGGAGTTATTAGTGGTATCGGTGTTTATACAATTATTGATATCTTATCACGAGCTCCACAAGCTGAATATTTGCTGCAACCTAATGATAAACATGAAATCTTAAGAGAATACTTAAGTAAAAATAACTTTCAAATTGTTGATGAATACATCACATTTGATAAGTTTTTTTATATAGTAATTCATGTTAAACCAGGGATTGAGATATTATCTGAAGAAGATATTTATTTAGGTCCCAAGTTAAAATATAAGAAAGAAGCGCAAAAATATTATAAACTTAAGTTATCACACTTATGTGAAATTGAAAAAAAGTGTGATGACGAAACCAAAGAAAAAATATCTAAATATATCGACATACTTAAAGGGGTTGTAACATGAGAGCTGTTTTCAGATTTTTAAAACCTTATATTTGGCTAATATTAGCCGTAGTAATATTAACCGCAATTAGGGCAATAACTGAGTTACTTTTGCCTAATTTTTTATCTGATTTTATTGCGTTAGGGATCGATAAAGCTGATTATGATGTTATGTGGAAATACGCTATAATTATGTTAATCGTAATTATTGTTGGTGTTTTAGTAACCATCTTATCATCATATCTTTCATCAACTATTACAACTAACTTCGGGTACAATTTAAGAATTGCTGTTTATGAAAAAGTATCAAAATTTTCAATTAAAGAATTAAACGATTTTACTGTTTCTTCATTAATTACTAGAAACACCCAAGATATCCAACAACTGCAAATGGCAACTAACATGTCACTAAGAATGGTGCTCTTGCAGCCAATCTTAGCGGTCGGAGGGATTGTGTTTGCGGTAAAAACTCATGCGCCTTTATCAATTATTATCGCAGTGGGAATTGTATCATTAATAATTTTGATGGCATCAACCTTTATTTTGGCGGTTCCTAAGTTTAGTGTGATGCAAAAATTATACGATAATATGAATTTAGTTACTAGAGAAACATTAAGTGGGGTTAAAGTAATTAGGGCTTTTGATGGTGATATCTTACAAGAAGAAAAATTTGATGAAGTTAATAAAGACTATTATAAAACTGGTCATTATATTAATGTGGTTATCGGTTTAACTGGTCCGTTTATGACCGTTATTTTAGGATTAGTCGGGGTCGCTATTTTATATATTGGTGTTGGTAAGTATTTAAATATTAATGAGTTTGGATATGAATCATTAATTACCCTTAATATTTACGCAACCCGCGTAATTATGGCCTTTATGATGATGTCGTTTATGTTTATTATGATTCCTAGAGCGATCGTTTCGGCGAAAAGAGTTGCTGAAGTTTTAAATACCAAACCATCAATTGAAGATCCGGAAAACCCACTTTTAGTTGAATTAATTGATAACAATTATCAAACTACAATTAATGATAGGAAAATTACGTTTAATGGTTCAATAGAATTTAGTGATGTTAGTTTTAAGTATCCTGACGCCGAAGCTAAAATATTAGATAATATTAATTTTAAAGTTAACCCTGGAGAAACGGTTGCCTTTATCGGTTCTACTGGTAGTGGAAAATCGACTTTAATTAACTTAATTCCGCGGTTTTATGATGTCACCTCTGGTGAAATCTTAATTGATGGTGTTAACATTAGAGATTTAAAATTATTCGATTTAAGAAATTTATTAGGATATATTCCACAACAAGGGTTCTTATTTACTGGATCAGTTAGAGATAATGTTAGATACGGACTAGATTTGACAGATGATGAAATTTGGCGAGCCTTAGATATCTCTCAAGGCAACTTCGTTAAAGATTTAGATGGCGGATTAGACTATGAAATTAATCAAGGTGGAACTAACGTTTCTGGCGGTCAACGTCAAAGATTATCAATCGCTAGAGCGATTGCTAAAAATCCATTAATCTATATTTTTGATGACTCTTTTTCGGCTTTAGACTATAAAACTGATGCTGAGTTAAGGAAGAGATTAAAAGATGTTAGAGGCACGAAATTAATTGTGGCCCAACGGGTTGCCACAGTAATGCAAGCCGATAAAATTATTGTTTTAGATAAGGGGCGGATGCTTGCGATTGGCAAACATAAAGAACTTTTAAAAACATGTCCAGTTTATCGTGAAATTGCGGAATCTCAACTTCAAGAGGAGGACTTATTATGAGAGGCGGAAATAGAAGAAGACACGGATCACATGGTAAGTCGGTTAACTTTAAAGGTTCAATGAGAAGGCTATTTAAATATTTAAATAAATATATTCCAATATTTATTTTAATCGGTCTTTTCTCAGTTGTTGGAGCCTTAGCTTCAGCGGTAGGTCCGCTAATTAGTGGGCAAATCATTAACGGCATTAAAAGATCATATGAAATAGCTAGTCAAACTCCAAACCAATTGGTTCAAGTCAATGAAGTAATTTTACTTAATAAATTTAAAGTATCATTTCTTGATTCATTATTAATTCTTTCAATTATTTATTTAGTTACAGGAATCTTAAATTATTTAAATGGATTATTTATCTCAATTACAGTTAGAAGAATTAATTATAAGATGAGAAGAGATTTAACTGCCAAATTTGCACGATTACCACTTAAGTTTTTTGATAATTATACAAGAGGAGAAGTCTTATCAAGAGTTACGAATGACGTTGATTCATTAAATAGCGCTCTTGAAAGTACTCTATCAGAAATCTTTAGAGGAATCTTTATGATTGTTTTAATTACAACAATGATGTTTATGGTTAGTTGGCAACTTTCACTTATTATTTATTCAAGTATAATTTTAAGTTTAATCTCATCAATGTTTTTAGTAACTAAATCAAGAAAATATTTTAGACAACATTCGAAAGATGTTGGAAAAGTTAATAGTCACGTTGAAGAATATTACTCAGGGCACTTAATAGTTACTGCTTTTAATCATCAAGAATCAGGATTAGAAGAATTTAAAGAAATTAGTGACACCTTAAGAAAAAATTCATTTAAATCACAATTTATTTCTGGGATTATGTGGCCAGTTCAAATTTTCTTTTCTAACTTATCATTTATTTTAATCGCCTTAGTTGGTGGTATGCTTGTTATTAGTGGTCAATTTGAAGTGGGATATATTCAAACATTTATTACTTATTCACGTCAAATTAATCAACCAATTATGACTATTGGAAGTATTGCTAGCGTGATGCAAACCGCAGCCGCTTCATCAGAAAGAATCTTTGAATTATTGGATGCGCCAGAAGAAGAAAAAGAATTTTATCCAGCAATCGATGATCAAACTAAGGGTCATGTTAGTTTCAAAAATGTTCATTTTTCATATGTCGATGGTATTGAAGTTATTACTGGTTTTAGTGCTGATATTAAGCCGGGACAAATGGTCGCGATTGTCGGACCAACCGGTGCCGGTAAAACAACTTTAGTTAACTTACTAATGCGATTTTACAGTATTGACTCGGGAGAGATTTTAATTGATGATAGATCAATTTATGAGATTAATCGCAATGAGGTAAGGCGCCAATTTGCGATGGTCTTACAGGATACGTGGATTTTTGAAGGAACTATCTATGAAAACATTTCATATGGGACACCAAATGCCAAAATGGAAGACGTTGAAAAAGCCGCAAAAGAAGCTCAAATTGATCGTTTTATTGAAACCTTACCGGGTGGATATGATTATATGTTGCATGAGGACGGAGAAAATATTTCGCAAGGTCAAAGACAGTTAATTACTATTGCAAGAGCGATATTAGCTAATCGACCAATGATCATCCTTGATGAAGCTACGTCAAGTGTTGATACTAGAACGGAAAAATTAATTCAAGATGCGATGGACAGACTTACTATTCAAAGAACTAGCTTCGTAATTGCCCACCGACTTTCAACGATTAAAAATGCTGATTTAATACTTGTATTAAAAGAAGGTAATATTGTTGAACAAGGTACACATGAATCACTACTAAAAGTAGATGGTCATTATGCTGAATTATATTATTCTCAGTTTGATAACGGAGAGTTACAAACAAACTAATTTTTACTAAAATAACTTACCACTTGTCGTTTGTCTTTTCTTTTGACAAGTGGTAAGAAGTTTTGTTATAATCTTTAAGGTATGGTGCAGTAGCTCAGCTGGATAGAGCAACAGCCTTCTAAGCTGTCGGTCGCAGGTTCGAATCCTGCCTGCATCGCCATTTATTAAAATTAATGACCACACGGCAGTGTGGTTTTTTATATTTTAAGTGACAAATTTACAATTAATGGGTCTTATTTATAAAAAAACGCTTGTTATTTATAATTTTTGATAAATCTAATCCGAAATTTAAAACGTCAATTGAAAATTTTGTTTTGGCTCAACATAGCATTTAACATCATGCGTGAATATAAATAGTATAAAAAGTGATGAAAATAGAAGCGGTTTCATACTTTTTGGGGCACTTGCAATAAAAAAATATTGTGATACAATTGAGATATTGAATAAAGGAGTGGACAAAAAACATTAAGTTTTCGACAATTTTATAAGATAAAAAAATAATATAGGGGGGTAAATTAAATGAAAAAAATAATTAGTCTTTTTAGTCTTATTTTAGGGTTTGCATTACTATTAGTCTTAGCGTCATGCGAGCCCAAATTGTACACTGTTAAATTTGATTTAAATGGGGGTTCACCTCAAATTGCTGATAAAACATTTAGAATTGGAGATAGAATTGAAGAAGTAGAAAATCCGACCCGAGAAGGCCACACGTTTGATGGTTGGTGGATTGATTCTAATTTTACGACTAAGTTCCAATTTAACCAAAAAGTTGGTAAAGATATGACTATCTATGCCAAATGGAAAATTAATAGTTATACTATTAATTATTTTAGCAATGGTGGGACCGAAATTGAACCAGTAAGATATGAATATAACGCTGATATATCAGCACCAACTGCTCCAACAAAAGAGGGGTATATTTTTGATGACTGGTATACTGACGCTACATTCCAAGAAGTATTTGTCTTTGATAAGATGCCGGCACGCAATTTAAAATTGTATGCTAAATGGAATCCAGAAGAATATGAAATTAGATTCTTGCGAACTAAAGGTGGAGAGTTATATGAAAATTTAACTCAACTTGTTCCAAACCAAGAACGAGTCGAAAAGCCTGCTAATCCTACAAGAGTTGGCTTTACTTTTGATAATTGGTATAAAGAAGAAAATGATGAGGTTTATGATTTTACTAAGATTGTTAATAAACCTTTAATCTTATATGCAAAATGGATTATTAATCAATATACAGTTTCATATGTAACCGGAGAAGGTGCAAGCACACTTGAAAGTGATACATATGATTTTAACGCTGCCTTAAATCGTCCGACTAATCCAACCAAAGAAGGATATCGTTTTGCTGGATGGACTTTAAACGGCGCTGATTTTGTTTTTGATGATAAGAAAATGCCAGCGAATGATATTGAATTAGTCGCCAAATGGACTCCAAATGAATATACTATTTCATTTAATAAAAACAGCAATAAAGTTACTTCTGGTAGTATTGAAGCGATCAATATGATTTATGATGAGGATGTCATAATTCCGAATCATAATTATGTAATTGAAGGTTATACCTTTGCTGGTTGGAATAGTAAAAGTGATGGAACCGGAACTAGTTATGTAGTTGGAGAATCATATTCTAACTTAACTAGTATCCATTTAGGAACTTTCGAATTATTCGCTATCTGGGCAGCTAACCAATATACGATTAACTTTGATAAAGGTTTAGGTGTTGGTGAAATGGCTAGTATTACTGCATCTTATGATCAAACAGTTGCTTTACCAGCTAATACTTTTACTAAAGAGGGTTATCATTTTAATGGTTGGAATCTTGACGGGGTAATTTATGCTGATAAAGATTCGATTACTAATTTAGTAACTGAGGGAAGTGTAACTCTTGTTGCCCGTTGGTTAGCCAATCAATATCAAGTTAAATTTAATGCTGAAGGCGGACAAACTAAGAATCAATCATTTACTTATGACGAACCAAAAGCGTTAACGACTAACACCTTTACTAAAGTTGGGTATACCTTTGCCGGATGGGCAACTGAAGTTGGCGGAGCTAAAGTATATAGTAATCAACAAGAAGTTAATAACTTAACAACAGTTAATAATGGAACTTTTAATTTATATGCGGTATGGACTGCTAATACATACACCGTTAACTTTAATGCTAATGGTGGAGACGGGGAAATGTTATCTCAATCATTTACATATGATGCATCCAAAGCTTTGAGTTTAAATAACTTTACTAAAGAAGGTTATTTATTTGCTAACTGGAAATTAAATAATGATACATATAATGATGGTGAGGAAGTAAAGAATTTAGCACCAAGTGGATCGGTTACACTAGTAGCCGAATGGACACCGATTACTTATCAAATAGTATTTGATAATAATGGTGGTGCAGGAGTAATGACTGCCGAATCATTTACATATGATGTAGAAAAGAGTTTGCCTCTTAATATCTTTACTAAAGAAGGATATACTTTTAATGGTTGGAATTTTGATGGTTCAGTTTATCAAGATGAAGCTTTAGTTAAAAACTTAACTAATGAAAATAATAAAAACTTAACTTTTGTTGCTAACTGGAAAGCTAATGCTTATCAAGTTACTTTTAATGGTAATAGTGGTTTAGGCTCAATGACTGACCAACTATTTATTTATGATGTTCCGCAAGCATTAAAAGCCAATGCCTTCACTAAAACTGGATATACATTTGCTGGTTGGGCAACTTCACCTACAGGAAATAAAGAATATAATAACCAACAACAAGTCTCTAACTTAACTAGTGTTAATAATGGTACAGTTAATTTATATGCAGTTTGGGTGGCCAATGAATATTCGGTTAAATTTAACTCAAATGGTGGCGTCGGCACCATGGCCGATCAACCATTTACTTACAATGTAACCAAAGCCTTAACTTTAAATTTATTTACTAAAGAAGGTTATACATTTGTTGGTTGGTCAACTGAAATTGGCGGCGCCAAAGTTTATGTTGACGGACAAGAAGTTAGTAACTTAACAAGTGTCCATAATGGTATATATAATTTATATGCAGTTTGGACGGCTAATACATATACTGTTTCATTTGATGCTAATGGTGGAACTGGCGAGATGTTACCACAATCATTTACATATGATGTAACTCAAGCCTTAACGTTAAATTCATTTACTAAAGAAGGATATTTATTTGCTAATTGGAAATTAAATACTACGACATATATCGATGGTGAAGAAGTAAGTAATTTAGCACCAAGTGGATCAGTTACTCTAGTAGCAGAATGGACGCCAATTAGTTATAAAGTTGCATTTAATAGTAATGGTGGTACTGGTACAATGGCGGCGCAATCATTTACATATGATACAGGCCAAACCTTAACTTTAAATAACTTTACTAAAGAAGGTTATTCATTTGCTGGCTGGGCAACTGAAGTTGGTGGAAATAAAGTCTATAATAATGGACAAGAAGTTATTAATTTAGCTAACGTTAATAACGCAACCTTTAATTTATATGCGGTATGGACACCTAACACATATACTGTTTCATTTAACGCCAATGGTGGTCAAAATGAAATGTTACCACAATCATTTACTTATGGTATCGCCCAAGCGTTAACTGCAAATGGTTTTGCGAAAACTGGTTACAGGTTTACTGGCTGGGCGACTGAATTAAATGGAGCTCACGTTTATGATGATAAACAATCGGTTTCTAATTTAACATCAGCTGTCAATGGCGAAGTTGAATTATTCGCAATTTGGGCACCAATTGCCTATAGTATCGTCTTTAACGCGAATGGTGGCTCGGGCACCATGACGGCTCAACCATTTACCTATGATGCTACGCAAGCATTAAAAGATAATGGATTTGCTAAAGAAGGTTATACATTTGCTGGATGGGCAACTTCACCTACAGGAAATAAAGAATATAATAACCAACAACAAGTCTCTAACTTAACTAGTGTTCATAACGGAACCTTTAATTTATATGCATTTTGGACGGCAAATCAATATATGGTTAACTTTAATGCTAATGGTGGTGATGGTGGTACGATGAGCTCACAATCATTTACATATAACACACCACAACATCTAACATTAAATGCATTTACGAGAACTGGTTATAATTTTGCTGGTTGGAGATTAAATACTACAACTTATGCTGATGGCGAAGAAGTTAGTAATTTAGCGACTAGCGGATCAGTTACTTTGATCGCACAGTGGACGCCAATTACTTATACAGTTTCATTTGACGCTAATGGTGGTTCAGGCACAATGACAGTTCAATCATTTACTTATGATGTGGCACAAGCATTAAGTGAGAATTTATTTACTAAAGAAGGTTATTCATTTAATGGCTGGACACATAATTTGACAAGTTATAATGATAAACAAGTAGTCAATAACTTAACAACAACCGATAATGCTAATTTAACTTTTGTTGCCAAATGGCAAATTAATTCATACAAATTAACAATTAAATATAATGATGGTGTATCAGCTGATAAAGAAGTTTGGTATGAATTTGATGCTGCAATCAATCCAGAAACTCCAAAAACAGTCGAAGGTAAAGTCTTTGCTGGTTGGAAAGATGTTCAAACTGGTTTAGCGTTTGTCTTTGAAGGAGCAAAAATGCCAGCTCGTCATTTAACGATTATTGCGACATTTGTAGATGAAATTTATATTACTTTTGACTCAAAAGGTGGTAGTCCAGTTGATACGATTAGTGGCACTGCTGGATCTCCAGTTTCGGCTCCAGCCGAACCAACTAAAGAAGGACATACCTTTATTAACTGGTTTATTCCAGGAGAAGTTGATCCTTACGTCTTTACGGTTATGCCAAGTGCTGATGTTAACTTAGAAGCTAGATGGACTGTTAATAAATATACGGTAACTTACGAAACTAATGGTGGTAATGTTATTGCTGCTGAGGATTTAGATTTTGATTCAACCATTACTCAAGTTCCGGTCAAAGCAGGATATACATTTAAAGGTTGGTTCAATCAAGAATTAAGCACTCCAATTCTTAAAGTACCTGCTAGTGCAGTTACAGTTTATGCTAAATGGCAAGCGAATCAATATATGGTTAACTTTAGTGCTAATGGTGGTTCAGGCACCATGAGTGCGCAGTTATTTATTTATGACACACCACAACACTTAACATTAAATTTATTTACTAGAACTGGTTACAATTTTGCTGGTTGGAAATTAAACGCTACTACATATGGTGATGGCGAAGAAGTTAACAATCTAGCAACTAGTGGCTCAGTGACTTTAGTTGCGCAATGGACACCAATTACTTACACAGTTTCATTTAACGCTAGTGGTGGTGAAAATACAATGACACCACAATCATTTACATATGGTGTTACTCAACCATTAACCGCTAATGCATTTGCGAAAACAGGTTACAGGTTTGACGGGTGGGCGACTTCACCAGGCGGAACTCATGTTTATAATGATAAACAAGAAGTTTCTGATTTAACATCAGTTGATGGTGGTGAAGTAAAATTATACGCAATTTGGGTACCAAATACCTATAGTGTCGTCTTTAATGCGAATGGTGGCCAAAATGAAATGACACCACAATCATTTACATATGGTGTTGCTCAATCATTAAAAGCTAATACTTTTACAAAAACTGGTTATACCTTTGCTGGATGGGCAATTTCACCTACTGGAAATAAAGAATATAATAACCAACAACAAGTCTCTAATTTAACAAGCGTCCATAATGGAACCTATAATTTATATGCCGTTTGGACTCCTAATACATACACGGTTAATTTTGATGCTAATAGTGGCGATGGTACAATGACACCACAATCATTTACTTATGATGTTGCACAAGCATTAACAGCTAATGGTTTTGCGAAAACTGGTTACAATTTTGCTGGTTGGAAATTAAATACTACAACTTATGCTGACAAGGAAGAAGTTATTAACTTAGCAACAAGTGGCTCAGTTACTTTAGTTGCCCAATGGACACCAATTACTTATAGTGTCGTCTTTAATATTAATGGTGGTAATGGTGGTACCATGAGCGCACAGTCATTTACCTATAACGTGGCTCAAGCGTTAACTGCCAATGGTTTTTCAAAGACAGGATATTCATTTACTGGATGGGCAACTTCACCTACCGGAGATAAAGTTTATAATAACCAACAACAAGTCTCTAACTTAACCAGTGTTCATAATGGAACCTATAATTTATATGCCAAATGGCAAGCCAATCAATATATGGTTAACTTTAGTGCTAATGGTGGTAGTGGTTCAATGAGCCCGCAATTATTTACATATGACACACCACAACACTTAACATTAAATTTATTTACTAGAACTGGTTACAATTTTGCTGGTTGGAAATTAAACGCTACTACATATGGTGATGGCGAAGAAGTTAACAATCTAGCAACTAGCGGCTCAGTTACTTTAGTTGCGCAATGGACACCAATTACTTACATAGTTTCATTTAACGCTAGTGGTGGAGAAAATACAATGTCACCACAATCATTTACATATGGTGTTACTCAAGCGTTAACCGCTAATGCATTTGCGAAGACTGGTTATAGATTTACTGGTTGGGCGATTTCGCCAGGTGGAACTCATGTTTATGACGATAAACAAGAAGTTTCTGATTTAACATCAGTTGATGGTGGTGAAGTGAAATTATATGCCATTTGGGCTGCCAATATCTATAGTGTTGTCTTTAACATTAATGGTGGTAATGGTGGCACTATGAGTGCACAATCATTTACTTACGGCGTAGCGCAAGCATTAACCGCCAATGGTTTTTCAAAAACAGGATATTCATTTATTGGATGGGCGACTTCACCTACCGGGGATAAAGTCTATAACAACCAACAACAAGTTTCTAACTTAACCAGCGTCCATAATGGAACCTATAATTTATATGCTAAATGGCAAGCCAATCAATATATCGTTAACTTTAGTGCTAATGGTGGTGATGGTGGCACCATGAGCCCTCAATCATTTACTTATGATACACCACAAAAATTAACATTAAATGCGTTTACGAGAACTGGTTATAATTTTGCCGGTTGGAAATTAAATAGTACAACTTATACTGACGAGGAAGAAGTTAATAACTTAGCAACTAGCGGTTCAGTTACTTTAGTTGCGCAATGGACACCAATTACTTACACTGTTTCATTTAACGGCAGTGGCGGAGAAAATACAATGTCACCACAATCATTTACATATGGTGTTACTCAAGCGTTAACTGAAAATGCATTTACGAAAACTGGTTATAAATTTACTGGTTGGGCGACTTCGCCAGGCGGAGCTCATGTTTATGATGATAAAGAAGAAGTCTCTGATTTAACATCAGTTGATGGTGGTGAAGTGAAATTATACGCCATTTGGGCGCCAATTACTTATGGTATTGCCTTTGATGGTAATGGTCATACTAGCGGTAGTACAACTGGCCATACTGGAGTTAACTATAATACTTCAGTTACACTTAATTTGAATAACTTTAATAAAACTGGTTATGCATTTGCTGGTTGGGCGACTACTCCTTCAGGAGCGGTTGCTCATAGTAATGGTGCTTCAGTTTCAAACTTAACAACAGTTGATGGAGCTACAGTTACCCTATACGCTAAATGGACACCAATTACCTATACAGTTATCTTTAACGGTAATGGTAGTACTAGTGGTACGATGGATAACTTTACGGCAACCTATGATGTCGTTCATCCGTTCCCAACTAATAACTATGTAAGAAATGGTCACACATTTATTGGTTGGTCAACAACGACAACATCTTCAGGCTTAATTGATAATATTTATAATCTAGCAAGTACTCAAGGAGCAACATTTACGATTAATGCGTTATGGCAAATTCATGAGTATGATATTCGATTTGAATTTGAATTTGGTCGTGATCCAATCCATTTCTCTGGAGTTGTTTGGAACACCCAACTATCAACCTTAGAATTACCAAACTTAGATTTAGTTGGACACCAATTTATTGGTTGGAAATTAAACGGAGTCATTGTTGATCTAGCAACTATTTATGCTAGCTCAGATATGACATTTGTCGCATCTTACGAAGCGAAACAATATAACGTATCTTTCTTAATTGATGGCGTTCCTACTTATTCATTAACTAATCAAACATATGGTACCGTAATTAGTTTTGATAATTACGTTGATGTTATCTTATTTGGTGATTATCAATTTGTTAATGGTGTTTATAATGAGTTGCAAGACTTTATGTCTGGTACTAATCAAGCCCCACTTAACGCAACTTTAAATAATCCAGAAAAAATGGCAACATGGCAAGCAGTAGCACCAGTATCTTATCCATATGCAACAGCTTTAAAGACAGCCATTGCTGGTGGCAACCCAACAACTATTTCTGAAGCGGCAACGGCATTAAATAACGTATTAAACTCAGAACATAATGACATTCAAAATCGATATTTAATTTATCATAATAATGATAATAAACCAATTAAAGAAGGATATGTCTTTATTGGATGGGTTTTAGGAGAATCAACTCAATATGGTAACGATGTTGAAGGTGATGCCTTTACTGGTTATTCACCAGCCGCGTTAATCGCTGGTGAAACAGCTAATATTGTTGCTAAATGGACTAGTTTACAAACCATTAATGACGATGATATCATTGAAGATGGTGGTAATCCGAATAAGATTAATTGGGTCGCAGCTAATACCACATTAATTCAAAGCGGATTAAAACCTGGTGAAACTTTAGAATTAAGATACGAACTATATAACATTATTAGTTCAACTGAAAGATTTTTAATTGATGGTAATATTACGACTAACTCATATACATTCTTAACTTCAACAACATGGAGTGTTCCAGGTACTTATTATCTTAAAGTAGTTTCAAGAGCGACTATTAAAAACGCTCAAGGTGATGTCGTTAAAGTCTTTAAATCTAGTTTTGCTGATACCCCGTTTGTATATGTGTTACAAATATCAGGAACCAATCTCGAAGTTACAGGACAAGGAGATTACTACTTTAAAGGTAATGATCCAGCATATCCAGACGGAGAAACATTCTATTTTTATACTAACTTAACTTATAATTTCTTACCAACTGAATCATTTACGTTAGTTTTAGCCAATGGTGATCCAGCTCCTGCTGGTACCTATGATGCATATGTCAGTTTAGGAAGTAATGGTGGTGGAACTAATAACCAATTTGTAACTCAAGGCACTGCTGGTAATTTCTATTTCAAACGCAGCACTGATAATAAAGTTTACTTCACAAGAGTTTTACCATTTGTGGCTTCATTCCACTTTGGTGAAAAACTAGAAAACTATGTTTCAAATAAAGATAATGCGAATAATCCAATCTTTAGAGGTATTTCTAAGGATCCAACTTATAAAGCGGCATTAACTTATAAGATTGGTAAGAAGAATGAATTAATGACTCAAGCTAATGGTTTAGCTGACTATGATGAAAACGGCTTTAAATTCGATTTAACCGTTAGAACTAGTGGCGGTAACACTATTGATCCATATGTTTATGATGATTACTTTGTCTATTCATTTTATAAATATGTTGATGGTGTCGCTCAAGCGATTGAGACATCAGAAATAGTTGATGGTCAAATATCAACCAGTGGGGTGATTAAGTTTAAGTCAACTGCGGCTGAAGATGTTAAATACAAAGTTCAAATTAAGATTAAAGACACTTATGTTGCCCCTAAATTAAGAGCGAATATTGTTCCATTAGAACTTGACTTTACTCTTAATAAAGGCGCTAACGTCTTTACTCATAATGTTTTAAGAAAAGTATATGCGACGACAACATTAAAAGATGGTATTAACCTTCACGCTAATATTGTGGCAAGTCTTGCCCCTGAACAACGTTATACACCAGAAGCAGTTGCGGCAGGCAATCCATTCTTAAAATATGCGACTGATGAAGCGTTAAGAAGTGGTAATGAAGATGATTTCCCTGGTGGTTCAGCGGTTAACGTCTTGTTTAGTAAAATTATTCTTGAAGCCAATATTAATAAAGCTTATTTAACCGGTAACGTTTATATTAGAGCGTCACTAACTGACTTACAAGAGGAGTATCATATTAATGGTAACTTATTTACCATTGATGCTACCAATTTAACTCGTTCATCAATTAGATCAATTGGTAACTTATCAAAATTAGTTGATACATATAAGATTGTTAACCAACAAGCAGCAATTTTCGCTTATGTTTCAACTAATTTAGAAACAAAATACTCACAATCAACATTAAATGTTAATGACTTAATGATTAAAGGTAATACCACTAACTCGAAACTAGATTCATCATCGCAAGCCGAGTTACAAAACTCAATTGAATTAATGAATCGAAATTCTGGTGGTCACGTTGCTGTTCAAGCAGTTTATGGTTCAAATGTTAATATTACTAATACCGCAATTATTAACTCAACAATTGCCTTAACGATGAATGGTGGATATGGTAAAGCTGTCCTTAAGACAGTTTATACTCAGTCTTGTTGGGCGAACTCGCTATATCTACATAATGGTGGTGAACTTGAGTTAATTAATACCTTATTAAAAGATTCAGGTGGAGCGGCAATTCATGCTGAGGATGTTTATTCAACACCAACAGTTCCTTCGCCACATAAAGTTACGATTGATGATTTATCTGAAATTGATAACTTCGTTTCTGGTGAAGAAGGATACTTCAAAGCCTATGCAATGGAATTTACCGTGATGACGATGAAATCGCAAATGGAAATGGCGGTTAATCCACAAGGTATGACCGTAATTAAATTAGTGACTGATCCAATTACTGGATTACAAACTGAAAAAGTTAACTTTAAGTTCTTATTTGTTCCGGCTGGAGCTAATGCACAACCTTCAGGCCGTCAAGAAGCAGTAACTAAATACTATGTCTCTGAACCTGGTACAATTCCGGGATCAGGAGGAATTCCATATCCGAGTTATTATGATATTTACGTAGTTAAAAGTTATAATCCATCTGGTATGGCCTTAATCCTTCCAGTTAATGAAATTATTATTTTAAGAAAAGATAATATTCCAGGTTATGGACCATCATTAATTGGTGTTGGTATTTACCCAATAACTCCATAATAAATCAATGATAAAGCCAGATGTGTTTTGGCACATCTGGCTTTCATCAATCAAGAAGAGGTGATACAAAATATGCAATATATGTTAATTAGTTTAGGAATTGGCGCAATTTTAATTGGCATTTATTTCATCTTACTAAAAACTAAGAAAAACATAAATAAATATTTAAAAATAGTTTCGGTGATACTATTTGTTTCAGCGATATCAACGCTTTATTACAAATATGCCATTGATACAGTTAAGTATCAAAGTAATATTTTATTTAATCCAACCAAAACGATATTTATGGTTATTTTAAGGTCGTGGACACCAGCGATTGTTGCGTTAGCGATGTTTGAACCATTTTATAAAAATAATCGGTTAAAGATAATTAATTTATTCATTTTACCAATCTTAACGATCGTTAATTTATATTTTTATGAAGAAAATTTAGCGGCGATGTTTGGCTACGATGAAAATTATTTTACGATGTATCGAACATATGGTTTTATGTTAATGATGGGGATTTTAGTTTTCAGATCATTTACTAACATTTTTGAATTTTTCAAAAATAAGGAAGTAAAACTAAGTGTTAAAGAAATATTAATTAGTATTGGGGCCTTTCTTTTAATTACTTTCGCGTTTATGCAACAAAGTGGTCCGCAAATTATCTTTGGCAAAGTTGGATCTAGAGCTGATAAATTTACCGTTTATCACCGCGGAATTATTTATTTTATCGTTTTCTTCTTAATCGCTATTTATATTGGATACCGTAATAAAAGTTATGAAGACAAACATTTATTAATTAGTATTTTAACTTATAGTGCTTTATTTCAATATTTTTATATGCCAAGATTGGGCTTAAACGGACTGCCATTACACTTATGTAATACGGCAGTAGTCATGATGTTTTTAGCGCATGTCTTTAAAATAAAAGGATTATTTTATTTTACATATTTTGTTAACGTCTTGGGGGCGGCCTTCGCTATTATTATGCCAAACGTATCAAGTGATGCAATATCTTTAAGTAGTATTCATTTCTGGTATAATCACTTTTATGCGTTTGTCATTCCAATTTTAGGGGTGGCCTTGCATCTATTTGAAAGACCAACACTGAATATGATTTACCGCGCCATTGGCTTTTTCTCATTGTATTTTGTGACAGTAGCGATTGTCAATGCGTGGGTTAATAACTATGTAGAAACGGATTACTTTTTCTTATATGGTGATTTTATTGCCGATAAAGCACCAAAAATTGTTGGTCCGGTCAAATATGATTTTATTTTTGATATTCATATTGGATTATTAAGATTTAGATTCTTTTATTTATATCAATTAGGAGTTTATGTTGTATTTATTATATTAATGTTTATTACTTGGGTCATTTACGATTTTCTATATCACGTTTCAGATAGACATTATGAATTATTAGTTAAAAAGAGAAAAAGAAAAATGGATATTCTTAATCTTGGAGATTTAGAAGAAGGGTTTACGTTATCTGATCCATTAAATAAGGAGGCGATTGGAATGATTAAATTTGAAAACTTTACCAAACGATATGCTGGTTCTAAAGTCAATGCTGTTGATGATTTTAGCTTAGAAGTTAAATCAGGAGAAGTGTTTGGTTTTATTGGCCATAACGGAGCCGGAAAATCAACGGCAATTAAAAGTTTAGTTGGAATTCAAAGTATTACTAGCGGTAGTATTATCGTTGATGGTTATGACATCACAAAACAACCAATTGAAGCTAAATTAAGAATTGGTTATGTTTCAGATAACCACGCAGTTTATGAAAAATTAACAGGACGTGAATATGTTAACTATGTGGCTGATTTATATTTAGTTAATCAAGAAGATAGAGATGCAAGAATTGAAAAATATACCAAAATGTTTAACTTAGTTGATGCAATTGACCGTGAAATTAAAGGTTATTCACATGGGATGAAACAAAAACTAGTCGTGATTGCCTCATTAATCCATAACCCTAAAGTTTGGGTCTTAGACGAACCTTTAACCGGGCTAGACCCAACTAGTGCCTTCCAAATTAAAGAAGTAATGGCGGAACACGCAAGAAATGGTAATATCGTATTCTTTAGTTCACACGTAATTGAAGTTGTTGAAAAGATATGTCATAAGATTTGTATTATTGGTAAAGGAAAACTAATTGGAGTTTATGAAATTGATAAACTACAAGATCAAGGTTTAACTTTAGAAAAACTATATATGATGCACGTGGATATCGCTAATATTAATGTTGAAGCACCTGGTGCAAAAATTGAATTAAAAGATATTAAAAGGTAAGTAGAGATGTTTCAAAAGTTAAAAAAAGGAACCGTCGATATGCTTCGCCGGTTGAAAATATTAACATTACTTCAATTAAGCGATCGAATTAGAATTAAGAAAAATCAAAGCGCAAAAGCGATTGCAGCTAAGTCAGGATTAATCGTTTTAGCATTCGTAATTATTACTGGAATCTCAACCGCTTTAGTTTATGCGCTTTGTAATTTAGTTATGATTCCTAAGACTCACGAACTAATTACTTTCGTTATTTTCTTCTTGCAAATTTTAAGTATCGTTGCCTCGACAAGTGGCTTATCTAAAACATTATATAAAGGTAAAGACAACCCAATTTTACTAGCATATCCAGCAAGACACTTTGAAGTTTTCTTAAGTAAGTTATTAGTATTTTACATCTATGAATTTTTAAAAAGTATCTTTATCTTATTACCTTTATTTTTAGGATTTGGCTTTATTTATGGGACTTTAAATTTTGTCTATATTATTTCAACTTTATTTATGGTAGCGATGTTACCACTATTCCCAGTTTTAATTGGGGCTGTCTTAACGATGCCAATTTTGTTTATTACAAGGCTACTTAATAAACTCCCAATTATTAAAGTTATTTTAACTATAGCCGGATTAGTCTTTTCATTTTGGTTAATTATCCAAATTACTAGTTTAATTCCAGTTCCACTTCGAATTGTGGCGCTTTATAACTCATTTATTATGAAGGTAGTCGGATTTATTACTAGTGTTAATAAATATGCTCTATTCTATAATTTAGTTGGTAAGTTAATGATGGGAGAAAACTTCTTTATTAATATTTTAATTTTATTAGGAATTATTGTTGGATTAACTTTATTAGTAGTCGCTTTAGCGATGCCACTTTATTTTTCACTCGCTTCAAAATCAAGCGAGCAAGCAAATCAGAAAAAACATAAAGGAACTAATAAAAGATCAAAAACTACATTTTTAACTTTTGTTAAAAAAGAATGGTTATTATCAATTAGAAATATTAATGATTTAGTTAGTAACTATGTTTTCTTAGTGGCGACGCCTTATGTATTATTTTTCATGGTATCAATTTTTACCGCGGTCGACCGGAATACTTTAGGTCATTCAATGACGATTGGCTTTTCGGCATTTATTTCCCTATTAATGGCTAGTGCCTCCAATACCGCGAGTGCCCTAGCGATTACTCAAGAAGGTGCTGAGTTCGTTTTACTTAAAACTGTTCCTGCCGATACCACTAAAATGGCATGGGCGAAAATATTTTTTAATTTAATATTTTCATCAATTATTATCATTATTAGTTTCGTTGTCTTAATTATTTTCGCAACAAGAATTGAAAATGTTGTCCCATATTGGTTATTATTGATTGCTATTTTGCTAATTAATGCCGGCTTAATTTTCTGGTCACTCCAAATCGATATTATGAATCCAAAGTTAAGAGAATATGCCGCTAGTGGTGATAGCTCCAGTATTAATAATGCTAGCCGTTCAATTTTAATTGGTTTTATTACGACAATTTTATTTACTGCCTTAGTCGTCATTATTTTATTTACCGGTGGTAATCCAGTTTGGCAATGGGTAAAAATTATTGGCGTCGCTCTAGTATTTATGTTAGCGCGAATGTATTTGTATAATTCTTATTTGAAGAATATCTTCCCAGAGATTGAATTTTAGGAGAGAGCTTATGAATAAAAAAATAGTAACCTTATTATTAGTTATATTCTCCATGATTGCAGCGGTTATCGTTAGCGTTTTTGGTAAAGTTCCTGAAGATACCACCAGAGTGGCTGTTGAATCAATTTCATTCATTGATCCTTCAAAAGAAGACGGCCAGTGTGCCGTTAATAATGACGGAGAAAAAGTAATTTTAATTCCTAGAGGGACGACAACATATCAACTTGAATATATTATTAATCCTCATGATGCTACTGAATTAGATGTCACCTTTATGATTGTTAGTGGTGGGGAACACGCAGAAGTTTCTGAAACGGGATTATTAACTTTCATAAATGAATATATCATTAGAGTCAGAATTTATAGCAACCCACTTGATTTCAAGTTTGATACCGTCTTAATTGATTTCTCAGGTGATTCTGACACAATCATTGACCCATTTTAATAATAAAATAAAATATATATATTGAAGTTGTAAAAAAATAAAACAATTTAGTCTTTTTCTTTCTGAAATGTAAAAATTCATAGGAATAGAAAAAATATTTCTTAAACTAGAGTATAATGATGGTATGAAGGGGGCTATAATATGATTAAGAAAATTATTATAGTAATTAATCTTTTCGCATGTAGTTTTCTCTTATTTGGATGTAAAAAGACAGCTTCAGGTAATTTAGAAGAAGAAATCACTAAAGGAAATCTCTATACCATTAGTGAGACTTTTGAGATGGGATATTATGATGAAGAACAACTTCAAGCTCTATTAAAGATATATAAAAGTGAAGAAACCATAAAAGTACCATTGGATAGTAATATAAAAAAGGGAATGGAACAAGAACTAAAGGATTATCTTAGTAATATTAAAGATGAAAATTATAAATTTAAATATCCAAATATATCTATAGAAGATATTGAGATTACTAGATTTATTGGTAAATATAATAGATGCTATTCATTTACCTTTAAAGTTAATTCATTAAAAAGCAACCTTGATAAAACTAAAGTAGAAATAGCAAAATTATCATATGAGTATACTGATTTTCCGATTATGGTTTTTGTACCAAAAGGAAGTTTTATTAAAATGGATATTAGAGTAGAACCATTTTCTACAACATCCGTTTATTATTTAGGTGAATTTGATCGTAAAGCTTATCATAATGCTGATATTTTTGTGATTAGAAGTGTTCAGGATTTAGAAAAATATTTTAATAATGACAAATTTTTCTATAGCTATAACTTTGCTCCTCAACAATTAGCCTTTTTATCATCAAATTTTTTGATGATAAAATAATAATATGTCTTGCTACTGGGATGGCAGGAATGGATTATATCCAAGAAAGAAAAATAATTGATAACGGAAATATCAAAACGGTTAGTTATAGTATTATCCATAATACAAAAAATTATGTAAGTTTTAAATTTGATTATATTTCAGCTGATAAAGAGTTGATTGGAGAAAATGATATAGTGGAATATAAACTTGAATTAACGAAAAAATAAGTCAAATTACCATATATTAGGATTTAAAATGAGTGAAAATTATGTAATTAGAGAAACTAAAGGCGAAAAATTAATGTTTTTCTTCCAAGTTTTAATGGGAATATCATTTTTATTAGGATTATTTGTCACTATCAGTCCTTATATCAAGATATTATTCTTTATTGCGGGCTTTTTAGTTTTAGGTTTTATTACTCTAGCTTCTGGATTTTTACTATTAATTTGGGATGATTTTCGCCTACTTTGGAAAAAGCTTCTTAATAGTGATCAAAATGTTGCTGAAACATTTTTTAATTCAGGATATTATCTTTATGCCTTATCAATTGGATTTTCAGTTATTATCATTTTATATTTTCTTTTAAGTAAAAAAGTTACTAATAAAAAGCATAAAATAATTTTTCCTATTATAGTAGGAATTCTAGCAATTATTGGAATTGTGATTCATAGTGTAATTTATAGTAAGTTTTATCAATAAATACAATTTAATTTAAAATAAAATTATAATCAAAAAAAAGCGGCCGTCTGGCCGCTATTATTATATATATAATTACTTAACTGCGATGGCATCAATTTCAACTAGGGCATCTTTTGGTAGTCTTGATGCTTCAAAAGCCACTCTGGCTGGTTTATGTTCATAAAAGAAGTTAGCATATACTTCATTCATTCTCGCAAAGTCACTTAAATCTTTTAAATATACGTGACATTTAACGACATCTGTTAATTCAAAACCGGCTTCATGAACAATATTTAATATGTTATCAAGTGATTGTTTGGTTTGTTCTTCAATTGTTGTTGGCATTAAACCGGTCTTAGGATCAATTGGCAGTTGTCCTGAAACATATAAGGTGTTCCCAGCTAAAATAGCTTGAGAATAAGGACCAATAGCTTTTGGTGCATTTTTCGAGTTGATTACTTTTTTCATAGATTAACACTCCTTTTCTAATTATAGTTTATCATATAATAGTTATTTCAGTTTACATTTAAAGGTTATGATATAATTTATTATATCAAGAGGAGTTTAACATCATGAAAAATATAAGAAATTTATTTAAATGGACTAAAAAACACTGGTTTATACTACTTGTAGTTCTTTTTTTAGCGGTTTTTGCACCATTTACTTATTCATATGTTCCTTTATTCATTAAATATATTTTTGATATTGTATTAGAAGGTAACCAAACTGAAGTCGGATTACCTTTTTTCCTACTTGATTATTTTAATGCTTTAGAAGGAATTAAAGCCATCTTAAATGTCAGTTTAATTTTAGTTATTTATCAGTTTTTAAGAAGTATTATCTTGTTTGCTAATGGGTTCTTTAGAGGTAAATTAAGTCAAGAAATATCTTATGATATGCGTAATCGGATGTATGAACATATCCAAGATTTATCATATTCATATCACTCAAAAGCCAACACTGGAGATTTACTCCAAAGATGCACGAGTGATATTGAAACGGTTCAAGCTTTTATCGCTAATCAATTACCATCAATTGTTAATATTATAGCTCAGTTTACTTTTGGGGCTTTACAACTAGGAAGAATCAATGTCATTTTAATGTTATCAACTATGGTGTTATTTCCGGTATCGGTTGTTTCATCAATTTGGTATTTTAGGTATGTAACGAAACGTTTTAATCAAATTGAAGAAGTTGAATCGAAGATGACGACGACTATTCAAGAAAATGTTAATGGTATTAGAGTCGTTAAAGCTTTTAATACGGAAATTGATGAAATTGCAAAGTTTGATAAGCAAAGTAAAAGTTATCGTGACGAATGGAAAGGATTTAATAAAGTATCGGCTATTTATTGGGGACTTTCTGATTTTTCAGCTAATATTTCTTATATTATTACTTTAGTTACGGCGATTTATTTATCTCAAAAAGGAATTATGACTACTGGTGATATCGTGGTAGGATTGATGTATATTGGAATGTTAGTGTGGCCAATTAGAGGTTTAGGTAGAATTATTAGTGATTTTGGAAAAGCGATTATTGCTAATAAGCGGATTTTAGAAATATTAGAAACTCCAACTGAATATGTTGATGATGGTAAGTTAGAACCTAAAATTACTGGTGAAATTGAATTTGTTGATGTTAAATATAGTTATACTGAAAACGCTGATTTATTAAATGGGGTTTCATTTAAGATTAAAGCGAGACAAACGGTAGCTTTAATTGGTAAAACTGGTGCCGGCAAATCAACGGTAGCCTCTCTATTAACTAGATTAATCGATTGTAGTGGCGGTCAAATCTTTTTAGATGGTGTTAATATTAAAGACATCAAAAAACAACATGTTAGAGAAAATGTTGGACTAGTGTTACAAGAACCATTCTTATATGCTAGATCAATTTATGAAAATATAAGTATTGCTAGACCAAAAACTGAACAACACTTAGTCTATAATGCCGCCAAAATTGCGGCAATTGATAGTGATATCAATAAATTTGAAAAAGGGTATGAAACACTAGTTGGAGAAAAAGGTGTAACTTTATCTGGTGGCCAGAAACAAAGGGTTGCGATTGCGAGAATGTTACTACTTGAAAAACCATTAGTAATTTTTGACGATTCATTATCAGCGGTTGATACTACAACCGATTTAATGATTCGTCAAGCTTTAAAAACTAGAAATGAATCTTTAACTTCAATTATTATTACCCACCGGATTACAACCGCTAAAGAAGCCGACTTAATTATTGTTTTAGACAGTGGTAAGGTTTCTCAAATAGGAACTCATGAAGAGTTATCGAAAGTAGAAGGGTTATATAAAAACTTATGGGATATTCAAGGTCAACTTGAAGAAAACTTTTTAACCCATATTAAAGGAGATCTAGAAGATGCAAAACTTTGATGAACACCAAGAAGTCCATACGAAGCTAGATATACGTGTTTGGAAAAAGATTTTAAAAGTAATGCTTCAAAAGAAAGTGCCGCTAATCATGTTAATTGTTAGTTCGCTTCTTTTAGCATTCTTTGATGTTTTATATCCACTACTTAATTCATATGCGATTAAAACATTCTTTGGTGAAACTCCAAATTATTCTACTAAAATACCATTTATTATTGTATATGTAACGTCAGCGGTCTTATTTGGGGTAGTTGTTTTTGGATTTATTAAGGCTGCGGGAACATTAGAAGTAGAGATTGGTTATGAATTAAGAAAACAAGCTTTCAATAAAGTTCAAGTCTTGTCTTATAATTACTTTGACAAAACTCCAGCGGGGTGGGTTATTGCTAGACTTACTAACGACTCAAGAAGATTATCGGGAATTGTCTCTTGGGGTACGATGGAAGGAGTTTGGAGTATGGCGACAATGCTCGGGGCATTAGTCGTTATGTTTATAATTAAATGGCAACTAGCATTAATTATGGTTGGTTTAATTGGATTAATCTTTTTGATTAGTATGTTTTTTAGAAGAAAAATCTTGAAAGCCCACCGTGAAATTAGAAGAACTAACTCCAAAATTACTGCTTCATATAATGAGGGAATTATGGGTAATAAAACATCTAAAACTCTAGTTTTAGAACGTCATAATTATGAAGGTTTCCATGATTTAACTGATGATATGAAACGCAAATCAATTCGTGCGGTCTTCTATTCATCAATTTTCTGGCCAATTTTAATTGTTGTAAGTTATACTGGTTTAATGTTTATTTTAAATATTGGCGGTGACATGGTAATTAAAAATATTATTGATGTCGCCACACTATATTTATTTGTTTCATATTCATTAAGATTTTTTGATCCAGTAATTGCGCTAGCTAATATTTTAGCTGAACTTCAACAGGCACAAGCGGCCGCTGAAAGAATTATTAGTTTAATTGAAGAAGAACCACAAATTATTGATACTCCTGAGATTAAAGAAATATACGGAGATATCTTACATCCAAAGACCGAAAATTATCTTGATATTAAAGGTAATGTAACATTTAAAAATGTGACATTTTCTTATGTTAAAGATGAAATAATATTAGATAATTTTAACCTTGATGTAAAAGAAGGAGATAGTATCGCTTTAGTTGGGGCAACTGGTTCAGGCAAGTCAACAATCGTTAATTTAGTATGTCGTTTTTATGAGCCAAATGAAGGTGAAATATTGATTGATGGCAAAAACTATAAAGACATTTCTTTAGGTAACTTAAGATCAAATTTAGGCTATGTATTACAGACACCACATCTTTTCAATATGTCGGTTGTTGACAACATTAGATATGGTAAAAGAGATGCAACATTAGACGATGTAATAGCGGTTAGTAAAGCCGTTGGCGCGCATGAGTTTATTAGTAAAATGGAACATGGTTATGATACTTTTGTTGGTGAAGAAGGCTCCCTTCTTTCAGCCGGCGAACGCCAACTTATTTCATTTGCTAGAGCGCTATTAGTTGACCCTAAAATCTTAGTTTTAGATGAGGCAACTTCATCAATTGATACTGAAACTGAAAAGGCAATTTTAGGGGCAATTGAAAAAGTTATGAAAGGTAGAACTACCTTTATTGTCGCCCACAGGCTTTCAACAATTAGAAATGTTTCTAAGATACTAGTAATTGATAAAGGTAAGATTATCGAGTCAGGAACTCATCAAGAATTAATTGATTTACAAGGTGAATATTACACCTTATACAAAAATCAATTTATTGATGAACAAGTGTCAAAATCAGTTAGATAGGTAGGGGATTAAATGATTATTATTGTTGGGGCTAGCGCTAGCGGGAAAACCGAAATTACTAAAGTATTAATTAAAGATTATAATTATCATAAGTGTGTCACGACAACAACACGTTTGCCACGTGTTGGTGAAGTTGATGGTAAAGATTATCACTTTTTAAATCATGAGACATTTATGAATAAAATTAAAAATAACGAATTCGTTGAATTTATTCAATATCGTGATAACTATTACGGGACTCAAAGAAAAGATATTAAAAATGATGCAGTCGTCATTTTGGAACCAAATGGTGCCAATGAGTTACTCCGTAAATTACCAGGAGACATCTTTTTAGTTTTGGTTGAATCTACTCGTGATAAAAGAAAATCAAGAATGGTTTCTCGTGGTGATAATATGCATGAAATTAATAAAAGATTGGCTTCCGATGATGAATTGTTTTCTAAAGATAAATTACTAAAGATTGATTTGTTAATTCAAAATGAAAATCAAACGTTAGATGAATTAGCACGATTTATTCACACGAAATACCTTAATTTTCTAAACAAAAAGTAACTAAGTCTAGTTCATTGAATCATAATTTTCATTGATATATAATTTAAGTAAGAGGTGAAAATTATGTTAAAAGATCAAAAAGTTATTGAATTATTACAACAACAAGTTAACGCAGAATTTTATAGTGCGTATTTATATTTAGATTTCGCAAACTGGTTAGAAGTTGAAGGATTAACGGGGTTTGCTAATTGGTTTAAAATTCAAGCTAAAGAAGAATTAGCTCACGGACATTTATTTATGGATTACCTACACGCTCATGGTATTTATGTTAATTTACAACCAATTGCTAAACCAGAACAACCAATACTAATGAATGTTGAAGTAATTTTAAGTGGAGCTTTGCAACATGAGCAACATGTTACGGAATTAATTCATAAGATTTACAAAGCGGCATTAGATGCAAGTGATTTTAGAACAACTGAGATGTTAAATTGGTTTGTTAAAGAACAACTTGAAGAAGAAGTTAATGCACAAGAGTTAATTGATAAATACAATTTAGTGAAAAAATGCGGAACTGGCGTTTACAAATTAGATAAAGAATTAGGCAAACGCGAATGGGAAGAACCAGACTTTAAAATTGTTGATTAATTAATAATTTCAAGGAAGACCCACAAAAGGGTCTTTTTTCTTACTAAATCTCCCAAAATTTACAAATAATATTATAAAAGAGTATAATGTATATGGGCCTTATGAAGTTTACTAGATAATAAGGAGGTTTTTAATATGTTAAATGAATTGATTAACAAAAATGTTGAAATAATAGTTGCTCTTGGCGGGAGAGCTCCTGAAGGTTCAACCCCTAAAAAGTATCGTGGTACTTTAGTTTCAGTTGATAGTGAATTTGTTGAATTACAAATCATAAGCCAAACCCTACTTATATCTAAAAAATATATTATAACAGTTCAAGAATACTAATAATTTGTGTGCGCTCGTAGCTCAGCTGAATAGAGCAAGACTCTCCTAAGGTCTAGGTCGAAGGTTTGAATCCTTTCGGGCGCGCCATTTTAAATATGCATCAAGGAGAATATATGATAGTTATTACAGGAGCAAGTGGCCATATTGGGAATAACTTAGTAAGATTATTAATCGAGCGTGATATTCCATTCAAAGTCTTATTAAGAAGAGACGGGCATGAACTAGCAGGGTTAGAAATTGAAAAATATATTGGTAATCTTTATGATTATAATTTTTATGATGAACACATTCAAAAAGGTGATACTGTAATTCATTTAGCAGGATATATTGATTTGGGTAATAGAGATTACAAGCAAAGTTATGAAGCTAATGTCACAATGACTAAAATTATTGCTGATGTTTGTTTAGAGAAAAAAGCTAAATTAATTTTTTCTTCATCGACTGATATTTTATTTCATAATAGTAAGGGATATTATATTGAGAACGATGTTGATAAAATTAAATACAATTATCCGAAAACGAAAACAATTGCCACTTTATATGTTAAAGAGCTGCAAGAAAAAGGATTAAACGCGATTATTTTATATCCAACATCAGTTGTTGGAATTAATGATTTTAAGGGATCTCAAGCAGGAAAAGAAATAATTAAGGCTGCTAAAAAAAGATGTTTGCCTTATCTTAAAGGTGGTTATGATTTCATTGATGTAATTGATGTATCAAATGCGATTATAAACGCAGTAGATAGCGATATTACAGGCGATGTCATCCTGTCAGGAGAGTATTATTCAATTAAAGAGTTGTATCAAATTATTGGTAAGTTAACTGGCAAGAAAAAAAGATTAGTTTATATTCCTAGCTGGTTAGCTAAATTTGGTACTATCTTTATTAAGAGTCTTTCACCGATGGTAGTGGATATTGTAACTAAATCTCGTCCGTTTAATGACCCAAAAACCAAACTATTATTAGAAGAAAATACCGCCATTGAAATTACTTTTAAAAATATATTAGAAGAATCTGGTAATAAAATTAATTAAATTTTATTAAATTAATAATGAGGCTTTGTCAAAGCCTTTTTATATTTTTTTATAAATCAGTAGTTTATCGGTTTATTATTATGTTATAATAATAGTAATGGCGTGGAGGTTTATAGATGGTTAAGGATTGCTTGGTATTTTTGGATTATGATTGCGATGATATGTATGATTTTTTAAAGTCTGCTGCAAATACTATTTTTAAATCCGGATTAGTTCAAGATAGCGATGCCTTTTATCGTGCCTTACTTGCTAGAGAAGAAGAAATTACAACCGGTGTTGGAAGAGGTGTAGCTTTTCCGCATGCATATGGTGATTTTATAGACTATCCTTTTGTTTGTTTATTCAGAACCAAAAAAACACTTGATTACAAATCAATTGATGGGGAACCAGTTGATTTGTTTTTCGTCATTGGGACACCAACTAATGCTGAAGAATTGCATTTAAAGATTTTATCTAGATTGGCGCAAAATTTCGCTCAAGGTGAGTTTAGAGAAGAATTAAGAATTTCTGAAGAAGCGGAATTAATTAGGCAAGTGTTATTACGCATTTTCCAACCAATGGTCAACATTATTACTAATGACAATAAAATTAAAAAAGCGATATTAAAAGAGTTTTCACCAAAGATTAACTTTTTCTTCCATGAAAATGGGAAAACGGTAGAACCATTTGAAATTCACATTTCGGATTTATCGTTTGCCATTAACACCGAACCGAATAACCGATTAATTAAAAAAGTATTAACATTAGAAGAAGCGCAAGTAAGCTTAAGAAATTTACTAAATAAGAATAAGGAGGGACAAGCATGAATAAACTATTTGACGTAATCAACCCAAATTTCTTTAACGTCTTGTCAAGCCCAAATAAAGAAATTTACGTTGATTGCATCTTTATTATTTATGACTCTCTTGATAGTGTTGAAGATGCCTTTCAAGGTGATCGTGAATTTGTTATGCAAAGATTAATTCATTACTTTGATGAAATGGAACTAAAAGGAGTTAATGAATTTGATGATAATCGAACTAGCCGCCAAAAAGCGACTGCTGTTATCAACTACTTTAAAGAAAGTGGTTGGCTAGGTGAAGAAGAGTTAGGTGATTATAAAACATCACTTAACTTATTTGACTATACGATTAAAATTGTTGATACCTTAAGGTCAATTAAAGACCGTGATCAAATTGAGTACACTGGAGAAATATTTACTGTCTACTCAGTTTTACAAAATTTCGTTTTAGAAGAAGGTTTAGGAATTATTGAACAAGCTTACGATTCAACTAACCAAATTATTAAAAACTTAAAAGGATTAAAAGCGAACATTTACCGTTATTATTACGATATTACCTTAAATCAAGATGCGCAAGATCTGCAAAATTTATTAGAAAAACTTTTAGTCGAATATAAAAATAATTTCTTCGATAATGCTTACTATAATTTAAAAACTAAAGATAGTTTACCAAGATACAAAAAAGCAATTTTAGACAAAGTATTAGATATTTATAATAGTGACGAAATTATGAACTCATTAGCGCTTCAGACAATGGAAGCGAAAAAGATTGAAGACTATGATGAGGCATTCCATTATATTGAAGAAAAAGTAAGGTTTATCGCTGATTCATTTAACGCTTTTGATTACTTAATTCTAGCAATCGACCGTAAAAACGAACAATATGTTAGTGCGGCCGCTTCAAAGATTTTATTCTTAACGAATCACTCCGATGATATTGAAGGAATTTTCAATCGTATCTTCAAGATTGTAGTTGATAGTGATGAAGATAGTTTCGAATATGATCAATTATTTAATTTATTCCACGCGAGAAACTTAGATACTGAATCACTATATACCCAAAGACGATTAAGAGTTGATACTGACCCAGAACCAGTAACGGTTTTAGATGATTTAATTACCGATGAGTTTAAACGTAAGAAGATTCAATTCTTAGTTAAAAATAATATTTATGGTAAAAAAGAAATTAACCGTTACGCACTATCTCAATTAAGTCATCTTGGTGAAATTGAAGCTTCTGAATTACCATTAGATACTGAAGAAGACTACATTAAATTAATTTTAATTTTCCTATATTCAAGATCAGTTGGCATGGATTATCATGTCGAAATGTTAGGTCGTGAAACGACATCAAATTTTGCGACATTTAATAACTTTTTAATTAAACGAGGTAGATAGATATGAATAAAACGCAAGCAGTTAAAAAATTTAATGAGGAATATTTAAACTTAAAAGAAGGGGAGAAAACTGATTTTTCAAGAATTTGTAATAAGTTATTACAAGTCAACTTCTTAACGAAAAGAAAACCAGGTGATGGTAATGATTACCGCACTATTTTAGCGTTTAAAGAAACTTTTGAAGCGTTCTTTAAATTAATTGATTTTGAATTAATTATTAAAAGAGAAGATGAAGTTGTCTTTATTAAAAACGAAGCGGTTTATAACCACTTACGTTTGCGTAAAGCTGAAAGTGTCTTACTTCTAGTAACTCGCATTCTTTATCAAAGAAAGATGGATTTCATTACTTTAGATGAAGATGTGGAAATCTTCTTATATGAAATTCATGATGAATTAACGAGAATTGGTTATTTAGATAATAAACGGATTACTAAATCGGATTTAAGACCAGCTTTGCAAATGATGAGAGGTTATAATATTATCGATTACATCGATACTGGTTTATCTGATGATGCAAGAATTAAAATTTATCCAACAATTTTATATGTCACTGATTTAGAAGGAATTAAAGGTGTCATTGATAAACTTGATGGATATATGAGAGCCGAAGGAGGATTAGGATATGAAGAAATTAACGAAAATTAAACTAGTTAACTGGCATTTATTTTCCAATCAAACGATTGATATTCAAGGAAACACTTTAATTAGTGGTGAAAACGGCTCAGGGAAATCAACCTTACTTGACGCAATTCAATATTTACTTGTTGGTGGACGCGGCGGTGTTAAATTTAACGTAGCGGCAACCGATGATGCCAAAAGAACTCTTGACGGATACGTTAGAGGTCGTATCGGTGCTGAAAACAAAGAATATATTCGTACCAGTGACGTAATTACTCATGTGGCGTTAGAGTTTTATGATGAAAAAGAAAAAACTTTTAATATTGTCGGTGCGATTTTAGATTTGCCAAGAAATTCATCAATGCGTGAAAGATTATACATTTTAGAAAATGTCGCGATTCACGAAGAGATGTTTTTAGAAGGTAATATACCTCGTGATTATAAATCAATGAAAGAGTATTTTCGTGATCAAGGAATTGATTTAGAACCATTTGATACGCAAAGAAAGTATCGTGATGGTTTATCTAAATTCTTTGGTATGGATGCGAGAAAATATGCGCAATTACTACCAAAAGCCTTAGCATTTAGATCAATTGACTTACAAACATTCGTGTTTGAATTTTTACTTGATGATAACCCAATTGATATTCAATCACTTAAAAATAACGTTTCTCAATTAAAGCGGGTTGAAGCTCAAATTAAATCTGACCGCGAAAAATTAGAAAAACTAGATTCAATTATTGATGTTGGAACGACAATCACTGAACTTCGTGAACAAGTTCAAGTTAACGAAATCATCGATAACTTAAACTGGGTCGAACAAAGAGAAAATTTCTTAAAGACAAGTGAAGAAGCTCTTGGAAAATTAGATACTAAATTAAATACTTTAAGAACTGAAAAAGCGGAACTTGACGGAGTTATTGAACAAAACGATGCGAATATCTTAAATTTAGAAAAGGCAAAAGATAATAATGATTTATCAAAAACTTTAAGTGAATACCAAGACGCCTTAGATCGTAAAAATAAAGATTATACTCATCAAGATGAAGTTTTAAAACGAGTTTATCAAGATCTTTTAGAAGAAGTTGCGTTCTTAAAAGAAATTACTAAAGTTGTTCCCGATCAAGCGATGAATAACTTTATTCGATATTATGAACAAAATCATAATAATTTAGATTCACGTGAGTTAGTTAATCATTTAAACTTAGTTGCAGGATCAGTTTCAGCCTATGAAAAAGCGTTCCACACTGAAAGACAAAATATTGAACGAAGTAAAACTGAACTTTCAACTAATTTAAGAAACGCGCAATTTAGATTAAATAACTTAAGAAAAAACATTAAAACCTATCCTAAATACGTAACCGACTTAATTGATTCAATTAATCGTGAATTAACATATAAATTCAATAAAGAAATTAACGTTCGTCCATTAGCTGACTTAATTGAAGTTAATGATGAAAAATGGCGTAATGCCCTAGAGGGTTACTTAAATACTCAAAGATTTGACATTATTGTTGAACCTGAGTACTTTAATGATGCCTTAGATGTCTATGAAAGAGTTAAGGGTGAATTAAGAATTTACGGAGTAGGGTTAGTTAATACCGCTAAACTTCAAGCTTACGAAGAAGTTAAAGATGGTAGTTTAGCGTCTAAAGTATCGAGTGAACATCCATACGCGAGACAATACGTTAATATGTTACTTAATGGTATTTATTGCGTGTATGATGTTCAAGATTTAAAGAATTTCTCACGCTCAATTACACCTACCGGTATGACTTATGCCAACCACACCGCACGTCAAATTAACCCGAGAGTATACGAAGTTCCATTTATTGGTGATAACGCTACGGTAGCTCAAATTAAGATTGCTGAAGGTGAAGTTAAAGAGCTTGAAGAATTAATGAAAAAATCATATAGCGATACTGATACTAACGAAAGTGTCGCGAGATTCCTTTCTCGTTCACATGCCCTAAGGTTAGTTCAACAAAACAACTTAAGATATATTGAGTTAATTAAAGAAACTAGAAAAGATATCGCTACTTTAGAACGTCAATTAAAATCATTATCAATGGACGCTAGCTTACAAAAAATTGAAGATCAACTTGATCAAGAAAGAAATAATCGTCGTCAATTACGCTTAGATCAAGAAAAAATTATTTCTGAAATCGCTAAAGCTAGAGAAGAACGTCAAAGAACTTTAAATAATATTGATGAAGTTAGAAAAAAATTAGAGATGATTTTACAAAAACAAAAAGAATTCTCAGTGACTCATGGGGCAGTATTAAGTATTGCTCAAACTCAATATCAAGCGTTAAAACAAAAAACACAATATGACTACAACACAATTACTCAAGATATTCAACGTTCTAACGTCACGATTAATAACCAACTTAATCGTATGCAAAACGATATTACTAACCAAATGAGAGCGTATGTTCATCAGTATTCATTTGATGCTGAACCTAACTTTGAAAGTTTAATTACTTTTGAAGCTGAAGCTAACTTAATTAAGAACAATAACTTAATTAAATATGAACAACAAGCAACAGATCTTCGTAAAGCTTCAGAAGTAGGTTTCAAAGAAGAGTTTGTTAATAAATTACGAGCATCAATTGAACAAGCCCAACAACAAATTGAAGAGTTAAACTTCGCGTTAGAAGGTAAGAAATTCGGTAGTGACCACTATCAACTTTTATGCTTACCATCAGAAGATCCGGAATATAAGATGTATTATGAAATTATTATGAGTTCAACCGCTCATGAACGTCAAACTTTATTTACTGAAGGATTATCAAAGAAAAACGAAAGAATTTTAATGGAATTATTTGAAAAAATTGCTTCAGATAACCCAGAATATGACCGCTTAGCGTATGAATTCTTAGATTATCGTAATTATATGTCATATGATATTAAAATTGAAAACGATAATGGTAACTTATCATACTTTAGCAAAGTATCAAGAGAAAAATCAGGTGGAGAAACGCAAGTTCCATTCTATATTGTCATTGCGGCATCATTCCAACAATTACTATCAAGAAATAAACGAATTGACTCAGGATGCGTCGTTTTATTTGACGAAGCATTTAACAACATGGACGAATCAAGAATTGAAGCAATGATGAAATTTTATAATTCATTAAGTATTCAACTTTTAATTTCGATTCCACCGCAAAGAGTTTCAAATATTATTCCATATGTTAATACTAGCTTAATTATTGTTAAACATAATGACTACGCGATTGTAGAATCTTTTAAGGATGATAGAGTTGTTCAGTAATGATTAAAAAAGGTATTTCAGTATCACATGGTTTAGGACTTGCTCCGGCTTATATTATTCAAGATTTAAAAGTAGTAGTATCAAGTGAACGAGCCAGTGATACCTTGGAACAATTAAATAAATTAGAAAATGCCATCTTAGAAGCTGAAGTTGAAATTAAAAAATCAAAAGAAATGGCTCAAAATTTAATGGATGAAGAAGACGCCTATATTTTTGATGCTCACTTAGCAATTTTAAAAGATGAGTATTTTTTGCGTGATGTCAAAGATTTAATCAATCTTGGACATTATGCTTCTTATGCGTATAAACAAGTTACTAAAAAGTATTTAGATGAAATTAGAAAAGCTGAAAGTATATATTTGCAAGAACGATCAATTGACGTTAATGACGTCTATATGAAAGTAATGTTTTATTTAGATGCCCTATCACGACCGCAATTATCAATTAATCAAGAGGTTATTTTAGTGGCATCGGATTTAACCCCTTCCCAAACAATTGGACTTGATTTTAACTTAGTTAAAGGGATTGTTACTGAACGTGGTGGTAAGACTTCACATGCCGCCATTATCGCAAGAACTCTTGGGATTCCATCAGTAGCTGGAATTAGAATTAGTTCAATTAATGAAGGTGATCTACTTTTAGTTGACGGAAGATACGGCACAGTAACGATTGATCCAAGTGAAGATGAATTAGTTGAATATGCTTACTTTTTAGATCGAATTCAAACTAAAGAAAAACGACTAGAACCATTTAAAAAGTTAAAAACGCAAACCCTTGATGGACGTTATATAAAATTAGGCGCTAATATTTCCAGCCATGATGAAATTGACCACTTAAAATACGCTGAAGGCGTGGGACTATTTAGAACTGAATTTTTATTCATGAGAGATAGTAAAACGCCAACGCTTGAAGAACAAATCCATTCATATGAAATGGTATTAGCTTCGAATAAAAATGAAATTAACGTGATTAGAACCTTAGATATTGGTGGTGATAAGAACTTAACTTATTTACCAATTAAAAAAGAAGAAAATCCATTTTTAGGTCAAAGAGCGATTCGGCTCTCACTAGCCAATAAAAACCTTTTTAGAACTCAGTTAAAAGCGTTGTTACTCGCAAATAAATATTCGAATCTAGCGATTATGATGCCAATGATTTCGACACTAGATGAAATTTTAGAGGCGAAAGAATTAATTAAATCCGTAGAAACGGAACTAACCGAAGAAGGACATAAGATTAACAAATATCAACTTGGAATTATGGTTGAAGTTCCAATTGCCGCTTTCGGTTTAGAAGATTTAATCGAAGAAGTTGATTTCGTAAGTATTGGATCAAATGACTTAATTCAATATTTATTCGCTGCCGATAGAATGAATGAAGAAGTGGCATACTTATATCAACCTTATCACCCGCAACTATTAAAAATTATTAAGCATGTTGTAAACATCGCCAAAAAACACGATAAATGGGTTGGTGTTTGCGGTGAGATGGCTGGAGTCAAAGAATCAGCGTTATTATTAGTTGGTTTAGGTGTTGATGAACTCTCAATGGGATATACCTCCATTCTAGAAATTAGAGAGATGCTATCTAAAGTAAAAACAACAGAATTAACTAAACTAGTTAATGACGTGCTTAAATTAAAGAGTAATGATGAAGTCTTACAAGTAGTTAAGAAATTTTTAAATAATATAAATAAAAATAAAGGAGAAGCTTATGAAATTTAGTTCGAAAATGGATAATTTAGTATTATTAATATTCGTATTAACTTTATTAGTTTTCCCAGTATTTGTGATCGCATTAATTCACATATTAATGCTTAGATATACTGTGGGGAAAGATCGAGTTAAAATTGAGGGTTTATTTAAATCATTCGATATCAAATATGAAGATATAAAAAATGTCGAAATTAAAAATTTTGAAAATTCAGTTTTATCCGAAAACATTGATTTAATTGCCACAGCACTATGCAATAAAGGAGTATTAATTACTTATCTATCTGAGGGTAAAGAAAAGAGTGTTTATATTTCACCAGAGACTCCTCAAAGATTTATTGATGAAGTAAATAAACACCTTCATAAAGAAGAACCAAAAGAGAAAAAAACTGAAGAAAAAGAATTAGTTATTCCAGAAATTGTCGAATAATTAAAACAACAAATAATGGCTTTTTAAAGCCTTTATTTTATCATTAATTAAATTTAAAAAGGGGCTGTAAAGAAATGAAGAATTAATTTTTCTTCTTAGTACTTTACAGTCCTTT
>MTKW01000567.1_pt1 | contig 156678 bp, 135 predicted proteins | sample 1042761 | NCBI WGS metagenome assembly MTKW01 (sample SAMN06205366, study PRJNA360243) | anaerobic digester metagenome | biome: Wastewater treatment plant; feature: Anaerobic digester sludge; material: sludge; isolation source: anaerobic digester fed with sludge from wastewater treatment plant ... | reverse complement strand
TTGGATGATCTAAATATTGATAAAAGGGCCATACCATATTGGTGATCTTGGGAGAGGGGTATCTTTTAATTAAGTTAACAATTTTAAACCACTATGCAGGAACCTGTCAGGTCTGCGGGGCATGTTGTGGGCTCAAAGGTCTCCGCTGTGGAGTTAGAGCAGATAAAGCAATCAGTTGTCTCGGGTGTTTATCTTAACACCTCCGACTTTGTGAGAGATGCCATTCGAGATAAGCTGGCGGCTATCAAGACCATCAAATATCGTGATGTTGATTACAATACAGCCAAAAAAGAGGTCATGGGATACTTCCAAGAGAGGAAAGAAGCCTATCGCTCCGAGATTGAAGAGGATCTGGAGCTTGATTATAAATTGATTTGCCAGATTGTGGATGAGCTGAAGAGAGAAGGACGCCTGAAGGTGCTTTGATGAAAGGCTACGATGAAGGCGATTCGATTCAAGGCTACCGGATAAGGGCTGAAGCGCGGAAGATCAGTGACCCAAGGGTTATAGCGAAGACCGGCAGGCACAAAGCGCAGCGCATAATTCTTACTGAGAACGCTGAAGCCATCATAGAGAGAAAGCTTGGATGGATACCAGAGCAATAATGCTTCCTGTTCTAAGATCAGCACAGGATTGATGGATCACGCTCGTCATCATTCCAAATCCCTCTTTTCGCAGTATGTTCAGCAAGAGCAAAAAAAATGGAGCCCTGGCAGCTGCCCCTCATTTCAAGAAGGGGATATACTGCTTCCTCCCAGCTCCACCGCCCTCGTCTGGGCCGCTTCGGCCTCCTCGACTCTTCCCAGGGAGAACGGAAGATCCGGCTTCCTCGATGCACGTCAGGTCGTTGTGATTCTCAGTTGGGAAAATCGTAGGTTTCATCTTATACCTAAGCTACGAGGCTCTCAATCGTCAAGGTTATATTTTAAAAAGTTCTTTAACGCGGATCATAATGTCTTATGACGCCATTGTATATCAGGTTCTGATTGCATCACCATCAGATGTCACAGAAGAAAGAGAGGCGATATCCAAGGCAATTCATTCTTGGAATGCTGCTAATTCACGGGAACTTAAAACAGTTTTATTACCCATACGATGGGAGACACACGCGACTCCAGGAATGGGAGAAAGACCTCAAAAGATGTTAAACGAACAGCTAGTAAATCCTTCAGATATTCTAGTCGGGGTTTTTTGGATAAGAATAGGAACAGATACCGGGGAATCAGAATCGGGAACAATTGAAGAAATCAAAGAGTTTGTAAGGGCGAATAAGCCCGTGTTGACCTACTTCTCAAAAAAGCCGATGCCCCACGACGCAGATGTCTCCCAGTTAGATAAAGTGAGAGAATTTCAAACTAAGATAATGAAGGACAAAATGGGTTTAATTGAATCGTTTTCTTCGGATTCTGATCTGGAGAACAAATTAAGTAGACATCTAACCAAAGTAGTATCGGACCTTAAATCAGCAACCTCCCCTAGCACGAGTCCTAAAAATGCTCATCCAGCAACAGTTGCTATTAAGCATGAAACCTCATCATCAACTCCTCCTGAACAATTGGATGAACAAATTCTAAGTCAAATCAATCACGCACTCAAAACAGATAAACAACGTTTCTTATTGCTCGCTTTCCTGAATCTATCCACGGAACGTAATGGAGGTGATTTGGAGATGAACTCCGAAGAGATAAGAAAAATTGCAAATAATATTGCTCAAAAAAACCAAAAACATGAGATTAGCAAAATATCAGGTGTTCTGTCGGGGTTCACGCAGGAGGGCGAATTGAAAAAATTGAAAATATTATCCAGGGGAAGAAGAGTTCGCGGCGGATCTATTTATTCCATGGACCGAAAGTGGTTGCCTTATCTTCGTCGAATTCAACTGGATCTCAAATGGGAACTGTGAAATCCAGAAAGCTCCGTCAATAGAGTATGACAGCTTTCAAGCCGAGTGCGATCATCCGCAACTGATCGTATCAATTGGCCCAATCTGGTCTGCCTGCATTGGCCTGAACCGATAAGGGACTGGCAGCTGATCTTTCATGATTTTTCATGGGCTTGAGCCCTGACAGTATGACCAATGATAAGCGGCCTCGGATAATGCTAAACCCCTTCCCTCACCACCTCAATTCCCGCCTGCTCGAGGAATTTCAGGGCCGTCTGGTCGGGATAGGAGTGATGATAGACCACCTTTCTCACACCCGCATTGATCATCATCTTGGCGCAGAGGATGCAGGGCTGGTGGGTGCAGTATAGCGTCGCTCCCTCGATGGATATGCCGTGCATCGCCGCCTGGATGATGGCGTTCTGCTCTGCATGCACCGCCCGGCACAACTCATGGTGGGTGCCGCTCTGGACATTCTCCCGCGCACAGCCCACTGTATCGCAGTGCTCAAGGCCCGCAGGCGCGCCGTTGTATCCTGTGGTCAGTATCCTCTTGTTCTTCACAAAGAGGGCCCCCACCTGATTGCGCAGACAGGTGGAACGCTTGGCCACCACCATGGCGATCTCCATGAAGTACTCATCCAGGCCGGGACGCTCGATTGAGGGCATCATCCTGGATAGCTCTCCTCTTTATTAATAAGCCCTCTTGGAGACCTCCGGCTGCCAGGGGAGAACGGAAGCTTAATATCCCCTCTTAGCATCGATTGCTCCATATGTCTATTCACTGGGCGGATGTCATAGCCGAGAGGCTGGAAGGCTCTGGCCCCCATACCATCGCTACTGGCATCACCCCCTCCGGACCGGTTCACATCGGCAATATGCGCGAGGTCATGACTGCAGAGGCGGTCTATCGCGCTCTTCTGGACAGAGGGGTGGAAGTGCGTCTGATCTACATCGCCGATAACTTCGACCGCTTGCGCAGGCTCTATCCCTTCCTGCCGGAGAGCTTCAAGGAGCACATCGGCAAGCCGCTCTCAGAGATTCCCTGCCCCGAGGGCTGCTGCGCCAGTTATGCAGATTACTTTTTAAATCCCTTCCTGGAGAGCATGGAGCGGCTGGGCATAAAGCCTGAGATCTACCGGGCGGATCTCCTCTACAAGGAGGGCAGATATAACGAGGCCATCAAGACTGCTTTCTCCCGAAAGGATGAGATCGCCCGTATACTGAAAGAGGTCTCGGGCCGCGCCGTCCCCGAGGGCTGGAGCCCCTTTGATGCCATCTGCTCCGTCTGCGGCCGGACGAACACCACCCGGGTTACCGGATTCGACCTGGATGCCGAGACGGTGGACTATGTCTGCTCCTGCGGCAGCCAGGGCACAGTTCCCATGGCTGGCGGGGGGAAGCTGGTCTGGCGGGTGGACTGGCCGGCCCGCTGGCCCATATTCCAGGTGACAGTTGAGCCCTTCGGCAAGGATCATGCTACTGCAGGGGGCTCATATGATACCGGCAAGAGGATCAGTGAGGAGATCTACAATTACCCCGCTCCCTTCCCCGTGGTCTACGAATGGATCCATCTCAAGGGCGTGGGGGCTATGCACAGCTCCACTGGGATTGTGGTCACCATCCAGGAGATGCTGGATGTCGTCCCGCCGGAGGTTCTGCGCTACCTGATCATCAGAAACAAGCCGGAAAAGCATATCGAGTTCGACCCTGGCCTGCCCCTGTTGAGCCTGGTGGATGAGTATGACCAGAGAAAAGGGGATGAGAGGGCCATAGAGCTCTCCAATGTCAGCAAGAGCGGACCCTTTGGGATACCATTCAGACATATGGTCACTGCTGTGCAGATCGCTCGCGGAGATGAGGAGCAGCTCTTCGTCGCTCTGGAGAGGTCCGGCTATGATGTGGTATCCAGAAGAGAGGAGATCCTGGCCCGGGCCAGGAATGTGCAGGTCTGGCTGGAGAAGTATGCTCCCCCTTATGTCAAGTTCCAGTTACAAGAGAAGCTCCCCGCAGAGGTGAACAACCTCTCTGCCGCCGAACGGCAGGGCCTGGGCCTTCTTGCTCAGAGAATAGATGAGAAGACCGCCGCCGAGATCCATGACCTGGTCTATGCCGTGGCCAAGGAGATGAACCTTGACTCCAAGAAGTTCTTCCAGGCGGTATACCTGGCATTCCTGGGTGACAGGCAAGGGCCTAAGGCGGGCTGGTTCCTGGCCAGCCTGGACAGGGATTTTGTCCGGTCCAGGCTAGAAGAGGCAGCCGGATCCCCGGACTGAAAGGAGATGCGTCGATGGGCCAGCCTCATAGGATCTATCTCGCCGGTCCCATCTTCTCTGCCGGGGAGATCGCCTGGGCAAGAGAGCTATGCAACGCCCTCCGAGAATGGCTTGAAGAGGCTGATGTGAACGGCCAGATCATTTGGCCCTATGAGCTCTCCACAAACCAATGGGGGGCGAAGGAGATCTTCCAGGAGAACCTGAGGGCTCTGGATAGCTGCGATCTGATGGTGGCCATCCTGGACGGGCCCCAGGTGGATGATGGCACCGCCTGGGAGATCGGCCATTTCTTCCAGCAGAGAAAGAGGGTTCTGGGGATAAGAACCGATATCAGGAATGCAGGGGAGCTCAAGGCCTCCCGCATCAACCTGATGATCGAGTTCTCCTGCCTGAGCATATCCTCAAGCATCAGGGAACTCTATTCTGAGCTGGAGGGGCTGCTGGCTTGACTGCTGGACTGCCTGCTCCTGGCACCTGCTCCTCCTCCTCTTCAGGCTCAACCGCCCCCTCCGCTTCCTCCATAGCCCCCGTCTTCGGCGCCCCTCTTCTTCTGGCAGAGGGAAAGGAACGGCTTCTCATCGCCTCCGACATCCACCTGGGCCTGGAGTATGAGCTCTGGCTGGGAGGGGTGTCCATACCCAGCCAGACCAAAAAGATCCTCGCCGCCCTGAAGGGATACCTGGAAGCGATCCGCCCGGATAGGCTGCTGATCCTGGGAGACCTGAAGCACAATGTGCCAAAGACGAGCTGGCAGGAGAGAAGGGAGATCCCCGGTTTCCTCCACCAGCTATCTGGACTGACAAAGGTGGATATCGTCTCGGGAAACCACGACAGCAACCTGGCAGATATGGTTCCCCTGGGGGTCAGAGTCCATCCCCCTTCTGGAATTGTGCGGGAGGGCAGGGGCTACTTTCACGGCCATACCTGGCCGGAGGAGAGGGTGGTGCGCTCGGGCCTATTGGTTGCCGCCCATCTTCATCCCGCAGTAAGGCTCAAAGATCCTCTGGGCAACTCTCAGAGCCATCCCGTCTGGGCCCGGGCGCCCCTAAAGGCAGAGGCGATAGAGGAGCATTACGGCCTTGCCTCCTCCGGGGAGATCATCATCATGCCGGCCTTCAACCCCCTCTGTGGCGGACTGGCTCTCAATGAGCCGGCAGAGGATATGCGCGGCCCGGTGCTGGCGATGGCCGATATGGAATGTGCTCGTCTCTATCTGCTGGATGGCACTGATCTTGGCCTGCTGGCGGAGATAAAGGCCTCTGGAGGGGGGTCGATCTGAGGCAGAGCAAGGATTATCTGCTCTCCCTCAACTATGCAGCAGGATAAGAGGGATCTGATGGTGAACGATAAAGATCGACTGCTGAGGCTGCTGATTGAGAGGTCGCTGGAGATAAGGCCGGTCACCCTCTCCTCCGGCCGGAAGAGCGACTACTACATAGACTGCAAGAGGGTCACATTGAGCCCGGAAGGGGCCTATCTTACTGCCAGGCTGATGCTGGAGATGATCCATCCCCAGGCCTCGGCCATCGGCGGGCTGACCTTGGGGGCGGACCCCATTGTATCGGCCATATCCGTCCTGAGCCATCTGCAGGGCAGGGGGCTGGCAGGGTTGATAGTGAGAAAGGAGCCCAAGAAGCATGGCACCATGAGCTATGTGGAGGGTCCGATGCTGGAAGAAGGGGCAAAGGTGGCAGTGGTGGAGGATGTTGTCACCTCCGGAGCCTCACTGCTGAGGGCCATTGAAAGGATTGCCGCTGCCGGCTATGAGCCGGTGCAGGCCTTGGCCATACTGGACCGCCAGGAGGGGGGGCGCGAGGCCATCGAGGAGCGCGGATTCCACCTGCAGGCGCTCTATAATCGCAGCGATCTGGGATTGGATGACCAAAAAGCAAATTAGTTGGAGCTTGAGCTGACCTTGCACATTCTATCCTGGTGCAGGGCCTCCCAATTCCGGAGGCTCCTTTCAGCCCCTTTGCTCGGTTGCCGGTCTGTTCCGTTCTGGATTCAGATCATACAAGTATGGGGCATCCTCTGGGTGAGGCGCTCTATAGCCATCTGGACTGATGGGCATGGTGCTGTTTCCCATCAACTGGCTCTGATTCAGGGGAGCATAGCCCGGCAGGTAGGGTTCAGATCCGTTTATCCCTTGGGGGCCCTCGCCTGACTGGGGTGAGATGCCCGCGGGATACATCTGACCGGGCTGCATGGGCATAGTCTGGCCCATGACCATGAGGGTGGACAACAGGGCCAGATTTCTCCAGGACCCATCTTCTGCATACAATACCTGAGAGGCTATAGTATAATTGCCGCTTTGCATTGCTCTTATGGGATAACTGATGGGCGCGGTTATGCCGGGATACAGTTGTGCTGTCTGACCTTCCGGATTGCTGGTCTCAATGCCCGGAGGGAGTTCGGGTGTGATAATCGCCTGAGTGGCGTCGCTTCCGTAATAGGTCAGCGAAACTGTTACCATAGCATTCTCGCCTACATTTAACGCTGGAGGCACGCTCTGATAGGCGGTCAGTTGTGCCACGGCCGACCACATGAGCGCACCTATCCCGAGGAGCAAAAGAACCCACACCAATCCCAAATGTTTCATCGAGCTTCCTTTTTTCCCGGCGAGATTTAAAGATAGCTGTCATACGAGATTTATATGAGCTCTACTTGCCATATCGATAATGATTCTATCGAATAAGAGAGGGTGAGCTTCTCTTGCCCTATACATAAAATACTTATTTGCATTGAAGATATGCATATCTGATGGACGTCTCTTTCTCTGCCTGGCGGCATTCGCGCGAAGAGAGCTTGCAGCTCAAAGGGGATAGCTTCTCCTTTCTCTTCGATAGGCGCTACACCAACAGGCTCAATCGAATGAGCCGGGTCTTCTTCGAGGCTTATGTCGTCGCCACCAAAGAGCTGGCTGCGCAGGAGGATCGCTTTCCCAGCCTCAGCGAGATCGATGCTAAGATGGAGAGCGGCGCTGTCTATGCATTCAAAGATCGACTGATGAAGAACACTGAGTTCTTCGAGGAGGTCAAGATATCCGGCGTCTCCTACCTGGTTCCGCGAGCCCTGAAATTTGTGGATTCCACGGGCACATATACTGATCTGATACTGAACTTCGATGAAGGGGCGGTGGTCTTGCCTACACGCAGGAAGACCCCCTCCCTCGGTGGGCCTGCTGCTCCCTCCTCCGATGAAGAGGAAGCTGTCACCTTCGAGCCGGAGGATGATGCTGAACTGGCAGCGGAGCCGGATGAGAAGTCCGCGGGCGAGCTCAAGCCAAAACCCCCTTCCCATCTCTTCGAGGAGGAGGAGAGCATCGCGACGGAGAATGGGGCCGCTGGCATCGTCGAGCAGCCTATAGCGAAGGGGGAAGGGATGGCACCGTCCAGGATCGCCGAGCCCGCTCCAGCCACATCATTCTCGGATAAAGAGCCACCAGTGCCCCCTGCGAGAGAAGGGCTGAGCAAAGAGATGTTGATTGCCGGGCTGGCAGGATTGATGATTCTTTTTGCTGTGGGGGCATATCTATTCTCTGGCGGCTTCACAACAGATGGCCAGGTCGCCAATAGTTCTGGCAAGCCCTTGATATTTGTTGATTACACTGCCTCTTTAGTAAATTTCAGCAATGAGAGCTATCTGGGCTTTGACATAATCAATCCCCAGGGAATGCCCAATGAGATTGAGATGAGGCTTCCTCCGAATATCGATCAGAGCATCAGTGCCCAGGGGGGAATAGTGACCATCACCCATGGGGACCACACCCTGGTGAAGATGAACAGCAGCACCGATGCCAGCGTGAAGATATATCTGCTCAATAACTGGACTGAGGTTCCCCTGACCCTCAGCTTTGCGAGCATTGAGAACTATGATACCGGCCTGCAGGTTCATGGCCAGGATTACTATGTCACGCGCAAGAACGATACCCTGATCTTAAATCTGAATCTGACTGGGGATGGCGTGAAGTTTGAGCAGAGCTACAGCAAAAAATCCTGATCTCTCTTTTCTGGCGGTGCGGGCTAAAAGAGAGGATACATTTGCTGCTCTCAGGAGCATCACTGCTCAGGGATTGCTTGATCGCAGCCGCAAGGTGGTGGAGAGGGGAGTCTATACAGAGATACCTGTCACAGCCAGCGCCCCTGGCTTTCGGATTATATCTCAGGATGCTCCTCTTTACTATCGAAAGGCTCCGGATCTGGCTGAATCTCTAAGAGGCCAGCTGCTGCCAGAGGAGATAGAGCTTCTGCCTCGAGGATGGTATATCCTGGGGAATGTGATAGTGGTCAAGATCCATCCACGCCTTGAGCCTCACCAGGCCCGCATAGGACGGGCGCTGCTGGACTGCTATCCCCGCTGCCGGAGCGTCCTGCGCGATTATGGCATAGAGGGCCCTTTCAGAGAGCCGGTCCGGGAGATCATTGCAGGCACAGTGACGGAGACGGTTCATCGAGAGAATGGTGTCATCTTTCATCTTGATGCCAGGAAGGTGATGTTCTCGGCGGGCAATCTGAGAGAGAGGATGCGCATGGGCAATCTGGGCCGGGGGGAGTATGTGGTGGACATGTTCGCCGGTATTGGCTATTTTTCCCTTCCCATGGCCGTCCACTCCCCGCCCAGGAGGATCCTGGCCATTGAGCTGAACCCCAATGCTTACCACTATCTCTGCTTGAACATCAAAGAAAACAGGGTGGAGGATATAGTGAAGCCCATACTGGGTGACTGCGCGAAGGCCACTCCAGAGGGGGTGGCAGACAGAGTGGTGATGGGCATGGTCCAGGTAACGGATCGATATCTTCAGAGGGGGATCAGGGCCCTGCGTCCCGGTGGGGTGCTTCATTATCATCAGACAGTGCCCTCCCGAGCCTATCCGGAACAGGCAGTCCGCGACATCGCGGAGGCAGCAAGAGCTTTGGGCAGAGGATCTCAGATCCTGAGATGCATCCGGGTGAAGAAGTACTCGCCGGGAGTTCTCCACTCCGTGGTGGATGCCAGGATCGAATAGCCCTACAAGAGCGGGCTCTTCCGGCTGCTGCCATGTGCTGCATTCAGGGGGCGGGGGATCGATAAGATTAATAACCACCTGTTGCAAGGTTAGTGGCGAAGCCCGGTAGTGTAGCGGTCAATCACAGGAGGCTCTGGACCTCCTTACCTAGGTTCGAATCCTGGCCGGGCTACTTTTCTGCTTTTCCTTTTTTATCCATTCCCCCTTTCCTTCCATTCTCTCTTTCCTCATTTCTCTCCTTTTGCCTTTTGATTCGATCTGAAGGGAATCGGCCCTGGAAACGGCCAGGCGAGGGAGGGATGTCAAGGGAAAAAAGAGAAAACATCCAGCCAGTCGATCCGGCTGCCATCAACCTCCTTCGGATCTCCTTCAAGGCTGCTCGAGTCTCAGGGCTCAAGGCGGTCTCTCTTCAGCTCTTCCATGGCCTTCGGGGTTAGCCTGATCTCTGCTAGCTGGATTGCTCCCATCGAGGAGATCATTCTGGTCATCATCTCCGATACCCTCTGCCCCATGTCTTCCTCTTTGCTGGAGAGGGCTATCGACAGTATATAGCCAAGGTTATATGCCATCCAACTGGCATAGGTGAAGTGGACCATGAGGTCTTCCAATCTCCCCTCGATCCAGGGGCTATTGGATTCTGCGCAGATCACCCTTGATCGGATCTGATTCAGGCTCTGAATCTCTGCCTCAAACTGAACCAAGCCATCTCTCAATAGATCTCACATCCCTTTTGCATTGGCTGTGTTTTAGCTGTATGCTCTATTCCATCAGCTGTCCCTGCTACCGGCTGCTGATTGGCCCAGCTGCTGATCGGCCTGGCAGCTGGCTGCGTGCCGAATAGCTATTGTTAATTAGCATCTCCTTCCTCTTGAAGCTTATTGTTCCCCTCTCCGGGCAGGGAGGGGGTTGGAGGATCATATGGACTTATACGAGCAGAGATTTAGCCTGGAATTGGTCGAGGGCAGGATGATACGAGTGTATTGGTTATAGCTCTGCTTCCACTTCTGGAGCCGGCGCTCATCCAGCCTTGATCTCAACTGCCAGGCCGGTTCTTCTGAGAGTCCCTTCTATCGCGGCAGGCAAAAAATTTATATCCCATCACTATCTTAAGGTTAGTATGCATAGGTAATTGTGAGGTGAAATAGATATGTGGGACAAGAAATATCCATCCATATTTGATATATTCGAGAGTTTCACAAAGGGCTTCCCCTTTGAGAGGAAGGAGAGATTCGAGGATGATTGGTTCAAAGAGCCCTTCGAGAGCATGATTCAGAGGTTTGAGGAATCAATGCCCTCTGAGTTCAAGGATCTGGTTCGCGAGGAGAAGACCCCCTCCGGCGTATCCCGCCGCTATGGCCCCTTCGTCTATGGCTTCAGCTACACTGCAGAGCCGGGAAAAGAGCCCGTGTTCCGGGAGTTTGGCAACATCAAGCCCTCTTATCGGGGAATTGAGCCCAGCCAGGGCAGGGAGCCATTGGTCGACGTCATGAGCGAGGAGGACAAGTTCAAGATATTCGTCGAGCTTCCTGGAGTGGAAAAGGATAAGGTGAAGCTGGACGTGACAGATGATAGCGTGCAGATCAAGACCGATGATGAGAAGAAGTTTTACAAGATGATATATCTGGACACTCCTGCCGATCCAGACAGCGCCAAGGCATCCTATAAGAACGGCATATTGACATTGGAGCTGGACAAGAAGCAGAAGAGAAAAGGAAAGGAGGTGCAGATCGACTAGGTGGATCGACCAGGAGCTCGATTAAGCAGATCGACTGGATGGATCGAAGGTGGCTGAGTGACGATCGAATGGCGATTGAAGGATGGAACTGGATCCATCCTATCATCCACTCCGCCATCCACCCCGCCGTCCACTCCACCATCCACCCCGCCATCCACTCCACCATCCACCCCGCCATCCACTCCGCCATCCACCCCACCATCCACCCCGCTATACATCAGGATACATTCAGAAGATGAGGAAATCGGACGAGGCTGTAAGAGGCCTCCAGGAGGGTGTTTGTCTCCTGGACCTGGTCTGCTTTTTCTTGATAGCTCATTGATAAATTCTCTTCAGCTCAGCTCATCCTCAATCCAGTATGAAGCAATGCCTCATGCAGTTGTAGCTTCATGAGGGGCATGGTATCCCTTAACTGATGAAAGATCACAGCATTTTTTTGCATATTCTGCCTAGATAAAGGCCACATGGAACTCATATGATCGAAATCGAGCCATTATGATCTGATAAAAAGCCGATATGAAAAACAGTTACTTAAATCATCCCATGCATTGTGGATCACATGCAGCAGATGGGTGAGATATGGCGTCAGGGAGCGGAGGCGGATTATGAGGGTGGACAGAAGAGCATAATTCTAGGACTGGGGCGGCTCATTCAGGGCAAATATGGGGATGTGATCCTGCTGTGCACTGTTATGGCTGCCTTCATCATGCTCTTAGCGTTCTCTGCCGCCTGCTGAGATCAAGGGCAGCAGAGGGGGGAGGAAGATCTGCTCCTTTTGAGATCTGCATAGTCTCTCTTTTTTCATAACAAAGATTAAATCACCTCCGATACTCAGAAGCCATACCGAGGATTGGGAAATGGACAGGAATGAGTTGGTAAATGAGCTTGCCCGTAGGCGGGGCTTTCTATGGCCCGCTTTCGAGCTCTACGGCGGAGCAGCGGGATTTTATGATTACGGCCCTCTGGGGGCACCCCTCAAGAGGAGAATTGAAGATATCTGGCGGCAGTACTTCGTCATCTCTGAGGGCTTCGCAGAGATCGAGGCCCCGACCATCGGGGTGGAGGGGATCTTTCAGGCTTCAGGCCATCTGAGCGGTTTCTCCGATCCACTCACCGGCTGCAAGGAGTGCAAGGAGGTCTACCGAGCAGATCACCTGATCAAGCATATCGTGGAGGTTCCTGATGCCCTGAGCAATGAGGAGATCTTCCAGTGTATGCAGGAGAACGAGATCGTCTGCCCGGAGTGCGGCGGCGAGCTCTCCACTGTCTATGAGTTCAATCTCATGTTCAAGACCATGATCGGCCCGGAGAACAAGATGGCAGGCTATCTGAGGCCGGAGACCGCCCAGGGCATGTTCATCAACTTCCCCCGTCTCCTGCGCTACTTCCGGGGGGCTCTGCCCTTCGCAGCAGTGCAGATCGGCAAGTCCTATCGAAATGAGATCTCTCCCCGTCAGGGGGTGATCAGGTTGAGGGAGTTCACCCAGGCCGAGGCGGAGATCTTCATCGACCCCCGCGACAAGAGCCACCCCCGGTTCTCAGATATCCAGGATATCAGAATGAAGTTCTACTCTCAGGAGGCACAGGAGAGGGGTGAGGAGGAGGAGATGAGCTTTGGCCAGGCAGTGGAGAGGGGGGTGGTCGCCCACCAGATCCTGGCCTATTATGTGGCCAGGACCTATCAGTACCTCCTGGAGGTGGGCATAGATCCGCAGAGGCTGCGCTTCCGCCAGCATAAGGCCGATGAGATGGCCCATTATGCTGCCGACTGCTGGGATGCAGAGGTCCTGCTGGATCGGTTGGGCTGGATAGAGCTGGTGGGGGTGGCGGACAGGACCGACTACGACCTCAAAGCCCATACCGCCATCAGCAAGGTGAACCTCTCCGTCTTTGTCCATTATGACCAGCCGCAAAAGAGGAAGAAGATAGTGGTCAAGCCGGACTTCAAGGCCTTAGGGCCGATGTTCAAGTCAAAGGCCAAAGCAGTGGGCGAAGCCCTTCGCTCCCTTGCGCCCGAGGAGCTGGCCGGTGAGAAGATCCAGGTATCCGTGGATGGGGAGAGGATAGATATCGACCCGGCTTTGGTCTCCTTTGAGGAGGTGGAGGAGGAGGTGCGGGGAGAGGAGGTGGTACCCCATGTGATTGAGCCCTCCTTTGGCATCGACAGGATACTCTACTCCATTCTGGACCACTCCTATTATGAGGATGAGATCGATGGCGAGAAGAGGGCAGTTCTCAGGCTCAAGCCCCAGATAGCACCGATCGAGGTGGCGGTGCTGCCTTTAATGGATAGAAGCGAGCTTGTGGGCCCGGCGAAGGAGATTCTGGAGGAGTTGCGCTCCCGTGGCATGCGCACTGATTACGATACCTCCGGCTCCATAGGCCGCCGCTACCGGCGTAATGATGAGATCGGCACCCCTTATGAGGTCACTGTGGACTATGAGACCATAGAAGAGGGCACAGTCACCATCAGGGATCGGGACAGCATGAGCCAGGTCAGAGTCCCCCGCTGGCAGGTGGCAGATAAGCTGCAGGCTCTTCTCAACGGGGCGCTCCCATTCCAGGATGCGGGCGATCCAGTCCGTTCAGAAAAGAGCAACTGAGGGAAAGGGTGCCAGCGGGAGGAAGGGAAGGGGGAGATGGGAATTTTGGGAAAGGGTGGTTGCAGGATATGTTTATCCCCGCCTGATATCGCCGCCGACTGGCAGAGCAGGCTGATCTCGGAGATGAGAAGAAAGGCCATCCACCTCTCAGGCCTCTCTGTCCCCCTCTCTCTTCTGCTCATTGGCCGGGGCTTTGCCATCGGCTTTGTGGCCCTGGCCCTGGCCGTCTCATTGATCCTGGAGTGGCAGAGGCTGAAGGGAAGGATCCGCCTTCCTGAGGTCCGGGCCCAGGAGGAGCATAAAGTGGCCAGCTTCATCTATTACATCGCCGGCTGCCTCTTCTGTCTTATTTTTCTTCCGGAGATGATCGCAGTGAATGCTGTCCTGCTTCTCTCTTTGGGGGATACCATAAGCGGTCTGGCGGGATCGGTTCTGGCGAACGCCGACGTGCGGGGCAGGAGGGTGCTGTGGGGCTGCAAGCCCCTCTCAATCATAGCCATCATGTTCTCCGGCTGTCTTCTGATCGGATACCTCGCCTCGGGCATCACCCGTCTCTCCTTTCCCATCTACCTGGCGGGGGCTGCGGCGGCAACGGCCGCCGATGGTGTCTGCATCATCATCAATGGCATGGTCCTGGATGATAACTTCTCCATACCGGTCTTCTCCGGGCTGGTTATGGCTGTGGTGGCAGCAGCATTATAGCCTCATTATAGCCTCGGCTCTCCCATTGGCTGTAATGGAGAAGGTTTTTTAAGGCCGGGGATTGTATCTTTCCCCGCTAGAAAGCAGCATTTGGCTGCTAAGTTATGGGAATTAGGAGGATTGGAAAGATGAATATCATACTGCTCGGCCCGCCGGGATCCGGCAAGGGCACACAGGCCAAGATGATCGCCGACAAGTACAAGATCACCCATATCTCCACCGGTGATATTCTGAGGGAGAACGTCCGCAGCAACACCCCTCTGGGGGTTGAGGCCAAGAAGTTCATGGATGCGGGAAAGCTGGTTCCAGATGCCCTGCTTATCGATATCATCAAGGACCGCCTGGCCAAGGATGATGTCAAAGGAGGATGGATGCTGGACGGATTTCCCAGGACCATGCCCCAGGCTGAGGCTCTGGACAATATCCTGCCCGCACTCGGGCAGAAGATCGATGTGGTGCTGAATATCGACGTGCCGGATGAGGAGCTGGTCAAGAGGGTTACAGGAAGGAGGATGTGCAAGTGCGGTGCCACCTATCACATCCAGTTCAATCCGCCAAAGGTGGCTGGAAAGTGCGATGCCTGTGGAGCGGAGCTCTACCAGAGGGCGGACGACAACGAGGAGACGGTCAAGCAGAGGGTAGCTGCCTATCATACCCAGACCCAGCCTCTGATCGACTACTACAATGGGCGAGGTCTCGTCGCCACTGTGTCTGGTGTGGGCGATATCAAGGCTATCTTCGGCGAGATCACCAAGGCCCTGGACAAGAAGGCATAGAGCCTTCGAACCCTTTTTTTCGCTATAATTTTTCTCTGAATTCTCTGTGCGGCCCGGCAGATTTCTGTCGGGCAGAGCCGTTTGCGCCGACAGCATGCCCCTCTGATCGGACGGTCTTCACCTGAGGGCAGGACTGACAACCTTTTTATTCCCTCTCCTCGCTAGCCCCTTCTCATGATACTTGTCTATTCCCTGGGAGGCTCCATCCTCGCCGGCTGCGATGCCAAGAGCCTACAGGAGTATGCTGATGCCCTCCGCCATCTCTCTGAGGAGCATCAGATCTATGCCGTGGTGGGCGGAGGCAGGATCGCTCGCGAGTACATCGAGAAGGCCCGGGCGCTGGGCGCTCCGGAGATCTTCTGTGACCTGATCGGCATCGAGGCAACAAAGCTCAACTCCGCCCTCCTGGTCGCTGCCCTTGGCTCCGCCGCCTCGCAGGAGGTCCCTTCCTCTTATGCCCAGGCCGTCTGCCTGGCCTGTCCGGGCAGGGTGGTGGTGATGGGAGGGGTGGCCCCTGGACAGACTACAGATGCCGTCGCTGCCCTGCTGGCAGAGTATGTGCGGGCAGACCGGCTGATCATCGCCACCTCAGTGGATGGCGTCTATACTGCTGATCCGGAGAGGGATCCCAAAGCGCAGCGGATCGGCAGTATGACCCACAGAGAGCTATCACGAATGGCTGCCCAGACGGAGATGAAGGCCGGCTCTCGCTCCCCCATCGATCCTCTGGCAGCCAAGATCATCGAACGAAGCGCAATTCCCACCTCGATCGTCCTGGGCAGCAACATCGAAAACCTAAAAAAGGGTGCCCTGGGGGGGCACACAGGAACTGAGATCAGGCAGGGGTGAGGCTCTTTATCAGGTCGGCGGGCGAGACGAAGCCCCAGAGGACGCCGTCCTCTGAGACCACCAACTGGCTGGCGCCTGTCCTCCCCAACATCTTTATCGCCTCGAATGTGGTCTCCTCGGAGTCGATGGTCAAAAACCCCCGGTTCATGAACGCCCTCGCCTCCTGATCGCCCTTTCCATCCGCTATCGCCCGGACGATGTCCGTCTGATTGACCATCCCCGGGGAGCTGTCCTCCACCAGGGCCTCTTGAACCCCATTGTGCACCAGAATGCGCGCTGCCTCCTGCATGGAAGCGGCAGGAGGGATGCGCACAGCGCGACGGGCGACCTTCTTGATGGCCATCTTGGGCACGGATATCATTGCATCCACATGGATGATCAGCCGGCTCATGGTGTCATCCCTGCCCCGGACGCTGCCCCGGATGTAGAGCTTGTTCACCGGAGTCGGTCCCACCTCCACCTCATCGCCCACATTGAAATCCCTGATATTGCCGATGATACGGATCACGCCATCGCACTGATGGGTATGCATCACCTTATTGAATATGATCTCGCTGGCTGTGGTCCCCTCCATGAGAACGCCATTCCTGAGGACTGGGACGGTCACCATATCCCCTATCGCCTCGATATTGAGAGCATCATAGGCAGATCCTGTGGCCCTGTAGCCCCCCTTGGGGCCGGGCACCCCCTCCACCAAATTGAGGGCTTTCAGGGATTGCATCTGATTTCGAATGGTGCCGGGATTGCGGTCTATCAGCCGGGCGATCTCCTCGCCCTTAACTGCTCTTCCCTCAACACGATAGATGTTGATCAATGCTGTTAGTATATCCCTTTGGACAGTTGTCAAATCCATGGTTAGATCAGCATTGTTCACGATTAATGTCCTATATAGATCTATTGATTGTAGCGGGCCTATAAAAATTCCGTTTAATTAAAACCCAGTTCAAAATCCCTCTTTGGATTGAGAAAATCATGCAGGATGGAGAAAAATCCACTTATTTCCTCATGGGGCATACTTTTCTCCCTTTATGAGGGAACCGTCCCATACGCTGCCAGATTTTCCTCACTGGTTCATTCAATATGTTGCCCCAGGACTGTGGAAAACAGGAGCAGGGATAGACCTCTCCCGCCGGTGTGACATGCATCCAGCTTCTGGCAGCAAAGCAGCCGAAGCGGCGATAGGCATCGGGAACGGAGAAGATCCTGGGCCCTCCACTGCTGGAGACGAACTCCGCCAGGCGGACGTGCTCAGCATCATTCAAAGCCAGCCCCTCGCGACTGGACCAGCGGCCGGTGGACACCACCTCGAAGAGGGTCAGCTCGTGCACCCCCAGAGCTCTGGCCAGTTGGTGGAATCCCTGCAGGTGGGGGAGGTTCTCCCGGCGAATTACCACATAAAGGTCCACCAACAGCCCTGCCTGGAGGGCATACCTCGCCGCCTGCATCGCCTCGGAGAATACCCCCTCCCTCCCCCGCATAGCATCGTGCTCCTCTTCCAGAGGGCTGTCCAGGCTGATGTTGACTGCATACAGGCCCGCCTCTTTCAGCCTTCTGGCCAATGAGGGGCTGAAGCCCGCCCCTGAGGTGAAGAGGGTAGAGATTGCCCTGTGGTCCACATATCTGACCAGCTCCGGCAGTTCCCGGTAGAGGGTTGGCTCACCCCCATCGAATATCACCAGGGTGGTTCCCATATCCAGAAGCTGGCCGATGAGATCGCGGACGATCTCTGGGGGGAGGCGCAGCCGGTTTCCGGAGTCGGGCAGAGCGCAGTGAGAGCAGCAGTTGGGGCACTCCTCAGTGATGGAGATCGTCACCTGATCTGGAGTGCGCAGGCCGAGGAGGGATCGGATGCGGCTCTTCGCCAGCCGGTCGAAGGCCGGGCTGGGCAGAGGGGGAATCCAGGTGGAGAGGGAGAGCTGCTCGCTATCCGCTCGCACCGCCAACTGGCCGTCGAACAGCCCCATGCTGGATCTGATCGCTGGCAGAGGGGCAAGAGGCCCACCAACCTTGATCTTCACCCGGCCCTCCACCAGCCTGGCCTCAGCCCAGACCAGAGGACTGCGGTAGAGGGGATACGATCGCTCTACGCCAGGATCGGTCTCGGAGGCGCATTTGTCCTTCTCTATCCGGGCAGCAGTCATCCTCGCCAATCCTCAACAGAGATTGCCCTCAATAGACATCCTGAGGATCGAAGACCTTCTCCCCCACCACCTGGCCGTCAATGGTGCGATAGAAACAGGATCTATAACCGGTGTGGCAGGCTCCTCCCTCCTGCTCGATCAGGAGAAGTATGGCATCTTCATCGCAGTCCACCCTTATCTCCCTCACCAGTTGAAAGTGCCCCGAGGACTCTCCCTTCAGCCAGAGCTTATCTCTCGATCTGGACCAGTAATGAGCCCTGCCGGTCTCACGGGTTCTGGCCAGAGCCTCATCGTTCATGTAGGCCAGCATCAGCACCTCTCCTGTCCGCCAGTCCTGGGCGATGGCCGGAATCAACCTCTCGTTCATCGAAAAGTGGTAGTTGATATATCCTATAAGGGCCTTGCCCAAGGATCATGAGCTGCATCACCTGTAAGGGCCGGGGAGAGTGCAGCCTTCCGTTCTGCCCTATAGCCCAGCGGCTGAAGGAGCTGGCATCCTCTCCCAAGATAGGCAGCCGCATGGAGGGATTCACCCCCCCTGAGCTCTTCGTGGGCCGGTCCGGCTACCCCCTGGTCAGAGCGGGGCCCGTCCTCCCCTCTGCTCAGGCCGAGGAGAGTGTTCGTCTGGGGATGAACATGGAACAGATCATCTCTGCCCGCATGGGCATGGTCCGCTCTGAGATGAAGATCAGGGTCACTGATGCCAGCTCGCCGGGAAGGCTTCTGGAGGCCTGCCAGCAGATCGCCATGTCCTCTGCCCCGGTGGGAACGGAGGTCTCCTTCATCAAACCACCCCGGGCGGGCCTGAAGTTCGATGGCATCCTCTCCCCCACCGGCCCCTGGGGGGAGCTGGATGGGATGGAGATCACCACCAACCCCCTGATCCCTCGCAAGGTGGACCAGATGGTTCTGGATCGGGATGTGTCAGCACATGTGGCAGCAGCCGAGCTTTACTCTGCAGGCATAGGCGTAGATCACCTCTCCCGCCTCCTCTCTTTAGGCCTGCTGGGCAAGAGGAGAAAGGTCGTGCCCACCCGCTGGTCCATAACAGCATCTGACGAGATGATCGGCCGGAATCTCAAGGATGCTGTTCTTGATCTTCCTGAGGTCCGGGAGTTCTATTTGTTCTCCGGGGAGGAGCTGGGAAACCACTTCGAGGTCCTCCTCCTTCCCCGTCCCTTCAGCTTCGAGCTGATCGAAATCTGGCGGCCCAATTCCCTCTGGGCGAAGGAGGGGTTCATTGGCCGGGATGGAGAGGACGCCCGCCCCAAGAGGGCTTACAGCTCTCTGACCGGCGGATACTATGCCGCCCGGCTGGCGGTGCTGGAGCATCTCCAGCGTTGGGGCCGGCAGGCTGGGATCCTGGTGGTAAGGGAGATCTCAGAGGATTACTGGGCCCCTCTGGGGGTGTGGGTGGTGCGGGAGGTGGCACGAGAGGCGATGGGCTCTTCGCCGCAGCGCTTCGACTCCCTCCCCCCCCGCCCGAGATGAGCTGCTCAGACGCCTGCGCACCCCGGCCAGCTTGTGGATCGGGAGGGCATCGCTTCTCAGAGCTCCTGCACAAAGAAGGCTGGATGATTTTTAGAGGAGAACTGATGGCCAAGGAAGGAGGTGGGAGGGGGGCAAAAGTCAGCCGTTCAGGCGGGAAAGAGATGAGATTCGACCTTTGCCTCTAGCTCTATACGGCGATCGCCGAGATATAAGGATTTCGGTACCGCTGAACCGATCTTCAGAGAGGAATTCATCTCCATTTGGAGAGCAACTTTTTCATGATCTCTGCCGCCAGGAGCACCAGCAGTCCTGTTGCCAGGATAAGGGCCCAGCTCTCTATTGTAAGCGGCCGGGTCTCGAATATGAACTGCATGAATGGGATGTAGACCACTGCCAGTATGGCCAGAATCGAGAGCCCGATTCCCATGAGCAGTGTCTTGTTTCCCCAGGGATCCATGCTGAAGACAGACTCCTGCAGAGAGCGGCTGCTGTAGGCATTATAAACAGTAAAAAAACCCAGGCCCACGAAGGCCACCGTCCGGGCATAGCTCACATCGGCATTCGACTGCAGAGTCGTGATATATAGCCCCAAAGTTCCAGCCACAATGGCAGCAGCAGTTCCCAGAGTGTAGATCATCAGCGTGCGGGAGGGCATGGGTTCCCGGGGATCGCGGGGCTTTCTTTTCATGATATCGGAGTGGGAGGGCTCCAGAGCCAGGCCGATGGCGGGAAACTCCTCTGCCACCACATTGATCCACAGGATCTGGGCGGCGAGAAGGGGGAGAGGGAATCCCAAGGCGAGGGCGAAGAAGATGGTGGCCAGCTCAGCAAAGCTGACTGATAGGAGATAGGAGGTGCCTTTCCGAATATTGTCAAAGATCCTTCTCCCCTCCTCAATAGCGCTGACAATGGTGGCGAAGTTATCATCAGCGATCACCACATCTGAGGCCTCCTTGGTGACCTCGGTGCCCGTTCTGCCCATGGCCACGCCGATATCGGCTGCAGTCAGTGCAGGGGCATCGTTTACCCCGTCACCGGTCATGGCCACGATATGGCCTTTCGCCTTCAAGGCCTCCACTATGCGAACCTTGTGCTCTGCTGTCACCCGGGCAAATACAGATACCTCATCTATATGCTCACACAGATCCTCTGCGCTCATCCGGTCCAGCTCCGCTCCCTCGATCACCTCTCCGTTGCCTATCCCCAGCTCCTTGCCAATGGCCCGGGCAGTCAGGCGGTGGTCTCCAGTGATCATGACCGTCCTGATGCCCGCCATCTTGCTGATTCTTATCGCCTCCGGAACCTCCTTTCTTGGCGGATCCATCATGCCGGTGAGGCCGGCGAAGATCAGCCCGGACTCCATTGAGTCGATGCTATCTGCTTCTGCGAGATCATTGATCGATATGGGCTTCCAGGCGAGGGCCAAAACCCGGAGAGCATTCTCTGCCATCTGATCTGCCTCCGCCAGGATCGATCTTTTATCCTGGTCTGAGATGGGCCTGGTCCCATTGGGGCGCATGATCTTTGTGCAATGGCTCAAGACCACCTCTGGAGCGCCTTTCATGGATACAGTATAGCCCTCTCCTCCTGCCTCATCGACTGTTGTCATCCGCATCCTTTCTGAATCGAAGGGAAACTCAACCAATCTATTGTTGCTCTCCTTTATCCTATCGAGAATCCCTGCTTTCTTTGCGGCCACAATCAGCGCCCCCTCAGTGGGGTCACCAACCACCCGCCAGCCATCATTGCCCCTCTCCATGGCCGAGTTGTTGGCATGCACCCCTATCTTGAGGATCCTCGCCAAATCTCTCTCTGCCGGGTCGAGCCTCGATCCATTGGAGATGAACTGACCGGAGGGATCATATCCCGCTCCCGTGACATCGATCTTCCTGTAGGTGCGGATCTCACGCAGTGTCATCTCTCCTGTGGTCAGGGTGCCGGTCTTATCGGTGCATATAACTGTGGTCGAGCCCAGGGTCTCCACCTCGGGAAGCCTTCTGATGATGGCATTCTTCTTGGCCATGGCCTGGGTTCCAAAGGCCAGGGCCAGGGTTACGATGAAGGGAAGGGCCTCAGGGATTCCGGCTACCGCCAGGGCGATGGAGGCGATGAGGGCATCGACGACCGGCAATCCCCGGCTGAACATGAGGATGAAGACTGCAGCCGATATCACCAGCACCAGGATGGCCTGCCTCTTCGCTAGTTGCTGGAGCTTGATCTTGAGAGGGGGCTCGGCCTGTTCCTGCTTCATCAGGCCGGAGATCATCCCCAGCTCTGTACCCCGGCCGGTGGCGGTGACCACTGCCCGGCAGTTGCCCTGAGAGATGATGGTTCCCATGAAGACCATGTTCTTCCTGTCTGCCAGGGCCAGCCTCTCGGGCAGGGGCAGGGCCATCTTCTCCACCGCCTGGGACTCTCCAGTCAAAGAGGACTCGATGACCTGAAGGGAGCTCTCTTCCAGGATGCGGCCGTCAGCGGGCACCTTATCCCCTGCCTCCAGGAAGATCACATCTCCAAAGACCAGCTCAGCAGCCGGGATGGTGCTCAGCCTGCCATCCCTGATCACATCCGCCTCCGGGGCCACCATCTCCCTCAGAGCTTCCATGGCCTTCTCTGCTTTGTACTCCTGGACGAAGCCGATGATGGCGACAAGAACTACAATCCCTAAAATGACATAAGCGTTGGTGGTCTCGCCGGCGATAAAAGAGATGATGGCGGCAAAGATCAAGACCAAGACCATATAATCCTTGAACTTGCCTATGAATATCCTCAATGGCGAGGGTTTGGTGGGGCTCTCGAGCTGATTGGGGCCCTGCTGGGAGAGCCTCTCTTTAGCCTGCTTCGAGCTTATGCCCTCGTGGTTGGAATCCAGCTTGGATAAGACCTCGTCTGCGGTCATTGAATGCCAGTTCACAGATTTCGGACCTCTTTTGCATTGGGATAATGAGAATCCGTCAATTGTAGAAATACTTAACGCTGATCCTAATGAAATCCAGGAACTGCCTCCCTGATATCTGTTTCCTCATAGGAACTATTCAGTATAATTGAATCATCTTCATCCCCCCGGCCACCCTCTTCATTTTGGCTCTTCGCTATCTCGTGTGGGTAACCTCAGGATATCGATTCTCAATCCATGATACAGAGCCTCGCAATGAGTCAGGCTCTAGGGGTGATTGGTATTGATCCCATCATCAACTGTAGTATCCTGGCAATTGAGCGATAACTCTGATCATACCTTAGGATTCTTGGCCACCCACATAAAACAGCGAGGAGCCTTCATTTTCCCTTCCTCTGAAAAGATCCTGTTCGACAGGTTTATAAATCATCAATCCAAGGAAAAAAATGTGCCTCAGAATGCCCGACAGACCAAAAACCTCCATCATAAAACCCCGCCCCCAACCCTGCTCTCAAGGCAGCCGGGGCCAGCTTTGAGGATGTTCGGCCACCCAGTCTCTTCTTTCTTTTGAGGGCAACTGGCAGTTGCCCTGAAAATCAACCAAATCCGGGATGATACCATGCCATCAGATTTATCGGAAAATGAGTTCTCAGTGCTGAAAGCGATATCAGAAGGACTTTCAGATCCACAGAGCATAGCCCAAAGATTGAATATGAAGGTTGAGACTGCTCGAGCGGCAGCCGACATCCTGGCGGAGCAGGAGTTGATCCAGGTGCATAAGTCGGTGGATGAGAGCATCTCCCTGACCACTGAGGGCACCAGTTACGCCCGGGAGGGGCTGCCGGAGAGAAGGCTCCTCTTGTCCCTGGGCACTGGAAAGGCCATCTCCGAGCTTAAGGACCCCGCCCTCAAGATCGGCCTGGGCTGGCTGCGCAAGAAGGGCTGGGCAGCGATAGAAGGGGGGGTGATCAGACCCATTGGCACGCCCAAGGAGGGTGAAGATGAGAGGATGCTCAAAGAGCTGCTCTCCGGTCCAAAGAGCGCCAGGGACTTGGATGAGGGGGCCTGCCTTGCTTTAAAGAGCAGAGGGCTTGTGAAATCAGAAACGACGAAGTCCTGGAAATACCAGATCACAGATTCGGGCCGGTCAAGGGCAAAGGGCAGCGGATCAACAGGTGAAGCTATTACTGGCAGTGCAGTTATCGAATCAGGTCCCATAACATTATCTTCAGAGGCCATTGCATATCGTACGATTTCCAATATAACAGCAGATATGATAAAAACAGGGCAATGGCGGGAGGTGAATGAGCGCATTTATTGGGAGAGAGATGAGGCCACCCCCCTTTTCTTCCCGCGCCCTTATGATGTCTCCCTCCCTGCGGACAGGATCTTTCCTGGAAAGAGGCATCCCTACCAGCGGCTGATCGATAACATGCGGGAGATCATGCTGGAGATGGGCTTTGTGGAGATCAAGGGTCCGATCGTCCAGACCAGCTTCTGGAACTTCGATGCCCTATTCCAGCCCCAGGACCATCCAGCCAGGGAGATGCAGGACACCTTCTATCTGGAAAGCCAGGGGGATATTCCCGATTACTCCCGGATAAAGCAGATGCATGAATGCGGCGGAGGCATCGGCTCCACCGGATGGGGCGGCTGCTGGAGCCCGGAGGTGGCCCGGCAGGAGGTATTGCGCACCCATACCACCGGGGTGACGATCAAGTACCTGGCAGAGCATCCCCGGCCGCCCGTCAAGGCCTTCGGAATCGATCGGGTCTACCGGCGGGAGGCGATAGACTCCACCCACACCCCAGAGTTCGAGCAGCTTGAGGGGATAGTGATGGATGAGGATGTGAGCTTCTCTCACCTCCTGGGCATCTTAAAGGAATTTTATGAGAAGATGGGATTTCCTGAGGTGCGCTTCCGCCCGGGCTACTTCCCCTACACTGAGCCCTCTGTAGAGCCCGAGGTCTACATCGAGGGGCTGGGATGGGTGGAGCTGGGCGGGGCGGGAGTGTTCAGAAAGGAGGTCACCAGCCCCTTCGGCATCGATCATCCCGTCTTGGCCTGGGGGCTGGGCGTCTCCCGGGTGGCGATGCTCAGGCTGGGGCTGAAGGACCTGAGGCTGCTGTATCAGTCAGATATCGAATGGCTGCGCCGGACGCCTGTATCCATAAAATTGTGAGGTGTGTATTATGCCCGTTGTCAGGCTTTATTATCAGGATATGGAGGGGCTGATTGGCGCCTCCCGGGAGACGATCATGAGCAGGCTGGCCATGATGGGTGCGGACATAGGAAAGAGGGAGGAGGAGGATTATGTGGATGTGGAGTTCTTCCCCGACCGCCCCGACCTCTACAGCCCGGAGGGGGTGGCCAGAGCGATGCAGGGCTTTTTGGGGATCAAGACCGGGCTGGTCAGCTACAATGTCTCCCCGGGCTCTGTGACCCTGCAGGTGGAGGAGTCAGTCAAGCCGGTGCGCCCTCTCATCGGCTGCGCTGTTGTCCGCGGGCTGGAGTTCACCAATGAGGCCATCGAGTCACTGATGGGACTTCAAGAAGACCTGCACTGGGGTCTGGGCAGGAACCGGAGGAAGGTGGCCATAGGGGTGCATGACATATCGAGGGTCAGGCCCCCCTTCCGCTACTTCGGGGAGAGCCCGCAGCGAAGGTTCATCCCCCTGGATTTCAGCGAGGAGATGAGCATGGAGGAGATCTTGCAGCTGCATCCCAAGGGGAGGGAGTACGGCCATATCCTGAAGGGCTGCCCGGTCTATCCCCTGATTGTGGATGCCGATGATCAGGTTCTCTCCTTCCCGCCGATCATCAATGGCGAGCTGACCTCTGTCACCGAGGAGACTGAAGACCTCTTCATCGATGTCACTGGGACCGACCCCATGGTCCACAAGGCCCTGAACATCGTTGTCAGCTCCCTGGCGGAGAGGGGAGGGAGGATCGAGGGGGTTCTGATCAAGGGGGACGAGGGCGATCATATCAGCCCTGACCTCTCTCCCACTCCTTGGAGGGTGCGGGCGGAGGAGGCCAACCGGCTGATAGGGTTCGGGCTGACGGGCGCAGAGCTGGCCGAATGCCTGCAGAGGATGCGCTTTGGGGCCACTACTGCCGGCGGGGAGGGAGGGGATGAGATGGTACTGGTGCAGGTTCCCGCCTATCGGGCGGACATTATGCACTCCTGGGATATCTTCGAGGATGCAGCTATTGCATATGGCTATGATAATCTGATAGCTCGCCTTCCCCAGACGGTGACAGTGGGCCGGGCTCATCCCTCTGAGCGGCTCAAGGGAGAGATCCGGGAGATAATGGCGGGCCTGGGGTATCTGGAGACCATGCCCTTCACCCTGACCAATGAGAAGGCGCACTTTCAGTGGATGCGCCGGCCCAATGCTCCGGAGGTGGCGGGCGCTGTACGGGTTCTTCATCCCATAAGCGAGCTTCATACCATCCTCCGCACCTCGCTTCTCAGCTCCCTTCTGGAGATCTTCACCCTCAATCAGCATCATCCCCTTCCTCAGAGGATATTCGCCGTTGGGGATGTAGTGCTGGAGAAGAAGACCAGAATGCATCTGGCAGCAGCATCCATTGACAGCAGGGCGAATTTCTCTGAGATCAGATCAGTGGTGGATGCCGTCTTAAGGGAGATGGATCTGAAGGCGAGGGTAAAGATCGCCCCCACTGAGGATGGGGCATTCATGCCGGGCAGGGGAGGGGACCTCTTCGCCGGCGGTGAGCGGATGGGCTGCTTTGGTGAGCTACACCCTGTGCTCTTGCGCAACTTCGGACTGGAGCAGCCGGTGGTGGGACTGGAGATTGAGTTGGGGGAGCTGGAGCTTTAGAGCTTCTCCTTCTTCTTCTCTCGCCCCCTTCTCCCTCATATTCCCACTCGCATGCCTTTTTTATTAAGAATTATAAGAATTATTGAACCGCCGCCTCGAGCAGTGACACATAGACACGAACGCTGCATCCTGTGCTAAGCGGATAAGATGTTTGATACTGATTAGAAATACTGTTTTGATTTTAGTATTAGTTTAAATCTCAATAGTCTCAATATAAGTATATCATGAATATGAATTTAATCAATCCGCCAATATTGCTTGTCGTTTTATTTTGCTCATCTCATCTTATGTGTAATCAGGGGCCTAAATGAAATGCAATGCTATATATTAATCTTTAGATTTTTCAGACTGAAGCACTATCCTCGTTACATGGAACAGCTAGAGGGTATTGTCTCATCCCTGATGAGATCATCTCCTCTCAACAGATCTTCCTTCAAGAGGAGCATCTCTGCCACATTCTCTTAAGAGATCTAGAGTTCATGATTAAAATCATTTGATAGTATAGGCGAGCCCTATTGGCTCTTGGCAAAAGAGGCGGTCGATAATGAGAGATAAGTTGATGTTACTGGTGGTCTTAGTAGGGCTGATATTTGGCTTATCGGCATCAGCTCTGGAATACTCGCCCGATTGTGCTGAATTCAGCAATAAGACCACAGATTGGAACAGAACGCTATCCGTGGACAAATTCGATCCGAGTTTGGGGGTTTTAAAGGGGGTCAAGGTCAGCGCAGACGCCTGTGCCTCTCAGCTCTTCATGCTGGATAGCGAGGATTCAGAGCCACAATGCTGGACTGTAGTCACCAACGCATGGCTTTCTGCGGCCATGCCGGATGGAAAGGATTTCGTCCTCTCCCTTCCGGAGAAAACCAATCAGTTTTGTCTTTCGGCGGATTTGGATGAGGAACCCGACTTTAAAGGAGATGATTCCTTCAGCTTCTTCATCAAAGAATGCGTTAAAGATGAAAGAACCTATAATGATCTGGAGAATTGGATCGGCCCAGGCAAGGTGGAATTCAGAGTAATTGCTAAAGGAATCACCGATGTTGCTGGGAGCTCCAGCTTTGATCAAAGGGTACGAACCTTTGCCAATGAGACTATTTGCGTCACTTACTACTATGAATCGTGTGATGATGGTCTGTGGTGCAATGGTATAGAGACCTCCAATGGTCTGATCTGTCTGCCCGGCACGCCACCCGACTGCAGTGATGGCATCGAGTGTACCATAGACTTCTGCAATGAGGAGACCGACAGGTGCGAGCACCGTGCTGATGACAGCAAGTGCGACGACGGACTGTGGTGCAATGGCGCTGAGACCTGTGATCCTGCCAAGGGCTGTCAGCCCGGCACGCCGCCCGACTGCAATGACGGCATCGAGTGTACCATAGACTTCTGCAATGAGGAGACTGACAGGTGCGAGCACCGTCCTGATGACAGCAAGTGTGATGACGGCATATTCTGCAATGGCGCTGAGACCTGCGACCCGGTTGAAGGTTGTCTGCCCGGCACGCCGCCCGACTGCAATGACAACATCGAGTGTACCATAGACTTCTGCAATGAGGAGACTGACAGGTGCGAGCACCGTCCTGATGACAGCAAGTGCGACGACGGCATATTCTGCAATGGCGCTGAGACCTGCGACCCGGTTGAAGGTTGTCTGCTCGGCACGCCGCCCGACTGCAATGACAACATCGAGTGCACCATAGACTTCTGCAACGAGGAGACCGACGAGTGCGAGCACAGTCCTGATGACAGCAAGTGCGACGACGGACTGTGGTGCAATGGCGCTGAGACCTGTGATCCAGTCAAGGGCTGTCAGCCCGGCACGCCGCCCGACTGCAATGACAACATCGAGTGCACCATAGACTTCTGCAATGAGGAGACCGACGAATGCGAGCACAGTCCTGATGACAGCAAGTGCGACGACGGACTGTGGTGCAATGGCGCTGAGACCTGTGATCCAGTCAAGGGCTGTCAGCCCGGCACGCCGCCCGACTGCAGTGATGGCATCGATTGTACCATAGACTTCTGCAACGAGGAGACCGACGAGTGCGAGCACAGTCCTGATGACAGCAAGTGCGACGACGGACTGTGGTGCAATGGCGCTGAGACCTGCGACCCGGTTGAAGGCTGTCTGCTCGGCACGCCGCCCGACTGCAATGACAACATCGAGTGCACCATAGACTCCTGCAATGAGGAGACCGACAAGTGCGAGCACCGTCCTGATGACGACTTCTGCGATGACGGCATATTCTGCAATGGCGCTGAGACCTGCGACCCGGTTGAAGGTTGTCTGCTCGGCACGCCGCCCGACTGCAATGACGACATCGATTGTACCATAGACTTCTGCAATGAGGAGACCGACAAGTGCGAGCACAGTCCTGATGACGGCTTCTGCGATGACTATGATGTCTGCAACGGCATCGAGGTCTGTGATCCAGCCTCAGGCTGCCTGCCCGGCACTCCCCTGGATTGTGATGACAAAGATCCCTGCACCATTGATAGCTGCGATCCAATAGAGGGCTGCATCCACACGGCCATCGATTGCGATGATGGCGATCCATGCACCATTGATGAGTGCATCGATGGCATATGCGTCCACACCCAAATACCAGGCTGTGGCTGCGATTGTTCTGCCTATGCACCGGATATATGCCTGCCTATGGTCTGCATTGAAAGAGGTGGCGTCTTGGTCTGCAAAGACTACAGCCTCCCTCAATACCTGCCGCAAGTGAAGAACAAGGTGATGTCTGCCGGTGGAGGATGCACAGGTGACTGCAAGAGCTTCAATCTAGTCCTTCCATCCAGTATCAATTGGAATACTCCTGGCCCGTATGAGTATAGCGTTGTCTGTGAGGATGCAAGCAAAACCTGCTCTTCCACAGATACAGGGAGGCTGGTCCTGGACTATAACTGCGGCTGCGGAGCTTGTGGATGCTCCGGCTTCTGCTGAACAGAGTGAGGAGCACCATCCTGCTCCAACTCTGATTTTTTTTATAAAAACGAAAAAAGAGCCAGGTGATTGAAGTTGGACTGAGGGGGTGATTACGCCCCCTTCAGATCCTCCCGTGAGGTGATATCCTTTATCTCTTTTTTCAGATCCTCGGGCAGCCCCTTGATCTCCACATCCAAAAAGCCGCGAACGATGACGCTTGTGGCCTGCTCAGAGGAGAGGCCTCGGGCCATCAGATACTCCAGCTCCTCCTCGGAGATTCTGCCCACTGCTGCCTCATGGGACATATCCAGATCCCGACAATGGCCATCAAGCTCCGGTATGGAGTAGATCCGCCCCTCATTGGAGAGGAGAAGGCCCGCACACTCCAGATGGGCGCGCGCTCCGGGGACATTGCCCGTCATCCTCCCCCGGGCGATCACATCTCCCCCCATGCAGATTACCCGGGAGATGGACTCGGCGCTGGTCTCAGGGGCATTCAGGAATACATCGCTCCCCACATCGATATTGCCCATAGTGGAGTAGATCACTGTATTGAAGCTGGCCACTGCACCCCGGCCGGCGAGGGTTGCAGTGGGGAAGGTCTGCAGGGTCTTGACCGGGCGGAGCATGATGTAGTTGTTGTACATGGACCCGCCCTCAGCGATGGTCACCCCAGTCCTGGGGCGTACCTCCACCTCCTTTCCCCAGCTATGCACCATGGTGAAGCTAACCTTGGCGTTTTTTTGGATGTAGTACTCTGAGACCCCTATATGCAGCCCCCTTTGAACATGAGAGGGTGTAGTGCAGCCGGTGATGACATGCAGCTCAGAGCCCTCCTCGGCGATGACGATGTTATGGACCCGCTGGTTGAGGTTGGTGGAGCCCAGATACAGGCAGCTCTTGACCGGGAAGACGGTCTTCATGCCCTTCCTGGCGCGGATGAAAAAGCCTGTCGGCGGAGCCTCTGCCACATCTGCAGTGTATTTGTCTGCATCCGCCGCCACCAGCTTCCACCAGTAGTCCTGCAGGAAGTCATACTTCTTCAGGGCGGAGGCAATGTCCATGATCTCCACCCCTTCGTTCAGTGATTTGGCCACCACCGGGGTCTGATCCATCTGCACATAAGCCCCAGAGCTCTCATCGTCCAGGGTCACACCCACGTCCAGAGCCGCCTTCTTTACTGTATTGGGCAGGTCCTCAGCATCATCGACTATGCTCTGAGGCTTGGCCTCGGACTGGTAGCTATCCAGGTCCACATCGGTGCCATAGAGCGCCTTCTTATCCCGCGCCCGGCGTGCCTTCTCCTCTATGCCTGACATACACACCCCACACAGCCCTCATATCCACTTCTCTTGATCTGCTCCAAGATCTCCCCTGGATTTCCGCTGCAGACGATAGCTCCCCCCAGCATGACATGGGCCCGGTCCGCCTTCATATAATTCAAGATATGGCCGAAGTGAGTGATGATGATCCCGGATTTGGTCCGTTGGCTTGGGCGCTGATCCTTCTGAGTGAGCTGGTTTATGACATCACCGATGAGCTTGATGTTCTCCAGATCCACCCCCGAGTCGGGCTCATCAAGCATCACCAGGTCCGGCTGCTGGGCGAGGAGCTGGACCATCTCCGAGCGCTTGATCTCTCCCCCCGAGAACCCGCGGTTGACATCCCTCTCCGCGAAGGCCTCAAAGTCCATGCTCTTGAGAATGGTGCTGATGTCTGCCTGGGGATTGATGATCTTGATCAGATCCTTGAGCCTCAGGCCGCGGACGGCCGGAGGGCGCTGAAAGGCCATCCCGATGCCCAGGCGGGCCCGCTCATCCATGGACATATGGGTGATATCTTTTCCTTTGAATATGATTCGTCCTTTGTCGACGGTATACCTGGGAATGCCGGCTATGACATTCAAGAGAGTGGTCTTTCCCGTCCCATTGGGGCCGAAGAGGGCATGGGTCTCGCCACTGTTTATCCTAAGGTTTAAGTCCTTCAGAACCTGTTTACTGCCGATGCTGACCGACAGATCTTCAATCTCCAGCAGCCGCATCACCTCCAATTACCTGTTAGGTCTGGCTCAGGGCTTATATTATCTTTTGCTGCCATCGGGCCCTGGGATTGGATCCAGGGTGCATTGGGCCACTGCCTCCAGCTCATCTATCGCCCGGCGGAGGGGGGCGTAGCTCATCACCACTCCGCCCCCCTCTTTCTCCCGCCAGCCCAATAGCCGGCAGAGAGCGGTATCGTACTCCTCTGTATCGATCTTCCTCCTCTGCAGGTACTCGTGTCCCCATGGCCCAGCCAACAGATACTTGTTCAGTGGATCGGAGCTGCCTGCATAATGCTCAAGCATCGCCGGGGCGGGATCCTCCATCCTGTCAAGGCTCTTTTGCAGAGCGAGAGCCCTCCTCTCCAGATCGGCCTTGCGGGCCAGGCGGGGGCGGTACACCAGCGCCTCCAGGGCCTGCATACGGGCAGAGTCCAGGTTGCGGCGGGCAAAGGAGAGGGAGTTTTGCACCCCCCTCCGGCAAGCCTGCTCTATGGCTGCTCTCTTCTTTCTCCTCTCCTGCTCATCCCGGTCAGGATCAGTCTCTTCTCCTTCCTTCTCCTCCAAGGCCCTCAGGGCAGCGCGAGAGGCATCCAGGCTCCGGGGCACTGACTGCACATAGACCAGGACCCGGCCCAGCTCCGCAGCGGATTGGCCCTGCAGCAGGGGCACAATCAGCCCCTTTATCCTATCCACAGCAGCCAGCAGATCGTCGCTCATAATCCTCTACCACATCAGCCGGGGGGGGATGGTCTGCCCGGCCAACAGGGCGCTTGCATCCTCTCTGCGGCGGATGACCTCCCAGTCATCCCCAGAGACCAGGATCTCTGCCGGCCTCGGCTGGCCATTGTACTGAGAGGCCATGGAGAAGCCATAGGCACCGGCGTCCAGGAAGGCCAGGATATCCCCCCTCACCAGGCGGGGCAGAGGGCGGTCCCGGGCCAGAATATCGCCGCTCTCGCAGATCGGGCCGACGATGGTGTAGATCATCTCTTCCCGCTCCTCTGCATGATCGACCGGCAGGATATGATGATAGGAGTCATATAACATGGGCCGGGCGAGAGCATTGAAGCCGGCATCAACGGCGGCGAAGTTGACAGCAGCCCTCTTGACCACATTGACCCTCGTGAGCATAATGGTGCTATCCGCCACTATGCTCCTGCCCGGCTCCAGTATGAGGCGGGGGGATATCCCCAGATCCCGGCAGCCATCCTCGATCACTGGCAGGATGGCCTGGGCCAGATCCGAGGGCGAGGGGGCGGGGACATCTGGATGGTACTGGATCCCCAGGCCTCCTCCCAGGTCTATCCTTTCCACCTCTCCCCCCTTTGCCGTCACCTCCCGCAGAATGTCCATCATCCTCTCCGCCGCCTCGGCGAAGGGGGCGGTCTGCAGAATCTGGGAGCCTATATGGCAGTGCAGTCCCACCGGCCTTATGCCCTCCAGATCCATTGCCCTCTGATAGGCCCCTGCCACCTCCTCTGCAGAGATGCCGAACTTTGAGGATCTCAGGCCGGTGGCGATCTTGGGATGGGTCTTTGGCGATACATCGGGGTTGACCCGGAAGAGTATCTCCCCCTCCAGGCCCAGCTCGCAGGCGGTCTGGGCCAGGTGCTCCAGCTCCTCATTGGAGTCCATTGATATGCGAACCCCTGCCCGGAGGGCGGCAGCATGATCCAGCTCGCTTTTGGAGTTGCCGTTGAAGAGGATCATATCCCTGGGAATGCCTGCCATCCTGACCAAGGAGAGCTCCCCGGCAGAGAATACGTCCGCCCCCATTCCCTCCTGGGCGGCGATCTGCAGGATGGTGAGGTTGCCGTTGGCTTTCACTGCAAAGTATTTGTCCGCATCCGGAAATGCTCTGTGATAGCGGCGGATGTTCTCCCGCAATCTTCTCTCAGAGGTGACATAAAGCGGTGTGCCCTCCTCTGCTGCCAGCCGGCAGCAATCGACCTCCTCGATATAAAGATGGCCATCAAGAGAGCTGAGATGATCTTTGGATCCAAACATAGATCCCATGATCTCCTCATGATTACTAAATGTTTCCATGAACGGCCCGCTTACCGCAAAAAAGCGATGGGGCGGCAGGCGATGCCGCCCTTGTGCCCTGACACGCCCTCTATTCAGAAAGCCTCATCTCAGCGACCTCAGCCACCTCTCAATCTCCTGTGCGGCGATCTCCCTTCCGCCCAGTCCGAACGCCAAGGCTATGGCCACAGCTATAGCGCCCAGCAGCAGCCCAAAGGCGAGGTTGATGATCTCATCTGCCAGCCCCATGTGCCTGAGGGCCACAGCCCCGGAGAAGACCAATATGGAGATCCTGGCTGCCTGGGCCAGTATCTTCGCCTGGCTGCTGCTGCTGGCCATCACTGTGCTATAGGCCAAATTGGCCAGGTAAATGCCCAGAGCCAGTATCACCAATCCCATCAGAACCTGCCCGGCGAAGATGATGAACTCATAGATCAGATCGGCCATGAGGGTGAAGTTGAGGATTCTTGATGCCTCTATCAGGGCGAAGAGCATTATCGCCACCAACGCCAAGATCCCCGCCACCTGAGAGGGGCTCTTCTCTCCCTCTGCCGGCTCCTTTCCCAGGCCCAGCCAGACCAGTATGGAGTCGAATCCAGCCGCTGCCAGAAGGTTTGTGGCCAGCTCTGCCACGATCTTGCCCAGCACATAAGCGATGGCCAGGATCAAAATGGCCCCGAATACAGAGGGGATGGCAGCTAATATCTGATTGAGCATATTGGATATGGGTCCTGTGACTGAGACCAGATCCAGGGCCTGAAGCGCAGCCATGAGGACAGGGATCAGTATCAGAGCATAGACTATCAGGCCGAGCAAGCCGGCCAGCCCTCGCTGGCCTAAAACCCGGGAGAGGCCCACCCTCTCGCTCAGCCTCTCCGAGCCAAAGGCCACCAGCAGGCTGGTGAGGATCCTTTGCACAATGCGGGCGACAAACCAGCCGAGAAGGAGGATCACTGCTGCAGCAAGCAGATTGGGCAGGAAGCTCAGCATCTTGGCCATCATCACCTGTAGCGGCTCGAGAAGGCCGCCCAATGAGAGGGCATTGAGGACCATGGGCAAAAAGAGTAGCAACACCAGATAGAATACGATCTCGGCAACGGTCTGGCTCAAGGGCATCTCCTTTCCCTCCAGCCCTGCCCTGCTGCCCAGCCCCTCATCCACCTTTGCCGATCGAAGCACTCTCAATATCACCCTCTTGAGGAGCATGGCCAGGACTATAGCGACGATCGCTATCAGGATTGCAGCAAAGAGCTTGGGGATATAGGCGAAGACCACAGTCAGCATCGCATTCAGTGGTTGAGCAACCATTGTAAGGCCTAAGGCCTCAAAGAACGCCACCACTACAAAGAATAATAATATATAATATATTATCCGAGTGATCCACTGATTTGAATCTATAGACCTGGCCCTCTCCTCTCCCAATGCCATGCGGACGATCCTTTCATCCATCGAGGTGCGGCGTAGCGCTTTGCCAATGGTTGAGCTTACAGCCAGGGCCACGATCCATCCCACAATGAGGATGATCAGGGCAATAGTGATATTGGAGCTCATCGGCCCCAAGATCTGAGTTATCTGATCGCTTATTGTCATAGGAATACCTTCCTTTTTCTACAAATCAATCTGGATAGGAAAAATACTATCATTAATAATGAGCAATACCTTTACTTAAGGCTGGTGGATGATCGGCGGCGAATTTGTTTGCACTGCCCTCATTCCAGCTCCAGGATGATTCATCCTTGAGATGCTGGCTGCCTGGATGTTGACTGTTGGGATGCCTGCTGCCTGCTGCCCGCTGCCTGTATTCCAGCTGTCTGGATGTCAGCTGTCTGGATGTCAGCTGTCTGGATGTCAGCTGTCTGGATGTCAGCTGTCTGGATGTCAGCTGTCTGGATTTCGGCTATGAGGCCAGAGCCGCTCCTTGTGGCCCAGGCCGGTGATTCTGTTGCCTGCCCCTCCTGCGATTGATTAAGGCCCAGCCAGGAGGCCCTTGAAGGCGCACCGCCACTCCAGGATCTCGCTCTTGCCGGCATGAGCGAGGTATGCATCTATGCCAATCCGTCTGAGCAGGACACAAAGTTTAAGTACATCGCGTTAATTTGGTTCGTTCGAAAAAATCTGGATGGAGGGTCTCACTGCCATGTCTAATTTGGAACGATTGGGCGCTTGGATCACCGCTAATCCTGCGATAATCATCCTGGCGGCATTTCTTCTGACACTGGCATCCTTCCACTACGCCCAGCAGATAGAGAGCCAGGGGATGACCACCGAGGCCTTCATCTCCAAGGACTCTGCCCTCTACCAGCTTTACGATCATCTTTATCTGGAGAACTTCGGCTCCGACGGCAATATGATACTCATCGAGGGCGATGATGTGGCACGGGATGCAGTCCTGAGAGCCATCCTCCGCCTATCGGATCATATGCACCAGGTGGAGCATGTCCTGGGGGTGCAGAGCGTGGCCGATTGGGTCGCCGATGAGGAGTTCAGGAGGAGGGGAATCCGTCAGATCCCCTCTCAGGAGAGGATAGACGAGATCCTGGCCGCTGCCGGTCCCTCCATTGCTCACCTGATGCCAGATCGGGGACACACCCGGGTCATCATTGGCATGCCCACCAGCTCCGCCCTGACTGAGAGGCAGAGGAACAAGCTTCTCGTGGAGACAGAGAGGGCTGTGGACTGGGCAGAGCTCCCCTCCGGCTACAGCGTGACCATCACCGGCGATCCCTCCTTTCAGGCGGCAATAGTGGAGATGATGAATAACACCAATGGCCGGATCCTTGCCCTATGTGGTGTGCTGATGATCGTGGCCTTGCTGCTCTTTTTCAATCATGTCCGCTGGCCTCTGCTCCCTTTGCCAGTGGTCCTGCTGGGCATCATCTGGACTCTGGGTGCCATGGGCTTCCTCCATATCCGAATGGGCATGACCACATTTGCCGCCTTTCCCATAATGGTCGGGATTGGCATAGATTATGCCATCCAGTTCCATAACCGTATGGATGAAGAGGTGACCAAAGGCAAGAGCGTCCTGGAGGCCTCTGCCAGAACTGTGAAATATGTGGCCATCCCGGTTCTCGTCGCCCTGGCGGTAACCGAGGCTGGCTTCTTCTCCCTTCTCAGCTCCACCGTTCCCTCGACTCAGGACTTCGGAAAGATGTGCATGATCGGCCTATTCATGTGCTACCTATCAGCCCTGTTTGTGAATATGACCATCCTTTATCAGTCGGAAAAGAGGTTCCCCAGAGGGAAGAAGAGCGCTGCAAATTCTGAGAGAGGCTCGCCGATCGGCGCTTTCATTGAGAGCACTGCCAGCTTCAGCATCCAGAGATGGAAGACGGTGCTTGCCCTGGCTTTGCTTTTGGCCCTGGCGGGAAATTATGCTGATGTTCTGGTCCCCATAGAGACGAACTCCCAGAACTATATCCCCTCTGATCTGCCCCCTCTGATCGACCTGAAGCACATGAAAGATATCTATGGGGGAACAGACTCGATCAAATTCCTCATCCAGGCGGATGACGTCACCAGGCCGGAGAACCTCAAATGGATGGATGATTTTAGCCGTTACCTGCTGACATCGCGGGAGGATCGGACAGATGGGGCCACAAGCATTGCCACCTACATCAAAGCGGCCAACGGAGGAGAGCTGCCCGATGAGAGCACCCGGGCCAGGGAGATCATCGCCTCTCTGCCCGCATCCGTGAGCAGTGCATACATGAGCGGCCACAACCTGGCGATAATCGATGTTAATATAGGCAATGCCCAGCTCAACCTGGGAACGGAGGGGATGGAGCGGCTGGTCCGGTCTTACGAGGACGACCTGGCCTGGCATACCCCTCCGCCTGGAGTCTCAGTCCGGATCACCGGCCAGCCAGTGCTCATGACCACAGTGATGGATGCCCTGACTGATGGGAGGGTGGAGATGTCACTGCTCGGCCTCCTCCTGATCTTCCTCCTGCTTCTGCTGATCTACCGGGACCTGATCAAGGCCCTCTTGCCAGTGCTGCCCATGCTGGTGGTGATCGGCTGGATGGGGCTGGTCATGTACTACGGCGGCCTGAAGTACACCCCCCTCACAGCCACATTGGGTGCTCTCGTCCTGGGGGTGGGCTCTGAGTACGCCATCCTTATGATGGAGCGCTTCTATGAGGAGCTGGCAAATGTAGGCAACCCCTTTGACGCCCTGAAGATCACTGCCAATCGCATAGGATCGGCTCTGGTGGCATCAGGGATGGCGGTCATCTTCGGCTTTGGCGCTCTGATCGCCTCTCCCTTCAACATAATCAGCAACTTCGGAGTGGTCACAGTGATGTCGGTCGTCCTCGCCCTGGTCACCACCTTCACAGTCTTCGTGGTCCTGGCCATAAGGATGGAGGTTCAGCGTGAGGTGCTGGAGAACGCAAGACTGGAACTGAAAAGAGCAATCGCCCTGATAAATAATCAAAGATGGAGAAGGTGTAATGGAAATTAAGTATGCCATCGCCCTGGCCTTTATGTTCATCCTCCTGGCTCCCGGGTCGGCCCAGAACAGCTACATACCCCTGGAGCTTGGCGGTGACAATTATTATACTATGTACGGCAGCCCGGATATATCGGCAAGCATCTCCGGCACAGATGAGTTCGAGCGGGGAGACACCGTCACCCTCCTCCTCGATCTGACCAACTATGGCCGGATCATAGGCTTCAAGCAGGACCAGACACCCCAGAATGCCAAGGAGTATGCCCTGGCCAGTGCAGAGTTGCAGGAGGAGCACAAGAAGCCCACAGCGCTGGGGATCACCACCACCCTCGTCTCCGGGAGTCCTCTGATAGATGTCAAATCCGGCGCCCAGGTGGTCGAATCACTCCGGTCGGGGGATAAGACCCAGTCCCCTCTGAAGTTCACCATAAAGATCGGAGAGCATGCCCCTGCTGGCGAGTACCCACTCCACTTGAATATGACCTATGATTATCAGGATAACGTCCGGGTTTATGCCTCCAAGCTGGTCAGTGAAGGGGGCACATCCACCTTCTCCAACTACCGGGTCTCCTATGTCTATCAGAAGGCCAACCAGACGGTGCCCATCACCATCCGGGTGAAGAGGCAGGCGGATTTTGTGATCCAGAAGACCACTGCATCTCTTGTTGCCGGGGGCAAGAGGCAGGAGATTTATGCCACATACAAGAATATCGGCGAGGATCCGGTGCGAGATGCCGTGGCCAGGCTCTCCATCTTCAAGCCCTTCTCCTCCACTGATGATCAGGCCTTCATTGGATCTTTGGATCCTGGGGATGAGAGCACAGTCCTATTCCGGATGGATGTCGATTCCGATGCCACGCCCAAAGATTATGGCATAAGCAGTGAGATCAAGTATACCGATGTCAAGGGAGAGACGGTGATCTCGGAGAGCATGAAAATACCAGTCAGGGTCGAGCCTGCTGCCCGCTCCCTTCTCCTGCCGGCAGCCCTGGTGCTGATCCTTCTGATCGTTCTGGGCGGCTATATCTACAGCAAGAGGCAGAGGAAGCCCTGAGGGGGCCTGGAGGAGCCTGAAGAGGTATCAGGCCTCTTGAACCCTTTTCCGAGGAGGTGACTGGATTTGGAGGAACTGGTGCTGGCCGGATGGGTCGATCGCTTCTGGGCCTGGCTGATAGATGTTCTCTTGATGGGCTTGGTCTGGCATAGGCTTAGCATCCTCCTGAGAGTCGAGGTGGTGCAGCTGGAGGGAGCGCTGATGCTATCCTGCCTGTTATTCCTCTACTGGACGGTGCTGGAAGGCTATCGGGGGCAGTCCCTGGGAAAGATGCTGCTCAATATCGTTGTCGTGGGCCCTTATGGAGAGGCCATCGGCTACAGGGACTCAGCGGTGCAGTCCTTTGGCAAGGCCTTTCTTCTCCCCGCCGATCTTCTGATAGGGTTCTTTGCCTTCCGGAGAGGGCGGCAGAGGCTCTTTAACCGGCTCTCTGATACAGTTGTAAGAGAGCAGATTCTCTGATGCCGCCCGCTTGGTGCAGCCCGCTTTATGGAGGGCTTCTCTATGGAAACACTTAATGCTGGATTGGGCAGTTGATTATGAGCATGAAAACCATAAAAGTCATGAATGCCTCCAGCAAACCCAACCCCCACGGGGTGGATGCCCGGAGCCTCAGCGATACCGAGAACGCCCAGGTGGTACACATAACCCTGCAGCCGGGCGAGTCATTGAAAAAGCATGTCACCCCCGTGGATGTGATCTTCTATGTCCTGGAGGGGGAAGGGGTGGTGGAGATCGGTGAGGAGAAGGAGGTGGCAGTGGCCGACACTCTCATCGAGAGCCCGGCTAAGATCCCCCATCGCTGGATTAACGAGAGCAATGCCGTCACCCGGATCCTGGTGGTCAAGACCCCCGGGCAGAAGGAGGCAACGAGATTGCTCTGAACTAGGAGGATCGATTCATGGAACTCAAGCCACCAGCATCTCTGAGAAGGGAGCATGAAGAGCTTCATGCCGAGCTTGCAGAGACAATAGAGGCCGGCGGAAATACGGGCAATGCAGCGAAGAAGGTTGCCGACATCCTTCATGCTCACTTCTTGAAGGAGGAGGAGTATGCCCTTCCGCCGCTGGGCATGCTGCCGGTTCTGGCGGAGGGTACAGTCCTGCCCGAGATGCAAGCGGTAATAGAATTGACCGATCGATTGAAAGCCGATCTTGGGCATATGCTCAAGGAGCATGAAGAGATTGTGACCGCCCTCAAGTCCCTCATCAGAGCGGCTGAGGGGGAAGGGAATGAAAAGGCAGTGATCTTCGCCGAGAAGCTGATGCTCCATGCCCAGACAGAGGAAGATGTTCTTTATCCGGCGTCGATATTGATTGGCGAATATCTGAAGCTGAAGCTCTCCCGAAGATTGATATCGCAGAACTGAAGTGTAAAAATTTATTATGATATCGCTGGAGTTCCTTCTGCTGGGAGTGGCCGTAATGCTCCTCTTAAGCGTGATATCCAGCAAAGCATCCACTCAGCTGGGTGTGCCAACTCTGGTCCTCTTCCTGCTGATTGGCATGCTAGCCGGATCGGATGGGCCAGGGGGAATAGAGTTCAATAACCCCTGGATGGCCCAGTACCTGGGGACAGTGGCCCTGATCTTCATCCTCTTCGCCGGCGGCCTGGACACCAAATGGAAAGAGGTCAAGCCCGTTCTTTGGCAGGGGGCGGTTCTCGCCACACTGGGGGTCATCCTCACTGCTATAATCGTCGGCTATGCCGCCTATTACGTCCTGGACTTCAGCCTTCTTGAGGCAATGCTCCTGGCGGCGATCATCTCCTCCACCGACGCGGCGGCAGTGTTCTCCATCCTCCGTTCGAAGCATATCAGTCTGAAGGGGGATCTAAGGCCCCTCTTGGAGCTGGAGTCGGGCAGCAATGATCCCATGGCCATCTTCCTGACCACCAGCCTGATTGGATTGATCATTGGAGATGTCTCCACCCCCACTGCTCTGCTCCCCATGTTTGCCCAGCAGATGGCCCTGGGAGCGGTATTCGGCTATATCATGGGCCGGGGAATGGCCATCATCATCAATCGGATTCGCCTTGATTACCGGGGGCTTTATCCCCTGCTGACCACATCGCTGGTCATGCTGGCCTATGCACTGACCGCCTCTCTGGGAGGAAATGGTTTTCTGGCTGTGTACCTCGCCGGGCTGGGCCTGGGCAAGCACTCCTTTATTCACAAGCGCAGCCTGATAGACGATCATGACAGCCTGGCCTGGCTGATGCAGATCGCCATGTTCTTGACCTTGGGCCTGCTGGTCTTCCCCTCGCAGCTCCTTCCAGTGGTGGGCATTGGCCTGTTCATCTGCTCGGTCCTGATGTTCCTGGCCCGGCCGATGGCCGTCCTCATATGTCTACTCCCCTTCCGGAGGATTCCGATCAAGGAGAGGGTCATGATCTCCTGGGTGGGCCTACGGGGCTCAGTACCCATCATCCTGGCCACCTTCCCCCTTGTATCCGGGGTTCAGAAGGCGGATATGATCTTCAATGTGGTCTTCTTCGTGGTCCTGACCAGCGTACTGGTGCAGGGCTCCAGCATACCCTTCTTCGCCCGCAGGCTGGGCCTGGATGCTCCCCTGGCCCTCCTTCCCGAGCCACCGGAGGGGGTCGCGGGAAAGGAGGGATGGGAGCCTTTGGTCAAGCTCAAGGTCCTTTCCGGCAGCTCTGCTGATGGAAAGCAGATTGCAGACCTCAATCTGCCTGATGACACCTGGATTGCTGTCCTGAGAAGGGAGGGGCATCCCATTCGTCCTGGAGGGAGCACAATATTAAAGGGGGGTGATCGCCTCTCCGTCCAGTCCAGCGGCGCATCCCTTGATCTGCTCCGCTCTTTAGTGGAGAAAAAGGAGATCCCAGCAGATGGCGGTCAGGCGGGGCACCAGGAGACCTGAGGATCATCGGAGGGGTACCGGGGCCGGGGCGGCTATCGGCCTGGAGCATCATTCTCTTTAACCTGGAGGATAAGAGCTGGTACGATGGATCTGAAGACAAAAGCCCTTCTTCTCTCTATAGGGAGAGTGCAGCTCTCCCGGCCTCAGGATGGCGGCCAGCCGTCCACCGCCGGCCCCGGCGCGGGGGAGAGCTCAGTCTTCTTTCAGTCCGGCAGGAGATTGGTACGCCTCAGCGTAGTGGACAGATCGCCTCTCAGCCTGGAGGTGAGAGGGGATGAGGCGCTCATCTCCCTGCAGGGCAGAGCGATCTCCAGGGGCAGGATGGTTGAGCCCCTGCTGCACTCACCGGGCCAGGCCTATATCACCGTCTCTGAGCGTTGCATATACGACTGCAGGTTCTGTGCTGTCCCCAGGCTGAAGGGGGGGGTGAAGTCTCATCAGCGGGTGGTGGAGATGGTGAAAGAGGCGAATGCCACCGGCAGGCTGGAGTCCATCTCCCTGACCAGCGGCACTGAGGTCTCCCCACAGCTTGAGGGGGAGAGGGTGGCGGCTTTGGTCTGCGATCTGAAGCAGTTTGGAGTGCCGATAGGAGTATCTGTCAACCCCTTTCCAGGAGTCAACCGGATGCTCTACGATGCCGGGGCAGATGAGGTCAAGTACAATCTGGAGACGCCCGATCGCATTCTCTTCTCTCGGGTCTGCCCGGGATTGTCCTATCAAGGGATAATGGATGCCCTGGAGGAGGCTGTGGAGCTCTTCGGAGAAAACCACGTCTTCTCCAATCTGCTCGTTGGCCTGGGGGAGTCGGACCAGTCCCTCCGCCAGGGTATGGATGAGCTTACGGATCGGGGCGTTCTTCCCATTCTGAGGGCGGCTTACCCTCATCCCTTGCGCCTGGATGAGGTGGATATCACCCGGCCATCGGCAGAGCGGCTGCTGAAGCTGGCTCGATACCTGAGGATGAGACTGGATCAGAAGGGCCTGGACGGCAGGCTGGCCCTCACAGGCTGCTATTGCTGCACCGGCTGCGATCTCGTTCCAGGAAGGGATCTATAAGGCGCTCAGAACTCAATATCCTCATCATTCAATCAGACAGGCCATATCATCATTGCGCCTTATGAACAGGCCAATAGGATATGCAGCTGGATATATAGCCGGATGTATGTGATATCCAATGGCTGGCTCGAATGACCTCCTATGGCACAACAAGCAATCCAGATACATGAGGCTCAGCAGCCGCTTTTGGTTAAAGGGAAGGCCTTGATTCTGGTGAGCCATCCTTTTGATGAAGCGGAATGACAGGGATGCACTCTGTCGGCGGGAATAATTCTCTTCTTCGCCCTTTTACCCTGTAAGAAAGCGCCGAGGGTGGGATTTGAACCCACGATCCGCGGAGCGGAACAGGTTTAGCAAACCTGCGCCATACCAGGCTAGGCGACCTCGACAGCCTAAGCTAAAGCTTGTGGTGATATGCTTCGATCGGCGTCATTGGAATACTCTTTCAGGTATATATTGCTTTTGGGCTTTTGGCAGCAAACCTGTGCTTTTCAACTAAATGATCCTCTAAGATATTTAAGTGTTGTAAGAAGCATGATAGCATGATAGCTTGGATTTTTCCGGGGCACTGTTGAGTATAAAGACCGGGAAGCCAGTGGCATCAAGCAGATTATATTTATTATTATATATTTTTATATTATTTTGCTAAAGATTGAAGATGTAAAACAATGGCAAAATCGAGATCTGCTTTGTGGCACCGGCATGACGGCGGGAGGATCAAGGGTCTGGGCCCCAGCCCTCACCTCACACAGGCCAGCAGATCCTTGCTGGTGATGATGCCCACCAAGGCCCCATCCTTCAACACCGGCAGCCTTCTGATATTGTGCTCTTGCATCAGCTCCGCCGCCCTCTGGGTGGAATCATCAAGATCGATGGTGATCAGAGGACCGGGGGTCATGATATCAGTGACCCGAACCCTGGCCGGATCCTGCCCCTTGGCAAATACCTCCAGGAAGATCTGGCTGGTGGTGACAATCCCCAGACACTCCTTGAGGAGGCACTCCTCCGCCACCAGAACGCTGCCTTTCTTCTGTGCTGCCATCACCCTTATGGCATCCAGCACCATGGCCTCGGGAGGCACGGTGACAATGGGATAGCTCATCAACTCTCTGACCTTCATAGCACAACCGATCCTTTGGACGGATACAGAGGATAACTTCCGCCGTTTTGCATTTTCCATCCACCTATAGCCACTCTACCAAGATAAATCAGACGCTCAGAGCAAAATGAAAAAAATGATTTCAAATGGCATCAGAGATGCAAGGGCATCTGTCACTATTGGGATTGAGCCCTAATTCGCAGAATTGAGTTTATAAACTTCAATGCAGAGTCAGGGGGAAGGAAAGTCGAGAAGGGCAAAGGAGGTAGGAGGAAGCACCTATCGACTTTCACATTGATCTATATAGAGAATCGACGAGATATATAGCTTTCGATCATGAGGATTTAAAGCATCTCCTCCAGCCCTCGCTTCAAATTCGCATATGTCGCCCGCAGGTGCTCAGATATCACCCTGGTATTGGATATGACGGGCATGAAGTTGGTATCGCCATTCCAGCGGGGCACTATATGCATATGGATATGATCGGCAATTCCTGCGCCGCCCACAATGCCCATATTGATCCCCAGGTTGAATCCATCCGGATGCATGGTATGTCTCAAGAGCTCCACCGCCAGATCGGCAAGCTCCATCATCTCCTCCCGCTCGCCATCAGCCCAGCCAGAGAGCTTTGAGGTATGACGAAATGGGACCACCATCATGTGGCCATTATTGTAGGGATAGGCATTCATGATGATGAAATGGTGTACTCCTCTGTAGAGTATCAGATTCTCCTCATCCCTCTTCTCCCCGGGCTTGGTGCAGAAGATGCAGCCCTCCGGTTTCTTGCTGAGGATGTACTCGATCCTCCAGGGTGCCCACAGGTGCTCCATATCACTTCGCTCCGTTCTCAAATACAACCTTTCTTCCCACCACTTTAGGCCTTCCCTCGATGAACATCTTTATCGCCCGGGGATAGGCTCTGTACTCCGCCCTCTGGATCCTGGCCTTCAGACTCTCGCGGGTATCGTTCCTCCTCACCGGCACCGGCTGCTGATAGACGATGGGCCCGTGATCGACATCCTCATCCACGATATGAATAGTGGTGCCGGTCCAGGTCACCCCATGCTCCAGGGCCTGGCCGAAGGCATCCAAACCCCGGAAAGAGGGCAGCAGGGCAGGATGGATATTCAAGATCCTGTTCTTGTAATGGCGGACGAATCCGGGAGATAGGATCCTCATGTAGCCGGTGAGGACCACCAGCTCCACCCCCGCTCCCTCCAGATGTTCGATGAGCTTCTGATCGTACTCCTCTCTGGAGCTTCCTGCAGGCTCGATGAACATATGGGGAACGCAAAACTCCTCTGCGATCCTGAGGGCGCCGGCATCAGGCTGGTCGGCCAGGACTATCTTCACCCGGGCAGGAAGCTGGCCCGCTCGCTCTGCCTGCAGGATGTAGCGGAGATTCTCCCCCCTGCCAGAGGATATGATGCCAATGGAGGCGGTCAAACTGCTGACTCACTTCCCCAAAGTGATCTCAATCGCAGATACATTGGCCTCCCCCCGATCGGTATTGAGAGTCTCGGTGGAGATCTGAATTCCCATCACCCTTACATCCGGCAGAAATCGAGACCTTGAGACCTCTGCCACATCCACCGCCCTGGAGATCGCCCGCCCCCTGGCCATGATCTTGACGTCCTTGGCGCCGCTGTTGAACTGGGTTACCACTGCCAGCACATAATTCATCACAGGCTTATTGCCGATGAATACGACCTCATCTTCCGCCATTGGCTCATCACCTTGAAAATTAAATTTTAATATCCTATGATATCATAGATAAATCTACTGATTAATCTGTTGACGAGATCGCTATGCTTACAGATATCCTCCTTCACAAATATATTCTTTTACAAACATCTTCCCTTACAAACATTTTCCCCTACAGATATCGTCCCCGCGCTTTTATCTCCTTTACCCTCTCTAAAACCGCCTTCCCTTGAGGATAAACCCTCAGGTAGCCGGACTTGAAGGACTCTATCAACTCCTCCGGCCGGTCGTGGGTGCTCTCCAAGGTCTGGAAATAGACGTGCACATCCACCCCCTGAGCCTCAACCGAACGCTCATAAAATGCCAGGCCGAAGTCGATCAGGCAGATCTCCTCCCTCACCAGGATCATATTGGAGGTGGTAAGGTCTCCATGAATGATCCCACCTCGGTGCAGCTTTCCCACCATCTCTCCTACCTTGCTTGAGAGCTCCGGGCAGATCACATCCTTGAGTTTATCCCCCTGTACGTGCTCCATCCTCAGCTCAAACCGGGACACATCGCAGATGATGGGGGTGAGGACTCCATGCCTGCGGGCCTCAGAGGTGATCCTTGCCTCCCTAATGGTCCTCTCCTGACGGATGCGTTCGTCCAAGGCGGGCAGGCGGTAGCTCTTGGGAAGCCGCCACTTCCTGACCACTCCATTCTCAAGGGTTATGACTGCTTCTGCCCCTCTTCCTATCTCCATGAGGCCTGCATCTCCTGCCAACTCCCACCTGCCAGCTTCCATCTGTCAGCTCCCATCTGATCTCTCCGTATTTATTCTCCCATCCCCACCTAAGAGGCCCTCTATATAAGGGCCATGACCTCAAGGGCCACGATCTCCATCTTCGAAGATGTCATTCTCCTCCAGTGCTCCCAGGCAGAGTCACTCTACTGGACCCCTCTCTTTTCCGTACTGCAGATGCTGGAAGCAGATCTGGAGATTGGGCCTGCCGGGCAAGCAGCAGTGCTCCTTGATCGTCAATCCTTTCCACAGGAAAAAATTTTATCCTTATCCAGAAAGGGGGGAGCATGATCATAGATGTGGTAGTCGCGAGCACCTCTCGCTATAACAGCTTCGGTACGGTCACCGATCCGGATAGAGCAGAGGACCTGTCCGGAAAGATAATACTGGAAAGGATCAGCAGGGCAGGGCATACCGGCAAATACCAGCTTCTTCCCGATGGAATAGAGCCCATCCAGCAAGCAGTGAAATCGAGCACTGCTGATGCCATAGTGATCTGCGGCGGCACGGGGCTCACCCGCCTGGACCAGACGATCGAGGCGGTAGAGCCGCTCTTTGAGAAGAGGCTTCCGGGATTTGGGGAGATATTCCGCTGGCAGAGCATGCAGGAGGTTGGCACCCGCGCCATGTTGACCCGGGCAACGGCAGGGGTGCACAGAAAGAGGCCTGTATTCTGCCTGCCCGGCTCTCCCGCTGCCGCCCGACTGGGCATAGAGCTGATCTTAGCAGAGATAGAGCATATACTGAAGCACGTGGCTGAGTAGAAAAAAATATTAGTTATCAAATCAAGTCCTGATGCTTCGGAGTAGCCTTTTATATCATTAGTGCACCAATAAGCACATAGAGCTATACACGGAGATTTGGCCAATGGAGACGGAGATTCCAGTGCGAGATATCATGACCCGGCCGGTGATCACTGCTGATGCCGACATGGATATATTGAGCGCTGCCAAGAGGATGGGCTCGGCCAACGTGGGGAGTCTGATAATAGTATCAGCAGATATGATCACAGGCATTCTGACGGAGAGGGACCTGGTAAGAAAGGTCGTAGCTCAGGGCGTCGATCCCAGAAATTTGAGGGTGAGAGATGTCATGAGCTCGCCTGTGACTACAATCGAACCAGATGCGAGCTTGCGGGATGCGGCCGCTCTGATGCTCCGCGTGGGGGTAAAACGACTGCCGGTGATTCATAAAGGGAAGCTTGTGGGGATAATCACTGACACCGACCTGATCTCTGGCTCCTCGCTGGGATTGAATGATATCCTGAGCGATCTATTGGAGATGCACCGGGAGAGCATTCACTTCGAGCAGCCTCGAGGGGCGGTGAGTGGAATCTGTGAGGTCTGCGGCCAGCTTTCGGATAATCTGGAAAACGTGAATGGTGAGTTGCTCTGCTGGAGCTGCAGGGACGGAAATCGATAGCTTTAACATGATTGCAATATGGCAAAATGCGATATGGCAAAATGCAATATGGCAAAATGCGATATGGCAAAATGCAATATGGCAAAATGCGATATGGCAAAATGCAATATGGCAAAATGCGATATGGCAAAATGCGATATGGCAAAATGCAATATGGCAAAATGCAATATGGCAATTGCGGGACAGCAGGGGAGTTTAAATGCTAGTCGAAGACATTTTCTCTAGAGATCCTCTTTATGTGGAGGACTCCACCTATCTGACCAAGGCACGCCAGTTGATCAGAGATAACCATGTGCGAGGGCTGCCAGTTGTGGATAGCAGCGGCCAGGTTCTGGGGGTCATAACCTCACAGGATGCACTTCGGGTGACCTCAACCAGATCGAATGTTACAGTCTCTGGATTCATAACGGCAGTACCCACAGTGGTCGGCGACACCGATGTGCTTGATGCAGCAAGGCTCATGCTTAAAGAGAAGAGCAACCTGCTTCCGGTGGTCGAATCCCAAGAGGATAAGGCCCTCAGAGGTGTTGTGACTATAATCGACATATTCAAGCATTTGGATTTATCTAAAATTCCCAAAAAGCAGATAAGCGAGATCATGAGCACCAAGGTGGTAACCGCCCGCCTCGATGAGCCGGTTACCAAGGTCTGGGAGCGAATGGTCAGCCAGGACTTCACCGGTCTGCCCATAGTGAGGGAGGATAAGCCTGTAGGAATGATCACCAGATTTGATATACTCAAGAGAGGATGGGCCAGGATCAGCAAAGAGAGCAAGACCCGACCGACAGACTCAATGCAACTTCTGGCTGAGAAGCTGATGAGCTCTCCCCTCTATAGCCTCAAGCCGACGGCCAGCGTTGCCGAGGCTATAGAGTTTATGCTCAAGCATGATGTGGGCAGGGTATCAGTGGTAGACGGGGGAAGGATCACGGGAATAGTAGATAGAAGCGATCTGATAAGATGTTACCTGGGTGAGTGAGTATGAGCAATGGTCCAACTACTGGAAAAGAGATAACAAGGATTCCGCAAAAGAACGATCGAATGCCAAGAGCCCCCGGCTCGGGGGAGAGAGGACCTCTGCAGTTCAACTCCAGGCATGCCAAGCATGTCAGCGAGGTGCTAAGCGCAGCGTCGCCGGATGTGGTCACCGTCCCCCCTACCACCACCATCATGGGGGCGATAAAGACCATGACCTTCTATGGCTTCTCCAGGCTTCCCATTGTAGATGCCGGCACCAAGAGGCTGCTGGGCTTTGTGACATCGGTGGATATTGTAGACTTTCTGGGCGGCGGGCTGCGGCATAACCTTCTGCAGGAGAAGTACCATGGCAATATCTTCACCGCCATAAATGCCGATATAAGGGAGATAATGAGCAGCAAGCTCATCTATGCCAGCGAGAACTCCTCCCTGCCAGAGGTCTTGAAGCTGATGTACGAGAAGAATGTTGGCGGCCTTCCAATAGTGGATGAGGATACCCGTATTAAGGGGATAATCACAGAAGAGGACTTCGTCCGCTCCTGCCGGGGGGTGGATACAACTCTGCTGGTGGAATCCTTCATGAGCCCCAATGTGGTAACTGCGCCCGCCCAGACCACAATTGAGAAGATGACCCGGATGATCATCCAGAAGGGCTTCCGGCGGATGCCCGTGGTCCAGGATGGTGTCCTCATGGGAATGGTCACCGCATCGGATATAATGAAATACATGGGCAGTGGCGAGGCATTCGAGAAGGTGGTTACAGGCGCCATCGGCGAGGTGATGGACCAGCCCATAAAGGGCCTGATCAAGAGGAGCCTGATCACCATTGATAGGAAGATGAACCTCGGCCACGCAGCCAGAAAGATGATCGACAACGAGATTGGATCGATGCCCGTTATGGACAGGGGTTCATTAGCGGGGATTCTGACGGAAAGAGACTTCGTGAGGGCTTTAGCAGAGAACAGAGGAATACTGCCATGATCATAAAGAAAGTCAAAGACTACATGAGCACCCCGGTAAATGTCATTGAGCGGAACGAGCCCATCCAGAGAGCCAGAAATCTGATGTTCAAGTACTCCATCGGCCGGCTGCCGGTCATGGACAATGGCAAGCTGGTGGGCATAGTCACCAAATACGATATCACCAACCGGATCAGCCAGGCAGCCCCAGAATGGCGAAGGAGGCCCATAGACAAGATCCCCATCCAGGTGGTCATGACCGAGAAGCCGATAACTATATTCCCCGATGCCACCATGCCTCAGGCAGCGGAGTTGATGATCGAGAATGACTTCAGCGGCCTGCCGGTGGAGAAGGATGGAGAGATCGTGGGCATGCTAACCTCCCGGGATATGGTGAGGTACTTCTCCGATCAGGATGTATCATCAAAGGTGGAGGATCTGATGAGCAAGAACATCCTCGCTGTGCATCGCCATCATACCATCAGCCACATACTGGATGAGATGAATGCTCAGGGCCTCAGCCGGGCATTGGTCTATGAGGGCGGCAACGTTCCAGTAGGCATAGTGACCCGTTCAGGTCTCACCTTCTCCCAGATCATGGGGCCCAAGGACGAGATGGAGGCCAAGAGCATCAAGATGACCAGAAAGGAGAGCACTGCTGGAAGAAAGCAGCAGCGATACATAAAAGAGATGCCCTTTGTGGCCGAGGACGTCATGACATCCCCCGTATACTCTCTGTCTCCGGAGATGGAGGCTGTACAGGCCAGCAAGACCCTGGCAGAGAAGCATATCATTGGCATGCCTGTGGTGAAGGGGAATGAGGTGGTGGGCTACTTCTCAGCCGATGAGATCATAGCAGAGATTGGCAGGTGGAAGTGATGCAGGTTAAGGAGATTATGACAGAGCCCGTTTCCATAGATAAATCGGAACGGTTGAGCCATGCACTGGATATCATGGAGAAGAACGATCTGCGCAGGCTCCTGGTCACCAATAAGGGCAAGATAGGGGGCATAACCACCACCAGGCAGATCGCTCGTGTTCTTGGTGCCCGCAAAGCATTGGGCATGCCCGCCTCCTCTTTGCATGTGGCATCGGCCACCATGGACAGCGTGATCAAGGTTCTGCCGGACATGGATATGGATGATGCCATGGTCCTATTGCAGAAGACATCAGTACTGGTGGCAGTGGATGGGGATAAGATCTTGGGCTGGGTCAGGCCAAGGGAGATCCTGGAGAAGGCCACTGTGAGCGGGGTGGCCGCAGATGCCATGAGACATCCTCTCACCGCCAATCCGAGCGACCGGCTGGTTCATGCCCGGCGCACAATCCTGGACAGGGATATCGGAAGGCTTCCTGTGGTGGAGTCAGGGCGGCTGGTGGGGATAATAACCGAGGGAGATGTGGCCCGGGCTCTTCGGGCCTTCAGGGATCTTCACGACACTGCCAGCAAGCAACATGCTCGCATCTACAATATCCTGGTCTCAGATGTGATGACCCATGATGTCAAGTTCGTCTACACTGATACTCCCTTAGAAGAGGTCAAGAGGATTATTCTCACAGATAACATAGGCGGCCTGCCTGTGCTCAACCACAGGGAGGAGGTAGTCGGCGTGATCACCAGGCGGTCCATACTGGATTATCTGGTGAGGACTGGATGAATCTGCAAAGGGTTGCAGAGAAGCTGGGAATAACAGTAGATCGCTTGGAAAGCCTGCAAGAGACGAAGGTATCCAAATCGTTTTGGCCCGAGCCTCAACTGCTGAGGTTTGATAAGGAGATCTCGGGAATTGAGGCCGGGACGGTGATTTTCGAGAGTGGGGAGATCGTTTGGGGCTATCCCCGCATCCGCCGTCCTCTGATGCTCGAAGCAGCCATAAAAGGCCATTTCATCGATTCTGTGGCTGTGGAGGAGAAGATGAACGGACATAATGTTCGCATCACATCCATAGACGGGAATATCGTGGCCCTGACCAGGGGGGGCTTCATCTGCCCTTATTCCACTGAGGTGGCAGCAAGGCTCTTGCCGGAGGAGATATTCGAGAGGCTCCCAGGCCTGGTCTTATGTGCAGAGATGGTGGGCCCGGAAAACCCTTATGTCTCCTCTGAGGTCTATCCCACAGACAGCATCGATCTGTATCTCTTCGATGTCGCCCAGAGGAACCGGCGAGGGACCTATGGAGTATATAAGACCCAGGAGATAGCAGAGAGGTTCGGCCTGAGGGCAACGGCATTCTTTGGAGAGTTCCCATTGAAGACTGCTCATCAAAGGATCAGAGAGATAATACTCAAACTGGGCCGGCAAGGGAGGGAGGGGGTGGTGTTGAAGGATCCGAAAAACAGGGTAGAGCCCCTCAAATACACCAGCTCCGAGTCTAACTGCAGCGATCTGGAGATAGCCTTCCGCTACTATAACGACTATGCCCAGGACTTTTTCTTATCCCGCGCTGTCCGGGAGGGATTTCAGTCTGTGGAGTGGAAGGAGCCAGAGGAGGAGAGGAGGGAGAGGGCCCGGCGCATCGGAGAGAGCATCCTCTTGCCCCTGATAGAGACCATCGAGAAAAAGCAGCGTGGGGAGACTATCACCCAGAGGATCCAGATCCGGGTGGAGAGCCTGGCCACAGCGAGGGGCTTTGAGTATCACCTGCGCCGATGCGGGATCAGGGCGATATTCGACCAGCCGCTGCCCGAGGACGATGGATATAGAATAGGAATAACCAAAATCATTATGAGCACAAACGATAAAACCGAAGCCCTCTTGGATGGTGAGATGTGGTGAGGACAGAGATCGCTGACATTGAGATGGAAGGCCATCTGATCGACTCCCAGATGCTGACAAAGGTCCTGGACAGGATCATGGACATGGGAGGAGAGTTTGAGATCAAGACCTTCCGGATAGGCGAGAAGAAGAACGATACCAGCTATGTTCAGATCACAGTAACTGGGGAGGATTCCCTCCACCTGGAACGGATACTCCTGGAGCTGAACGCCCTGGGAGCACGCCTCCTGGAGATGGAGGATGTCAGGTCCCAGATAGCTCCTGGAGATATGGTGGTGCCGCGGGGATTTTACACCACCACCAATCACCCCACCTATGTGCGCTATCATGGGATATGGGTGGAGGTGGAGGCAAACCATATGGATGGTATCATCGTCCTGCATAATGGCAGGGCGGTATGCACTCCCATCGGCCATATCAAGAAGGGGGATCGGGTGGTGATCGGAACCACAGGGGTCAAGGTGGTCCCTCCCGAACGCCCGAGGGAGAGGAGCTTCTTTGGATTCATGTCCAATGAGGTCTCCTCAGAGAGGCCCAGCGGAGAGCTAATCTGCCAGCTGGCCCAGGAGATCATCCGCACCAAAAGAGAGGGGGGCAAGATAGCCGTGGTCTGCGGGCCGGCACTGGTTCACACTGGCGCTGCCCCCTCCCTGGCCAAGCTCATTCGGGAGGGATATGTGGATGTCCTCCTGGCGGGCAATGCAGTCGCAGTACATGATATCGAGCGCCAGCTCTTTGGCACCAGCCTGGGAATGGACTGCTCGGGAAATGCCACATCCGGCGGACACAGAAACCATCTGTACGCCATAAGCGAGATCATGGCCAGCGGCTCCATCAAGAAGGCCATAGAGGAGGGCAAGCTGAAGGGGGGGATAATGTATGAGGCGATCACCAGAGGCATCGAGTTCGTCCTGGCTGGCTCCATTCGCGATGACGGCCCCCTCCCCGAGGTCATCACTGATACCATCAAGGCCAAGGATGCCATGGAGAGGGCTTTGCAGGGGGTGAATATGACCTTGATGCTGGGCACAATGCTCCATTCCATCGCAGTGGGCAACCTCCTGCCCTCATATGTCAAGACCATCTGCGTGGACATCAATCCCTCCACAGTGACCAAGCTGATGGACAGGGGATCAGCTCAGGCCATAGGTCTTGTGACCGACATCGGGATATTCCTGCCCCAGCTGACCGGGGAGATCCAGGAGCAGAAAAAGCTGGCTGTGCAGGCAGTCTGATTGAAGCTGCCTGACTGGATCGCAAATCTTTTATCTGCATATGCCCCTGTTAGAGGAGTCCCAGGAGCCGCCGTGGCTTAGCCCGGTTAAAGCGGCTGATTCGTAAGACAGTCCGAAAGATCAGCAGTCCATGGGTTCGAATCCCATCGGCGGCTTTCTATTTTTTAAAATCCTGTCCTATTGATGGCAGTTTATAAGTGGTATATATTCAGCTTATAAGCAGTTTATATATCTTAAATACTCATGTATATATACTACCAGCCTGTAAGGTGTAGAATGGAGATACTTGAGTATGGAGTCCACAATAAATATAGAGAACGTGGTGGCATCCACCAAGCTGGCAGAGGTGTTTGATCTTCATAAGATCGAGGCCGAACTGGAGGGCGCGGAATATAATAAGGAGAAGTTTCCGGGCCTGGTATACCGGGTGAAATCCCCCAGAGCTGCTTTTCTGATATTCACCTCTGGAAAGGTGGTATGCACCGGGGCCAAGAACGTTGAGGACGTCCGCACAGTGATAACCAATATGGCCCAGACCCTCAAGTCCATCGGTTTCGAGAATATCGATCTGGAGCCTGAGATCCACGTTCAGAATATTGTGGCATCTGCCGATCTGAAGACCGACCTGAACCTGAATGCCATCGCCCTCGGCCTGGGTCTGGAGAACATCGAGTACGAGCCAGAGCAGTTTCCCGGCCTGGTCTACAGGATCAAGGCTCCAAAGGTGGTGGTGCTCATATTCAGCTCCGGTAAGCTGGTGGTCACTGGTGGCAAGTCGCCAGAGGAGTGCGAAGAGGGAGTGAAGATCGTAAGGGAGCAGCTGGAGAATATGGGGCTGCTTTAGCCCTCATATTGAACCGCCATTCCCCTTTTCATCCTCCCGACCATGATAATTAGATATATATGGGAAAGTTCCCAGTTATAAGCGATGATCTTCCAGATCCTGGATGTTAACTATGCCTATGATGCCGGCAGAGAGCCCCTGGTGCAGCTATTCGGCACCACGGCCGACGGGCAGAGCGTCACCATCAGGGTAGCGGGATTCCGGCCCTATTTTTATGCCAGAGCAGAGGAGGGCTGCCTGGAGAGTGCCATAGAAGGCCTGAGGGCAATGGGCCTGGAGGTGGAGGAGATAGAGCGCTTCGAGCCCATAGGTTATCAGAGGCAGCCCGAGAGGATGCTCTGCATCACCACCACTGACCCCAAGGAGGTGAGAGGCCTAAGGGAGAAGGTGCGCTCTCATCCAGACATCCGGGCGGTCTACGAGACGGACATCCTCTTCAAGAACAGATTTCTGATCGACAGATCTCTTGGTGGAATGAGATGGGTCGAGGTGGATGTGCCGGAGTGGACGCTGGACCAGAATTCTGGGTCGGTGCCCGGGGGAAGAAGCCTGCCCCCAGTGGGTGTAGCCTCCATCCGGCCAGTGGAGAGCGAGGCCAATGCACCCCTGCGCCTGATGAGCTTTGATATCGAGTGCCTGCCCGACCACGGAGCAATGCCCAAGGCAGAGAAATCCCCAGTGATATTGATCAGCATGGCCTTCGAGCCTGAGTTTCAGGGCAACAAAGAGCTGGTGCTGGTGGGAAAGGAGATCGAATGCCCCCGCCCGGACACCAGAGCCTGTCGGGATGAGTATGATCTGCTCGCTCAGTTCGCAGCCATAATCAGGGAGTACAATCCCGATATCATCGCTGGCTACAACTCCAATGAGTTCGATTTCCCCTATCTGCAGGAGAGGGCAAAACATCTTCAGCTCGATTTCAAAGTGGGAAGGGATGGCAGTTCCTGGTATATCAGAAAGATAGTCAACCGGAGCGATATCTCCATCACCGGACGGGTGGTGGTAGACCTATTGCCCATCATACGCTCCTCATTCAGCCTGAAGCAGTATACTCTGAGGAATGTGGCAGCAGAGCTTCTCCAACTGGAGAAGTACGATGTGAACCCCCAGGAGATCGAGGCCCTCTGGGCGGAGGATGGCAATGGGGAGGGGCTGAGACGGTTTATAAGCTACTCCCGCCGGGATGCCCTCCTCGCCCTCCGTCTGCTTTTGGACCTGCGGCTGATGGACAAGTACATCGCCCTCTCCCGCGCCAGCGGCTCGCTCTTGCAGGATGTAGTCAATGGCGGCCAGTCGGGGATGGTGGAGAGCCTCCTCTTGCGCCGCTTCCGGGAGACGTCGAGGGTAGTACCCCCCAAACCCGATTCCGATCTCTCGGGAGAGCGTTATGAGGAGAATGAGGAGCTTAAAGGAGGGGCAGTGCTGGTGCCTGAGAAGGGATTGGTGGAGGATGTGGTCATACTGGACTACAAGTCCCTTTATCCCACCATCATGATGGCTCATAACCTCTGTTACTCCACAGTGGTGCTGGCCGACTCCCCCGAAGAGGGCGAGATCATAACAGCACCCTCCGGCGGGAGGTTCGTATCCCCGGATGTATCGCCGGGGATCATGCCCGCAGTATTAAGGGAGCTGCTCGATCAGAGGACAGAGACCAAGGGGCTGATGAAGAAGGCAAGCGAAGAGGAGAGGCGATTCCTGGATGCCAAGCAGTATGCATTGAAGATCCTGCTGAACAGCTTCTATGGATATTCCGGTTATGCCCGGGCGAGGCTGTACAGCCTGGCTCTGGCCAATGCAGTCACCTCCTTTGGCCGGGAGAACATCCTGAGAACGAAGAGGATCATCGATGAGATCGGATCGGTCTATATAGTGGAGGGTCAGGCGGTCTTCAAGGATGAGCTGGTGCTGGGGGCACAGACGGAAAAGGGATTCGATCTCAGTGTGGTCTATGGGGATACTGATAGCGTCTTCGTCCGTCTCCTTCCCCATAGCCAGCCGGTCTCGCTCGATGATGCCGGGCTGATCGGCAAGAGGATCGCCCAGATGGTCACATCCAGCCTGCCCCAACCAATGGAGCTGGTCTTTGAGGCCTTCGCCCGGAGGGGCATATTCCTGGCCAAGAAGCGGTATGCCCTCTGGATCTTCGAGCCGATGGGCGAGGGATGGCAGGATAGAATCAAGGTGCGGGGGATGGAGACTGTGCGGCGAGACTGGTGTGAGCTGACCTCAGGAACGCTCAAGACCTGCCTGGATCTGGTTCTCAGAGAGGGAAAGGTGGACGAGGCGGTAGAGCACATCCGATCAGTGGTGCTCAGGCTGCAGAACCTGGACCTATCCCAGGATCCGGGAATACTGGAGGAGCTGACCCTGACCAGGAGGTACACCAAGAGCACGGGCTCGTACAAGAACAAGCAGCCGCACATACAACTGGTGGAGAAGATGAGGGAGAGGGGGGGCAAGGTGCCCAATGTGGGGGACAGAGTGCCCTTTGTGATCACCCGGGGCAGAGGAGGGAGGAGGAACAGGAGGCTGTTCGTGGACCGGGCAGAGGATCCAGCCTATGTCCTGGAGAACAACATCCCCCTGGACACAGAGTATTATGTGGAAAAGCAGATTCTACCGCCTGTGCTGCGCATACTGGAGAGCTTCGGGGTGAGTAAGGACCGGCTCTGCTCCAGCCGGGCGCAGAGCAGCCTGTTCAGCTTCTCTGGCCACTGCAATAAGCCCTTGAAGCAGAAGTCTCTCTTCGACTTTTAGGGCTGCACTGGCTTTGTTATTGCTGCCTTCAATCATTCCATTCCAGTTCCAGGCGCCCAGAGTTCCTCTTCTATCCGCTTCAGCCCCCGGCCATTGATCGGTACAGGTGCCATGCACCCACTGCCACGAAGTTCACTGCCACTGCTCCCAGGATCAGGCCCATCACCCGGGTCAAGACCATTATCCCGGTGACGCCCAGCACCCGGTCGATGTAATCGGAGAACCTGAGGACGAAAAGGGTTGCAGTATAGGTTAGGGATACTCCCAGGATGACTATCGCCTTCTCAGCGATGCTTCCTGCCGATCCCATCAGCACCACCACTGTGGTTATCGCACCCGGTCCGGTCAGAAGGGGGGTGGCCAGGGGAAAGACGGAGATATCCTCCCTGTGATTGGCATCCTTCAGCTCCAGATCAGTGACCTTCTTCTGCTGGTGGACCCCGCGGAGCATGTCCATTGCCACCAGGAAGAGGAGAATTCCTCCTGCCACTGAGAGGCTGTCGATGGTGATCCCAAAGAGACGCAGCACCAGATCGCCTGCCAGGGCGAAGAGAATGGCGATGATGAAGGCGACCAGAGTGGCTCTCCTGTAGATGTGGCTCTTTTCCAGAGGGTTCATGCCAGCAGTCAGAGAGACATAGACCATGCTGGCCTCGATGGGATTGACTATCACAAAGACAGAGCTGAAGACGTACACGAAGTAGAGGAAGTGATTGCCCGATTCCATTTAATTATCCCTTTTCGCTATTTCTTCAACTGGCTGTCTCATATCTAACACAGGAGCTCTCCTTTAAATAAATCATCTCATGCCTCGGCTTGAGAAATGGCGTTTTATACCAAAAATGAGTTGGATGGCATGAAGGGCATAGCAGAAAGAGGATCCGTTCTCTTGATATTTGTGCTTGCATTCATCCCCTTATGAGCCCGGCAAACAGCGATATCATCGTCAATCCAGGGGAGGGCTGCAGGGGGATGGGCGGTCTGCGCCACCCCCTATTCGATTCCCAGCGGCTCCCGGCATAGATGAGTGCCTCAGCCCTCCTCGCTCTATGGGCCTGGCCTGCTCCCATGTAGCCTTCTGGCATGAGCTTTGCCCCTCAAAGCGAGGCGAGGCTGGCATATGCCGTGGCAGGCGTGCCATGATAAGCTCTCTCCAGCTCTGCCGGGCAGTGCCGGATAAAGCTCCCTTACAGCGGGAATTAATAAACCCCTGCAGTGTATATCATCCTCTCATGAGCGATACTAAGGCAAGGTCCAGCATCGGCCCGGGCATGGGCCTGATTCATCTGGAGACCGGGGTGCAGATCATCATACCCGCCCAGATTGAGGCAGAGAGGATTGTGGCAGCGACGGAAGCCCTATTGGGGGCGGTCAGGGACAATATCGGCGAGGGCATAGGCTGCTCGGATATCGCCTGGATGACAGCGACTGATGTCAATGCCATGCTCTTGGTGAGCATCGATATGGATGAGGGGCCAGCGGATGCAGTTGCTGCCCTCCATGCTGCTGCCGAGGCCTTCACAGAGAGGTCCGGCCAGGTGATATCACAGATGAAGGCAGATGCTGGAGAATGAGAGTCGCCCTATTGCAGCTCAACACCATTGTAGGAGATCTGGCCGGAAATAAGGATCTCATCGCCTGTGCTGTCCGCCGGGCACCGAAATTCGATCTGGCCGTCACCTCCGAGCTTGCCCTGCCTGGCTATCCCCCCTGTGATCTGCTTTTGAATGAGGAATTTGTGCAGCAGAGCTGGCAGGCACTGGGCGCTCTGGCGGAGGAGCTGACAGATCTCCCCCCCGTCCTGGTGGGCCTGGCCGAGCCCAACCCCGCTGGCCGGGGCCGGCTTCCCTTCAACTCCGCCGCCCTCATCCGGGGAGGCAGGGTAGAAGATACCTTTCAGAAGAGCACTCTCACTGGCAGCGATCTCTATCGGGAGGAGCGCTACTTCCAGCCGGGAGATGAGCCCGGCATCCTGCAGATCGGAGGGATGCATTTTGGGATACTCATAGGCGAGGCTCTGACAGGGCACAAAGAGAAGAGCAGCGCAGCTGGCTTCAGCCTCCTGCCCTCCCTCAAGGAGAAGGGAGCAGAAGCCATAATCAACATCTCAGCCTCGCCCTTCACAGCAGGGGGGCAGCTGCGCCGGCAAGAGCAGCTATCAGACCTGGCCGGGAGGTGCCGCCTTCCCCTGCTGTACATCAACCAGGTGGGAGGGAATGATGATCTGATATTCGACGGCAGAAGCTGCTTTTTTGACTCGAAAGGGAAGTTGGCCGCTCGGGGGAGTGGCTTTGAGGAGGATATCCTGCTTGTAGATCTCGACCGGCCAGGGGGAAGGATAGCCGGAGACGATCTCACCCCCGAGGCAGAGATCTGGAGGGGCCTGGTCTTGGGGACGAGGGATTATGTACGCAAGTGCGGCTTCTTCCGGGCTCTTCTCGGCCTATCGGGAGGGATCGACTCTGCCCTGGTGGCAGCCATCGCCGCCTCTGCCCTGGGCCCGGAGAACGTCCTGGGGGTTATCATGCCCTCGCCCTATACCAGCCAAAGGAGCATCGATGATGCCATAGCCCTGGCGGACGGCCTGAGAATCGAGAGGATCACCATCCCCATCACTGCCATCATGGATTCCTATGAGAGGGAGCTGGCAGATCATTTCCTCGGCCGGCCGAAGGATGTCACCGAGGAGAACATCCAGGCCCGCATCCGCTCCAACATTCTTATGGCCCTGTCCAATAAATACGGCTCCATTCTCCTTGCCACCGGGAACCGCTCAGAGCTCTCTGTGGGCTACTGCACCATCTATGGCGATATGGCCGGCGGGCTAGCGGTCATCTCCGACCTGCCCAAGGGGATGGTCTACAGGATGGCTGAGTGGCTCAACACCACCACCGGCAGATCTGTCATTCCCCCAAGCATCATAGACAAGCCCCCCTCAGCAGAGCTCCGCCCCGGTCAGACCGATCAGGATAGCCTCCCCCCTTATCCAGTCCTGGACGAGATCCTCAAGCGGTATATCGATGAGCATCAGTCGCGGGCGGATCTGCTTGCCGCCGGGTTTGATGAGGCGGTGGTGGACCAGGTCATCTCCCTGATCGGAAAAGCTCAATTCAAGAGGCTTCAGGCTCCACCCGGCCTGAAGGTGATCGATAGCAGCTTTGGAAGGGGCTGGAGGATGCCTGTGGCCTGCCGGACCGGCCGGTCAGGGGCGGTGAGGGAGGAGGGGAGGGGGGGCATAGAGCGACGGGGGGATGGTGGCGCAGGATCTCGGAGCAGAAAGTGATTTTAAATAGATCCAGGCGGAAGATGGTACATGCTATGAGAGATGATATCGACAGGAAACGTACTCAGCGCAGGCCAGCCGCCTTCAAGGCCGGAATGCTGCTGGCTGGCATTTATCTCTCTCTTCTTCTTTTCTCTCCCCTCCTTTTCCCTTCCCTTTTCTCCCCCTCTCTGGGAATGGAGAGTACGCCCATACAGGATAGCCTCATTCTCAATGTCTATCTGGATCCTGCGGGAAAGGCCCTGCTGACAGGCTATGCTGATAACATCTCCGGCATTGAGTCTCTTGCCGGCTCGGAGTACCAGTATGAGAACGATACTGGCAGGCTTTATGCCCTCACCGACGGCCTGACAGCAAAGTCCGGCCAGCTTTGGACTTTGAACTTCGGTGCCACTGGCACCTTCGAGGACTGCAGGATCACCTTTTATCTGCCCGGGGATATCCGCCTGGGAGCTATCAACAGCTCTACTGGCCTGCAGTATCATCTCTCAGCCTTCAATGGTTCTCTGGTGGCGGATGTGCAGGGCTATGAGGTTCAGAACCCCCGGATATCCATTCAATATCAGCAACCTCTGGCCAATGGATCAGCCCCCATTCCCTCCTCCGCCCTTCCTCCCCGCCCTTCTCCGGGCGATTCCAGCATCGATCTTGATCTCATCCTCTTCTTGGCAGGAGCATTCATTCTGGCCATGGGATCCGCTCTGGGGATGATCCTCTGGAGGCACAGATTCCCTCTGCCCGACAGCTCCTCATCTCCGGAGAGGGATGTGCAGCCGAAGGCCGATGGGATCATCTCTTCCTCCCCGCTTATGAGCCATTTTGAGGCTGGTGATGAGGGGTCTGGTGATGAGAGGGATGGGGATGAGGCGGCTGGGGATGAGAGGGCCAGACTCCCTGTCAGTCCAGACTCATCCAATCCAGATCCATCCAATCCGGCTGCATCCGGGGAAGAGGGCACTGGTGCGCCCCTCTCCCCTCTCGACCTGATGCCGGCAGACGCAGATGACAGGCACCTTCCCACCACCGCCTCTCTCTCCTCCTCCGCTGATCGCCCTGCGGACGGCAGCAGCAGCAGGCATTCTGACTCTGGCCCGGATCAAGCCGCTGCTGGGAGCGCTGCTGGGAGCGCGAACCGGGCGGAGGCGGAGGATATGGGGTTGAAGAAGATAGAGCTGAGCCGGGAGATGGAGGCGGTCATTCAGACCCTCACCCCCAGAGAGAGGGCGGTTATAACCACCCTGGTCGAGAACGGAGGGAGAATGACGCAGGCAGAGATCAGATATGAGACCAGAACTCCTAAATCGTCTCTGACCGGTATTCTGATCTCTTTGGAGAGGAGACGCCTGGTAACCAAGAAGGAATGGGGGAGAACAAACATGATAGAACTCTCTGAATGGTTTTTATCCCAAAGGGAACGTTCCTGATCCTTTAGCTCTTCAGCCCCGGAGCCTGGAGCATGCTCTTATCCCTCTCCCTTATGGTTCGTTCTGCTCTTATTTTTTCTATCGTTCAGGAGATGAGGTTTAATGGAAGGAGGAAGGCAGATCCTTCCAAAAAATGGGTTTAAGAGGTATTGTACAGATGAGATCGATTGGACGGGACTGGAGGATGGCTCTGATTGCTCTTGCCGTCTCCTGTCTATTCATAGCTGGGGCATTATCCATGCCCTTGGATCGAGGAATGGGAATGCATGCAAGAGGGATGATGATCCATTCGCCCCTCAATGTCACCCCTGAGGAGCTGGGCAACATGACCTTGAAAGAGATAAAAGAGCGGGAGATCGATGCTCTTAACTGCTCCTTGGAAGAGGGAATGCCCTTCTGCGGAAAGGCCGGGCGCGGGGCGCAGATGGCCTTCGCGCCCCCCTCATCCTGCCGGCATTGCTGGTCTGGCACCTTGGGGCGTGGCTTTTCCCCTCTTTTGCTGATGGATGAGATCAGTCTGGAGGAGCTGGGGGAGATGAGCCTCAATCAGATCCTGGATCTGTATGATCAGAAGGTGGACGAGCTTGACCGTATGACCATCAATGAGCTCCGGGAGCAGTGGAAGAAGAGCATGGAGGCGCAGAGCAATATGACTCTAAATGAGCTGGTGGAGGAGGCTCGAGATAGGCAGGCCAAAGAGGGGATCTTCAACTGGGTCTCTTTGCAGTACCGTCGCCTGGTGGCCTGACGGGCCTTTGGCTTCCACCCCCAAGTGGCGCATGGCAGAGATCATCATCTGCCGCTCATGCTTTTTTTCCTGCCCACTGGAGATGTTTAAATCGGATTGAGTCTAATCAGCATTTGGCAGGCGAGTCTCGATGAATGAAGTTGGCAGAAGGATTATCAATCCAGCACTGGCAGTGCTGCTGGCGGGCCTGATATCTTTTGGATTTGCAGGTGTGGGCCAGGCAGGTCTTGGCAATATGGATGGATCTGATGGGGGCAACGGCAGGATGGGTGCGGAGGGCGCTGGAGGCGGGATGCACCATCCTAATCCAGGCCATCCCCTCGGTCTGCCGGTTGATCTGCTCTTCAGCGGGCATGGTCTTGCCCTCCGGGGGGACGAGTCCCATGCCCTGCGACTGAAGGTTGAGGTTCTCCTTTCCGTGCCTCCCGAGCGGATTCGCAATCTGGTGGCCTCCAACAGAAGCCTGGAGGAGATCAGAGAACAGATCAGGGAGAATGCAGGAGACGAGCTGCACCGGGGGAGCCTGGCCTTTGAGGGGAGCCATTATGCAGCCATAAATATCCTCATCCTCCCGGCAGCAGATAACTCCACCCTTCTGAAGGCCGACCTGGCCGACCCGGAATCCCTCCAGCTGGGGGACCGTTCAGCCATCCTGGGCAGGATCAATCTGAGCATATCCCCCTCCCCCGGGGGCACCATAGGCCAGGGGGAGCTGGAGATCGACCGCCCACCGCATGAGGGCAGATATGCAGTTCTGCTGAGCATGGATCCTCCAGGAGGGGAGAGCAGGCGATCACGATCACAGGCCGCCGGGCAGTAACCGGAAGATGGAGGCGGTGATCAGGCCCAGGTCACAGGAACCTCATCCGTCCTGTATCCGGGCCGAACGTGAGACTGCTCCAGAGGGGTAAAGATGCCGGCTTTGAGCATCAAGAGGCCTGTGTAGGCGATCATGCTGCCGTTGTCCCCCATGAAGGCGCGGGGTGGGAGGAAGAACTCTGCTCCTCTCTCATGGCACATGATTCTCATCATCTCCCCCAGACGGGCGTTCGCCCCCACCCCACCCACCAGCATGGCCTCCCTCTTCTCCGCATGGGCCATGGCCCTCTCCGTCACCTCCACCAGCATGGCGAAGGCCGTCTCCTGCAGGCTGTAGCAGACATCCTCCAGGGGATGCTTTCCTGCGGCCTCGGTGGCAGCAGTGGACAGGCCAGAGAAGGAGAGGTCCATGCCCTTGACTGTATAGGGCAGGGGGATGTAGCTCTTCGCCCCCTTTGCCAGCTCCTCCACCTTCGGGCCACCGGGATGGGCCAGGCCGACGGAGCGGGCAAATTTGTCTATGGCATTCCCCACGCTGATGTCCAGGGTCTCCCCGAAGATCCTGTATCTGCCCTGGCGCAGGGCCAGGATCTGGGTGTTGGCGCCGCTCACATATATCACTACGGGATCGCTGGCCCCCGACTGCCATTTGCCCACCTCGATATGAGCGACGCAGTGATTGACGCCCACCAGGGGAATCCTGTAATGCAATGAGAGGGCTCGTGCAGCAGTGGCCACAGTGCGCAGGCAGGGCCCCAGGCCGGGCCCCTGGGAGAAGGCCACCCCCTCTATCTCCAGGCCTATCTCCCGCGCCCGGCCGAGGACATCTCCTACCACAGCCCTCATGTGCTGGGCATGATGCTGGGAGGCCTCTCGGGGATGGATTCCTCCTCGCGCCGGGGTATAGGTGGCGCTCTTCTCATAGATCACCCCGGACTCATCCACCAGAGCGGCACTGAGGTTCCAGGCGGTCCCTTCCAGGCCGAATATGATCATTCTCTATCCTGCCCCCCTTATCATTCAGACATTCAGATGTATCCCAGGCCGATATCCTTCCTGTAGCGTATGCCATTGAACCGGACCCGTTTGATGTTCTCATAGGCCCTGGCCCTGGCCTGAGCCAGGCTCCTGCCCCGGGCGACCAGGGTGAAGACCCGGCCACCAGTGGTGTACAGCCTCCTGTTGCCTGCAGAGTCTGTGCCCCAGGCGGTGCCGTTATGGTAGACTATGACCTCCGGGTCCACCCTCTCCAGGCCTCTGATGGGCATATTGGTATAATGCTCTCCAGGATAGCCGGGCCTCTCCGGGCCGGTGGAGGTGAGGGTTTTTACCACCCGCCCGGATATGGCGCATACCCCCAGGCAGAAGTCGTCCGACCACTGCAGAGGAACCTCATCCAGCCTTCCCTCCACTACAGCCGTGGAGAGCTGGTAGAAGTCGGTCTCCAGGCGGGGAAGTATCACCTCTGCCTCCGGGTCACCCAGCCTCACATTGATCTCCAGGACAGATGGCTCCCGATCCTCTGAGATCATCAGCCCGAAGTAGATCACTCCCCTGTACTCCTGGCCGGAGATCTCCTTGAAGCCGCGGAGTGTGGGAAGAGCGATCTTTTTCATTATCCTCTCCGTCAACTCCTCATCCAGCCAGGGGTGAGGAGAGAACCCGCCCATGCCACCGGTATTGGGATTGTTATCCTGATTGGGATTGCCTGCCAGCCGGTTGAAGAGGCGGATGGCCACCCTCTCATCCGGGGAGAAGGCCTGCTTGTAGTCCAGGGCGGACTGCATCGCCCGGACGGTCTGGCCGTCGCTCAGGGCGAAGAACATCAGCTCCCTGCCCTCCAGCCGGTCCTCGATTTCGATTCTGTCCCCCGCCTGGCCGAAGGGCCTGGGGCTCACCATGATGTGTTCGATGACTGAGGCTGCCTCCTCTTGGTTTGTGCAGAGGATGGAGCCCTTTCCCGCTGCCAGGCCGTCCGCCTTGATCACCAATCCCATCCCTGGATCCTCTGCGCAACGCTGCCGGGCATACTCCTTTGCCTCTTGAGGGTCGCTGAAGTTCCGGTAGGGGGGGATGGGGACATTGAGCCTCTTGAGAAGATCCTTGGTCTGGCATTTGCTGCTCTCCAGGACGGTTGCCTCCCTTTTTGGTCCCAGTATCCTCTGCCCCTCCTCTTGGAATATGTCCACGATCCCCTCAGAGAGATAGCCCTCTGGGCCCACAAAGACGAGATCGATCCCCTCCTTTCTGGCAAAGGCGAGCAGCTCGTTTGTGCTCTTGGGAACCTTATCATCGATCATTGCCAGGCGGCACTTATCCATCATCTCGCTGCCCGCATTGCCAGGGGCTACATAGACCCTCTCCACCGCCCCACTTCTGGCAAAGGCATGGGCTATGGCATTTCCTCTGCCTCCTGCATCCACTACAAGAACTCTCTTGCCTGACATCAGATCCATTTGAGGATTTTAACCCTAGATAAGCATATTTGACCGGCTGATATTTATGGCAGCGCGGCGATTCTGATGGCTCTTCTTTCATCAGTTAGCTATATAAAATGACAGGCTAAGGCAAAGGCAGCAAGTCCCGCACCATCGTTGATGCCCAGGTACAGCTCTGGCCCCATCCCGCAAGTCTCTGCCTGTTGCAGAATATCTTGCAGGTCGCGCAGGAGATGATAACGGAATGTATTCCCAAGAGAAGATGCTTAAAGTCATTCGAGAGAAGAACGTCGAGTTCCTCCGCTTGCAGTTCACTGACATATCAGGGATAGTGAAGAATGTGGCCATTCCCGCCACCCAGATGGGAAAGGCTTTGAAGAGTGGCATTTCCTTTGACGGATCATCCATTGAGGGCTTCGCCAGAATTCAGGAGTCGGATATGGTCCTCCGCCCCGATCTCTCCACATTCAGCCTCCTGCCCTGGAGCAATAAGGACGATGCCAATGAGGCTCGACTGATCTGTGATGTGCATCTTCCCAATGGATTGCCCTTCGAGGGTGCTCCCCGCCGGGTGCTCTGCCGGCAGTTGGAGAGGGCAGAGGAGATGGGCCTCAAGATGAAGGTCGGTCCGGAGCTGGAGTTCTTCCTCTTTGAAAAGGAGAATGGCGGATCTGCCACCATCCCACACGACTTCGGGGGCTACTTCGACCTGGGCCCGGTGGACCTGGCAGAGGATGTGCGCCGGGAGATCATCAGGGCTCTGATCAAGATGGGCTTCACCATTGAGGCCTCCCATCACGAGACTGCTCGGGGGCAGCATGAGATAGACTTCGTCTATGGCGATGCCATCAAGAATGCCGATAACGTGGTGACATTCAAGTACGTCACCAAGACCATCGCCATGCGCCACGGCCTGAGGGCGACGTTCATGCCCAAGCCTGTATTCGGTGCCGCCGGCAGCGGAATGCATGTCAACATCTCCCTCTTCCGAGGGCTGGAGAATGCCTTCTATGACCCAGAGACCAGTCTGAATATCAGCGATCTGGCCAGGTTCTTTGTGGGCGGCCTGATAGAGCATGCAGGCGCTATCACCGCCATCGCCAATCCCCTGATCAACTCCTATAAGCGGTTGGTATCCGGGTTCGAGGCTCCTGTCTATATAACCTGGTCCGGCCCGAACCGCTCCTCTCTTATCCGCATTCCCTCCGGCCGGGGCCTCTCCACCCGGGTGGAGTTCCGCTCCCCTGATCCGAGCTGCAACCCCTATCTGACCTTTGCTGTCATCCTGGCCGCTGGCCTGGACGGAATCAAGAGGGGTATCGATCCGGGAGATCCAGTGGACCTGAATGTATACCATCTCACAGCAGCTGAGAGGAAATCTCTGGGGATCAGGACGCTGCCCACCGATCTGAAGGAGGCTCTCGCCTGTCTGGAGGAGGATAAGGTGATACGCGAGGCCCTGGGCGAGCACGTCTATCAGAATGTCATGCGATTGGGCATGCTGGAGTGGGAGCAGTACAATAAATTCGTTCACCCCTGGGAGATCGAGAGATACATCAACACCTATTAAAGGATCTGAATTGCATGGCGAATGATCCCCCAGATCAGGGCTCTCCTCTCCAGAAAAGGTTTATGCTGCCCGCATGCAGTGCCTCTCATGCCACTGCTTCATCCGAAACGTATATATCTAGCATTGACATTGGGGGGTCCGGGCCGGTAGCTTAGTCAGGCAGAGCGAAAGGCTCTTAACCTTTAGGTCGGGGGTTCAAATCCCTCTCGGCCCGCTTGAAAGAACGGGGCTGTGGCCTAGCCAGGTAGGGCGATGGGCTCCAGCGGTATATTTGATGATGAGCAACGGGTCTGCTGAGACCTCTCGACGGGGAGGTCGTTGATGATCCGTTGGAGCACTGAAATGGGTTGTTACAGGAGGAGCAATCCCTGTAAGGACTTCAGTATCGGAGATACCCGTCGATCGTGAGTTCGAATCTCACCAGCCCCACCTTTTTCTTGCCCTCTCCACAGCGTTTAAATATCTCTGCTATGAACTAACTGGAAGGTGCCGATATGTACGGGTATATTCTCACCATTTGCTGGTCCATTAAAGAGGTCAACCGAAACCTCAGCGACAGGCCGGCCACATCTGATTATTCAATAAGGTATCTCAAAAAGGCATGCTCTGACCTGGCGGTTCTGATGCGGGAACTGGGACGGGCTCTTCCGGATGAGAAGATCGAGGTGGTCGACAGGAACGGCCTGATGAGGCCTTTCCTCATCAATGAAGTCTCGGATATGCTTTATGATACAAAGAAGATCCTGGAGTTCAATCTCATCGACAACATCAGCCATTGGGCTCAGGCTCATAAGGCCGCATGAGAGTTGTATGCCTCAAAATCATAGGCCTCATCATCCCTAGTGTCCCATCATCCCTAGTGTCCCATCATCCCTAGTGTCCCATCATCCTTAGTGTCCCATCATCCTTAGTGTCCCATCATCCTTAGTGTCTCATCGTCCCTAGTGTCTCATTGTCTCCAAGACCTCATCATCTCAGCACTCATCGCCCTTAAGGACTCATCACGCCTCAGGACTCATAGGGCTCATCATTTTTTCAGAGCAGATTGATCATCATCGGCGCTGCAGTCTGGTTTCAACTCTCAGTCCTCTCCCATGATCAATTTTTCCCTGGGCAAACTTGATCCGTCTTGCCACCCCTCCTGGATCTATGCTTCAATTGGGTGTGCATGTCTCAGTTGCCGGCGGCCTGGAGAGGGCAGTGGACAGAGCGCATAGGAAGGGCTGCCAGGCCTTTCAGATATTCACCACCAATCCTCGCAGCTGGAGATCCAGGCCCATTTCCGCGGAGACAGCCCGTCTCTTCTCCCTCCGGCTCAAGGGCTGCGGCCTGGAGACTGTCGTATCTCATATGCCCTACCTTCCCAACCTCGCCTCCCCAAGGGAGGAGGTCTACTCCCGCTCGGTAGAGGCCCTGACCGATGAACTGCTGCGCTGCCAGCTTCTAGGCATACCATATCTGGTGGTTCACCTGGGAAGCAATCTGGGCGCTGGAAGGAGAAGTGGCAGGGAGAGGATCGCCGAGGCCCTGCAGAAGGCGATCATCGATTCAGGCAGCGAGGTGCTGATCCTCCTGGAGAACAGCCCCGGGACGAGAAACAGCATGGGGAGCACCTTCGAAGATATCGCCTCCATCATCGAGTCCCTCCCCCGCCAGTCCAGGAGGCTGGGGGTGTGCCTGGACACCTGCCACCTCTTTGCTGCTGGATATGATATTCGCACCCCTCAGGCTCTGGAGAGGACCTTGGGGGAGTTTGAGGGCTGTATAGATCCAGAGAGGCTCAAGCTGGTCCATCTGAATGATTGCCGGGGTGGCCTGGGCTCACATCTTGACCGGCATGAGCACATCGGCCTGGGACAGATCGGCCTGGAGGGTTTCCGCTCGATCGTCTGCCACCCCCTCCTGCGAGAGAGGGCAATGATACTGGAAACGCCAGAGGACTCCCGCCGCGATGATTCAGGAAACCTGGAGGTGATCAGGGCGCTTGCTTCAGATATCAAATAGCCTCTCTATGACCAGCATCAGAGCCTCATTGGATACGGGCTTGACCAGGTAACTGCTCGCCCCCAGATCATAGCTCTTCTGGATATCCTGATCCTCATTCGAGCCGGTGAGAATGACCACGGGTATATCTTTCAATCTCTCGTCCTTCTTGATCAGGGTGAGCAGATCAATGCCGCTGATATCGGGCAGGAGCAGGTCCAGGAGGATGAGATCAGCGGGATCATCTCTCTTGATCTTCTGAAGGGCAGCCAGTGCCCCTTTGCCATCGGTGGCCACGATGAGATCTCTTATCAGATCATTGTGCTTCAGGACCCGCCTGGTGTATGCGATGTCCTCAGCATTATCCTCCACCAGTACGATCTTCAGTTTGCGACCCATTGATTTACCCCTGGCCCTTGATCATCACCGCTCTCCTGTGAACTGAGCCCCAGATCCCTGATTGAACTACCCGCAAAAATAGTTTTCCCACTGAAAGCCAAAAGTGAGCCTCTCTGGCAGCAGGCTGGCCCGACCGGCGGCCCAAATCCGAATGATAAATCGGCCCCTCCCAGCTGCTTAATTTTTTGCGATTCAAATAAATATTGAATTTGAATATCGTCTACAGCTATTGGTTTAGGCAGCAGTGAATATAAAATTCCTCCTGCCATCTCAGTCGCCTCCTCCAGCCGAGGCATCATCTCCACCGATGAATATCATCCTCCCTCATATCTCGCGCCGCTCAGAATCTCTCTTCATCATCCGGCTGAAGCTCCATCTCAATGAACCTGGGGCTGCTCTCCCGGCTGAGGAGAGCCACTCTGCTCAGGGGCACCTCTGCCTCCAGGCGGTAGCCCAAGAGCTCGCCCAGGGAATGGGCTAGGGCCATGATCTCTGAATGCTGGGGCATGGCTGCCCTCTCCAGACGGGCACGGGAGCGGCCAAGGTGCATGTAGGCCTTCAGCTCGACGAAATCAGGCTCAGCATCCCCTATCAGCCGGGCATAATCCTCGATACCATCCATGTTAAGGCCCCTGGCCAGGGTCATGCGGATAACGCTGCGGCACCGGCGCTCCTTCAAGAGCTGCAGGGATTGCAGGACCTTTGGCCAGAGCTCCTGTGAGGGATTGCATACCTGGCGGTACTTCTCTTCATTTGGAGCATTGAGGCTGAGATAGAGCTGGGTAGGCCTCAGCTCCGCCAGAACCTCGGGGCGGGTGGCATTGCTGACCAGAAATGTGGTCATGCCCCGCTTCATGACTAAATCGATGAACTCCTTCAGATAGGGATAGAGGGTGGGCTCGCCCATCAGGGATATGGCCATATGCTTCGGATCGCGCGCCTCAGCCAGGCGCTCGGGATCGGTGGTTGCAGAGCCTCCATATCCGGATATAAACCTCTGCTGGCCTTGCAGTATCCCCTCCAGAAGCTCTGCCGGCTCAGTGGCTTTCCTTCCCGGTACTGGATCATCTATCGGCCTCCAGCAGTGCAGGCAGAGGTGATTGCACTCCAGTGTGGGGGTCATCTGCACACAGCGGTGGCTGGCTATGCCATAGAAGTGATGTTTGTAGCACTGATCGCCCCCCCGGAGGGAGCGGTTCAGCCAGAGGCAGGGCTTGACTGCACCTGAGCCCACCAGGTGGTAGCCCTGGCGGGCGAGGGTCTTCTCTGCCATAGTATCTCGCATGATATTCCTGCCATACAAAGTCATAAATCCCTGACGGCTCAATCCTTATCCAGTGCTCGAAGTATCCCCCTGGACATTGCTCCTCGTAATGCTCCTCTCCTTCGCGACATCAGCGGCAGAGCCGGCGGCAGGTCATGCATCGCCAGTCCATGCATCGCCAGAACAGGAGATCGTAGCAGCTGAGGACATCTTCTCTCAGTTGATGATCGGCGAGCCGGTGAGATATGACAATGTAACCGTTGCCGGCTCATTGGACCTGGCAGAGCTGCAGGGGCCACTGCCGCAGCCGGTGAAGATCACCAATAGCATCTTCACCGGGCCGGTCAGCTTTGCCGGGGCGAGCTTCGATCAGCCACTCGACCTGCAGGGAAGCCTCTTTCAGGATAACGCAAACTTTGCTGGCTGCCGGTTTTTAGGGGGGGCGAGATTGGCTGGGGCCGCCTTCCAGGGCCAGGCAGATCTTCGCAACGCCTATTTCGGAGGGCAGGCCTCATTCTTCAGCGCCCAATTCGCTGAGGACGCCAGCTTCGGGAACAGCCAGTTCGCCGGAGATGCCGTCTTCCTCAACAGCAGCTTCGCCCGGGATGTGGACTTCGATTTCGCTCAGTTCCAGCGGCTGGCCTCCTTCGCTGATGCCAGCTTTGTGAATGTGAGCTTTCTGGAGACCCAGTTCGGCGGCCATACCACATTCCTGGATGCCCGGTTTCAGGGCAATGCGGCCTTTGCCGCCACCAGATTCCTTGGCAGTGTGGTCTTCCGGGGGGCAAGCTTCTCCTCGGGGAGCACCTTCGGCCTCTCCAGCTTCGGCGGGCTGGCCGATTTCACCAATGTCTATTTCAACAGCACAGCCTACTTCGGAGGGGTGCGGTTCACCGATCTGGCCTACTTCATCAATGCTCGCTTCGATCGTGATCTGAACATGGAGGACTCCAGGCTCTATAACCTGCGCCTGGACAATGTGAGCTTTATGGGGGGCTCCAGGATCAACCTCAACAACTCCGATTTCACCAAGCTGGAGGTGAGATGGGGGATGCTCAAGGATCGGCTGGTCTACAACGGGGCTGCCTATCTGGCCCTGGTCAAGAACTACAAGAGCCTGGAGTGGTTTGATGATTCCGACGACTGCTACTATCAGTACCGCAGAATAGGGCAGGACCAGGCACCCTGGGGCTGGGGAAAGATCTCCGATCTGATCTCCTGGCTCTCCTGTGGCTATGGGGTCCGGGTGAGCTACACCTCCTTTTGGTGCCTCTTTACCATTCTCTTCTTCGGAGTGGTATTCTGGGCGGGAAAGGGCATGAACAAGTTCGAGATTGTGGGGATGGAGCTTCCCGGCGATACCAGCCTGAAGCCCACATCCAGGGTCTCTTTCACCGATGCCCTCTACTTCTCCATTGCCATGTTCACCACCTCTCAAGCGCCCGTCAACACCTATCCCGTAGGGGTCTACCGCCATCTGGCCATGGCAGAGGGGATCCTTGGATGGTTCTTCCTGGGCCTGTTCGTGGTCGTCCTGAGCGGGGTGCTGATCCGCTGAAGGAGGGCCGGCTTATCTCCTGATCCTGGCCGCCACCGTTCGGCCAGCAGACCGATCCGGAAAGGTTGATATATCTGCTGGTTAAACGGGGAGAGTCCAAAACAAGGGCGCGTGGCCTAGTCAGGATAAGGCGGCAGCCTCCTAAGCTGTAGATCGGGGGTTCGAATCCCTCCGCGCCCGCTTGCTTTTCCCATCAGGGCACGATCTTGGATATCGCCAGCTCCAGTATATCCTCAGCACCCGTTTTTTTCAGTTGGGGGATGAGCAGATTGACCTGGGAGCGGTCCACCACTGTCTCTATGGCATAGTAATCGGTATTGTAGAGCTTGGAGAGGGTGGGCCTCTTCATGCTGGGCAGCATGGATATGACGGCTTCCAGAGCAGCTTCTGGCACGTTCATCTTCAAGAGGACCTTTCCCCTTGCCCTCATCACCGCCAGGAGAAGGGTCTGGACGGCGGTGATGTCATCGTGCTTCTTCTTATCGGCAAAGCTCTTCTTATTGGCTATCAGCTCTGATGTCGACTCCAGCATGACATCGATGATCTTCAGGCCATTCTTCCTCAGGGTGGAGCCGGTCTCAGTGAGATCCACCACCACATCGGTCAACTCAGGGACCTTGGCCTCAGTGGCCCCAAAGGAGAACTGGATCTCCACTGGAATTCCCAGGTTGGAGAAGTAGGACTGGGTGAGATTGGGATACTCTGTGGCCACCCTGCTGCCGGGCTTTATCATGCGGGCAGAGCTTATCTCCAGGCTCTCTGGAACGGCCACCACCAGCTTTACCACTCCCGGCCCCTGCTTGCCATAGTTGAGATCTGCGACCTTGGTCACAATGGCGCCGGACTCCATAACCCAATCTGTGCCAGAGATCCCCAGGTCGAAGTAGCCCTTGGCCACATATCCCGGAATCTCCTGGGGGCGGAGGATCTTCACCTTACCTATACGCGGGTCATCTATGCGGGCATTGTACTCCCGCTCCGTCCTCTTGACCTCCAGTCCAGCCTGCTCAAACAGCTGCAGGGTCTGGTTTTGCAGGCTGCCCTTGGGAATGGCGATATCAATCATTGCTTGATCTCCTCTGAGGCTTCGTATTTTTGTCTTATGCCCAATCTGAAAGCCCCTCTCGCTTTATAACTGATTTCATTGGCCGATCATGCAAGCAGTCTCTCTTGCTCGATCTCATTGCATCCCCGCGGCCTCGGATCCGCCGCCGACCTTCACAATATTTATAAATAACTACCGTAATAAACACTGGCAAAGGGGTAGCAGAGATCATGTCAGCGGTTATAATCTCGGATACGCACTTTGGGCTGAATTCATCTACGCTCAGCGATCCGGCCAGGGTCGATCAGTTGATGGGAGAGATACTGGAGTTTGGGGGCGGATGCGACGAGGTCATCCTGTTGGGAGATATATTCGACTTCTGGAGGGTGCGGCCTGAATGTGCTCTGCGAGAATCAGTCCCCCTTCTGAATAGGCTGAAAGAGGAGGATCTGAAGATCCACTATGTGGTGGGAAACCATGACCACCATTTAGTGGTGCAGAAGCAGGAGTCCGATTTCATGGAGAGGGTGGCGCGGGGAGATCTCTTCCCGGTATACTCGCCCTCTTTGCGCTGGCGCCAGACCATAAACGGCCTGAACATCGATATGCTCTATCCCACCTACCAGGTCCGCTGCTCCCATCGCAGAGTGCTCTTCACCCATGGCCACCACCTGGATGGCATCCAGACCTTCACTATGCAGATGGTGGGGGGGATTCGCCAACTTTATGGGGAGGAGATCCTCCCCGCAGACCTGGAGATGATGATGGCCTATGTCTATGAGAGCATCTACCGCTCATCATACATCGGTGAGATGGTCTCCTTTGAGGAGCGGATCTGGAAGGCCTCCAGTCTGCTCAAGAGGCTGACCTGCGGGGTCTTTCATGATCAGCGCCTCGCCTCAGTGCAGATGCAGTATGAGGCCATAATGAGGTTCATTCGCGACAGAAACCTGGGTGAAGTCGACTGCTTCATCTACGGCGATACCCACCGGGCGGGGATCTTCCAGAGGAGGGGTGGCCCGCTGGCGGTGAATGCGGGAAGCTTCACCCGCGAGCCGGGAAAGAGCTCTCGGATCGAGCTTCCCGATACATACATCATTCTGAACGATGATGGCCTGGCCCTGAGACAGCTTGGCAGAAGAGAGCCTGTCTATCTATGCGAACTTCTCTGAATTGAGGGGGTGAGAAGGTTATTATCGTAGTGGTCTGCTTTTGTAATCGATGAATCTCATAGATGTCCTGAGGAGCAGGAGGTCGATCCGAAGGTATCAGCCCCGCCCCATTCCCAAGGATCTGGCAGCATCCCTGATCGATGCCGCCCAGACAGCCCCTTCAGCAGGGAACCTCTCTGCCAGAAGGTATATCCTGGTGAGCAATGAGAATATGAAGAGAATTTTGGCCATGGCCGCCTACAGCCAGGAGCATATCGAATCGGCTCCCCTTCTCATTGTGATCTGTGCAGATGTCGCCGCCTCCAGCATCCGCTATGGCAGCCGGGGCAGCCTGTATGCTATCCAGGATGCTGATGCTGCTGCCATGTGCCTTCTCCTGGCCGCCCATGATGCCGGCCTGGGAGGCTGCTGGAACGGGGCGTTCGATGATGATCTAGTGCGCGAAGCACTCACTTTGGAGGACGGCGTCCTGCCCGTGGCCATACTCTCATTGGGCTGGCCGGCGGAGAGCCCTGCCCGGCCGGAGCGGCCGAGGCGCGCTGGGGATGTCCGTTGGATAGACTAGCCGCCGGGCTGCGCAGCATTGTAGAGGCGATCCTGGCAGGGGCGATAAGAGATGAGGCCGCTTTAGAGAGGGCCAAGAGGGATCTCTCATCTCAGCTCGGCCTGCCCTCTCTGCCCAGCAATGCCGATATCCTGGGCCAGGCGAGGGCGGGGGAGAGGGAGGCTCTGAAGATGCTGATCAGAAAGCCGACCCGAACCCTCTCCGGGGTGGCAGTCATCGCCGCCATGACCTCTCCTGCCCGCTGTCCACACGGGACCTGCGTTCCCTGCCCGGGGGGGATTGCAAACCTCTCTCCCCAAAGCTACACCGGCAGAGAGCCGGCAGCTCTTCGAGCCGGGCAGCACAGCTTTGATCCCTATGATCAGGTGATGGCCAGGCTGGCCCAGTTGGATGAGATCGGCCACCCTCTGGATAAGTCGGAGCTGATCATCATGGGGGGGACGATGACCTCCCGCCCCCTGGGATATCAGAACTGGTTTGTCAAGCGCTGCCTGCAGGCCATGAACGACTTTCCCGCCAGACTGGGGTGCTCTGGCTGGCAGTCCTTCGAGGATGTGGCACGGGCAAATGAGAGCTCTTCTGTGCGGAATATCGGCACCACCTTTGAGACCAGACCGGACTGGTGCCGCCCTCAGGATATCGAGGGGATGCTGCGCTTAGGAGGGACCAAGGTGGAGTTAGGGGTGCAGAGCCTGGATGATGATATCCTGGTGAGGATGAAGAGGGGGCATACAGTCGAGGATGCCGCCCATGCCAGCCGCCTATTGCGGGAGGCGGGCCTGAAGGTGGGATTTCATATGATGCCCGGCCTTCCCGGCTCCAGCCAAGAGAGTGATCTGGCGATATTCAGGAGGCTCTTCTCAGATCACCGCTTTCGCCCTGACTACCTTAAGATCTATCCCACCCTGGTAATCGAGGGAACGGAGCTCTTCTGCCAGTACCAGAGGGGGGAGTACTCTCCCCTGGGGGACGATGATGCCGCTGAGCTGGTATCGAGGATCAAGGAGATCCTCCCCCGCTATGTCCGGCTGCAGAGGGTGCAAAGGGACATCCCCTCCCCTCTGATTGTGGCCGGGGTGAGAAGGTCCAATCTGCGCCAACTGGCCCGGCAGAGGCTGGAGGAGAGGGGAGGGAGCTGCCAGTGCATTCGCTGCCGGGAGGCGGGGTTGAGAGGAGTGGCCCAGGCTGAGCCCAGGCTGGTGCATGAGTCCTATACCGCCTCCGGGGGAAGGGAGCACTTCCTCTCCTTTGAGAGCGAGGAGGATGTCCTGCTGGGATTCCTCCGCCTGCGCCTGAGCAGATCTGCCCGGGTGAGAGAGCTTCATGTCTACGGCCCTCTGGTTCCCATCGGCAGCAGGAAGGAGGGCTGGCAGCACCGGGGATATGGAGCCCGGCTGTTGGAGGAGGGGGAGAGGCTGGCCCGGGAGGAGGGTTACCCCCAGATCGAGGTTACCAGCGGCATAGGGGCGCGGGGCTACTACCGCCGACTGGGCTACGAGCTCAGTGGACCCTATATGAGAAAGAGGCTGGCGTAGAATGCCAGAGAGGCTGGATTTACCACAACATTTAAATTCAGTGCCCTGAAGACCCTCTGCGATCTGAGGAATGAAGATATGCGTTGGCAAGGCAAGATGGGAAGGAAGCCCACGGGCGGAAAGCTGGTTTCGGCCCGGGGCAAGAGGAAGTTCGAGATCGGAAGAGAGCAGAGCGATACCACCATCGGCGAATCGAGGATCAAGAGGGTCCAGACCCGGGGCGGGAAGAAGAAGATCAGAATGCTGCGGGGCAATATGGCTGCCGTTGCCGATCCCGTAACCGGCATGACCAAGATGGTCAAGATCGAGACGGCAAAGGAGAACCAGGCCAATCTGCACTACATGAGAAGGAGCATCCTCACCAAAGGGGCTGTCATCAAGACTGAGATCGGGGACGCCAGGATAACCAACCGGCCGGGCCAGGATGGCGTCGTCAATGCCGTGCTGCTCCCCTCCCAGTGAGAGCACATTTTTATCATGATGTTCGTGGTCTTCCGCTGTAGCTGCGGGCGGCATCTGTACTCTCCTGATGATGCCAAGAGCAGAACCTGCCCCTGCGGAAAGAGGACGACCCTGAGCAAGGTGAGGATTCTGGCCACCGCCCCTGATGCCCGCATTGCAGGGGAGATGGTGAGAAGGCTGCAGCTGGGCGAGTCCGGCATGACCGGCTTCAGACAGGCTAAGCTCTAGTGCTCTGGGAGCTTATTCCCCACCAGAGCGGTCTTCTCTTCGGGGGATGATAGCAAATGAGGCCTGGGTGCTGGAGAGAGGGGTGCCGCCATCTCTCTCTGTCACCTTCCCCTGGACAAAGGCCACAGCTCTGCCCCTCTTGACCACCTCGGCCCGGGCGGCGAGGTTCCCTCTCCTGATTCCCTGCAAAAAGCTGGTGCTCTCTGATATGGTGGCTATGCTCTCCCCCTCTTCAAGAACAGTGAAGAGGGCCAGGGCCATGGCCTCATCGCACAGGGCAGAATAAAGCCCCCCCTGCAGCCACCCCGCCCCATTCAGCATATCCGGGCGGACGGGCATGAACAGCACTGCCTCCCCGCCGCCATAAGGGCCCAGCTCTATGTCCATCAAACGGAAGAACGGATTGGCATCCCTGCCCCGGATCCGGATGTTCTCCAGATAGCTCATATCATCGACCTCATAAACCCTGGAAAAACGACACTTATATAGCTGGTGGGGTGATTTTGCAGCTGAATTCAAGAAATCCTGGAATATGCTAAAGTCGGAGGGATATTGAGCATTCTCATCGGCTGCAGTGGCTGGTCTTATGAGGACTGGGTGGGCAGCTTCTACCCGCGGGAGCTGGCCCGGAGGAGGGGGGAGTGGCTGGCATACTACGCCCGCTATTTTTCCACTGTGGAGATCAACAGCACCTTCTATCGTCCTCCTGGCGAGCTGCAGGTCGCCTCCTGGGTGCGAAAGGGCTCAGAGCTGAGGGATTTCCAGTACTCTTTGAAGATGCCCCAGCAGGTGACCCATGAGCATATGGTGCGGGGGGAGAGGGATGGCGCCATCCGGGGGGCAGCAGCCTTCGAGAGAGGCTGCATTGAGCCTTTGGCCCAGGCCGGGCTGCTGGGCTCAGTGCTCCTGCAGCTCTCCCCCTTCTTTTCCAAAGATGAGTCCAATTTGAGGACTCTTGAAGCTGTCCTGGAATCCCTGTCATCTCTTGATTACGATTATGCTGTGGAGTTCCGCCATCCTTCCTGGCGGGACGGGGTGGGGGATATGATCGACCCACAAGCAGCAGAGATCCTCCGGCAAAGAAGCATCGCTTTGGCACTGATCGACGGCCCCGGGCCCCATATCCGCCGGGCGGAGGGCCCGGGCCACGCCTACATTCGCTTCCACGGGCGCAACTATGATATCTGGTATCGGAGCGAGAGGGAGAGGAGGGAGGATGATCTCCGCCTGAACCGTTACGACTATCTCTACTCCCTCCAGGAGCTTGAGCCCTGGGTTCCCAGGATCAGGGAGATGGAGCTGAATGAGCAGATGATCAGGATCTATTTCAATAACCACGCCCGCTCCAAGGCGGCAAAGAATGCTCTGCAGCTCATGGATCTCCTGCAGATCCCCCATCAGCCCAAGGAGATCCGGCCACAGGATCAGTTCACCCTGGGCTGCTTTTAGGGGGTGGCAATGGATGGGTCTGAAAGAGAGGCTGAGGGGGGTTGTGCCCGAGGAGAGGCTTGTGCATCTCTCCCGCCGCTTTCATGTGATAGGAGATATCGCCATCCTCTCCCTTCACCCTGAGCTGGAGGGCTACAGAAGGGAGATTGCCACAGCCCTCCTGGAGCAGTGCGGGAATGTTCACACCGTCTTCAACAAGGCCTCCCCTCTGCAGGGGGAGAGGAGGACCCCCCGCCTGGAGCTTTTGGCGGGCAGAGGCAGCTCGACTACCGTTCACAAAGAGTATGGCTTCCGCTATCATCTGGATGTGCAAGAGGTCTTTTTCAACAGCCATCTGGGCTACGAGAGGATGAGGGTGGCTGGCGAGGTGAGGGCGGGGGAGGAGGTGCTGGTCCTATTCGCCGGGGTGGGGCCCTTTGCCATCCCCCCTGCCGCCAGGGGGGCGAGGGTGGTGGCCCTGGAGAAGAGCCCAACTGCTTGCTATTGGCTGGCAAGGAACGCCCGCGAGAACGGGGTGGATGAGAGGGTCGCAGTCATCAATGCCGATGCCTTCGGGGCTGCTATCCTGCTGAAGAGGAGCTTTGACCGGGCAGTTGTTCCCACCCCCTATGGAATGGACAGAATTGTTGACTCTTTGCCGGGGATGCTGAAGAAGGGGGGAGTGGTCCATTTTTATACCTTCAAGAAGGCCCGGGAGATCGAGGGGCTGGTGAGAATCTATCAAGATCTGGGCTGGAAGCTGCTGCTATGCCGGCGTTGTGGAAATGTGGCCCCAAATGTCAGCCGCTGGGCCCTTGATCTGCAGAAGGTCTGAGCAGATGGGGCCGGGGGATGGACAGCAGGTGCATAGCAGGTGCGTAGCAGGTGCATGGCAGATGCATAGCAGGTGCATAGCAGATATACTGCAGCTGATTATCCCCTCTTATTCATTCAGGGGCAGGGCAGGTTGAGGATGGATATATTTCCTGCCACGGTCTCCGATCTGATCTGGGCATAGCCCATGTAGCTCCCCCCCATCATCATAGTGGGCACAGTGCGGGCGTTCTTCTGCACCCTCTGGCCGATCCTGGCCGAGCCCTGGATCTCAGAGCTGATCTCATAGACAGAGATGCTGTCGTCCTGATAGGCCTTGGTATCCTTGATCAGATCCTCATCTATGCAGTAGACCTCAGAGAATACCGAGCCCACCTCATAGTTCTTGGCGCAGAGGGCATTTCTCAGCTCGCTTTGAGTGAGGGGCGCATAATAGGGCTTGTAATTGAATTCCACTGATGTGGCAAGGGAGGTCTCATCCATATCTGCATCCCGATAGGTGAAGGAGTCGATGCTCCTGGTGACCATTCCGCTGCCGCTTGCCCCCAGCACTGCCTTCTGTCCGGCGAAGCCGGGCTGGGTCTGAAGGATCCTGAACTCATCCATGTAGCCATTGACGAATATCCAGGAGTGCTCAGTTGTGTTCTGGGCCAATAAACCGGCAGAGCCCGCCGCCTGCCCGGCAGCCGCCAGGGCGGCGATACAGATTATGCTCAGAGCCAGAGCCATCGACTTCATACTTGCACCTCACGAACCTCCTGTATCAGATGGAGCGGGGAAATATAAATGTGATCATGCTGACAGGATCGCTCCTCCTGATCGCCCCCTCATGATCACCCCCTCCTGATCTCTCAGCTGCTCCATGATATGAAAGCCCATGAGATGGAAGGATCGTCACTCGTTAAAAGTCCGCCAGGGCGGGGCCGAAGGAGTAGTAGGCATGGGCAGGAACACCATCGATAAGGCCGTAAGCATCCGGCTCGGGCAGCAAGGAGATCTCCGTCTGGTTCCAGCTGGCATCCAGGGAGTGTATGGGGGTGAATGTCTTGCTTATGAAGTAGGAGTCCTTCTGCCGGGCGGCCTGCCCCGCAGTGGCGGAGGATACGGGCAGCAGCATCAGCGATTCATTCCTTCCGAATATCTTCTCTATCCAGGCGTTGTATATCGGGACGGCCAAATTAAACTCCTCTGGTCTTCCCTGAAGTGCCTGATCATGCTTTTTGGCCATCTCCCATCCCACGCCCAGGCCGTCCAGGACCCCCCTCTGATAATCGGTCAGAGAATCGCTCTGGGCCAAGGCAGGCCCGATAAGGGCAAAGGCGAAGAGCATTTTCATAGATATGGTCAGTCCTTTTATCAATCTCATTCTTCATTCCTCCGAGATCTTCATTATTCCATTCCCTTATTGATATAAAGAGCATCCCAGGAAATAGATTTGCGATTTTGCCAGGGAAGATGCCTTTAATATAGATCTGAGGCCAGCATCAATCCATGGATCTGAATCTTTGCATTAAAGGCAGAAGAAGTGTGAGGAGCTATCTGGACCGGCCTGTGCCCAGAGAGGTCATCGACAGATTGCTGGATGCTGCTGTCTGGGCTCCTTCGGGCATGAACGGGCAGCCCTGGCGGTTCACTGTCATCCAGGATCGGGAGGTCATAAAGAGCCTCTCAGGCAGAACTGCAGAGCTGGTGATGAAGTCCAGGCCCCTCCCCCCGGAGATGGAGGCGAGCTTCAAGTCGGGGAGGGATGTGGTATTCTACAGTGCTCCCCTGCTCATTCTCATCAGCGTCAAAAAGAATCCTGACTGGAGGACAGTCAACCTCTTGGACTGCGGACTGGCCGCCCAGAATATGTTCCTCGCCGCCTATCAGGAGGGCCTCGGTAGCTGCTTTATCGGATTTGCCTCCTTGCTGAACCAGTCTCCGGAGCATCTGGCCAGGATAGGGATACCAGAGGATCACGAGCTGATGGCCCCCTTGATCTTCGGCTATCCAAATCCAAATGATGTCCCGGAGGCAAAGCCAAGGGCGGCGAAGGTGCTGCAGTGGATCTGAGCCGCGGCTCATAATTGGCTTTCTGCTCGATTGTGTGGCGGATGTATGGCAGAGCCTGCTACATCCCCCTTCTCTATTCCTTGGCATCCTTGTGGTGAGGCTCGTTCATTCTGCTCTCACCGCAGAGGTGCAGAGGCACAAAGACGAGGAAATATGGTATCGGGTCTGTCCGTGGGAGGGCAGTGAAGTCTCCTTCAATCTGGCATGCAGAAAAAACCTCTGCTCTTCATCCCTCTTCTGCCCCCTCGATCTGTACCCGGGTCTCCTTTTTGCGGGAGATGTTCTCCACAAACCTGGGTACGGCCTCCACCAGGTGATCGACCAGGGAGTCACGGCTCACAGCCATCCTCTCTATTCTCACACCCAGTGGATCGATTATCACCACTGCTATGGGCTTCATCCCCAGGCCGCCCCCGCCGGCTCCACCCGGTTCGCTCTCCTTTCCCTTTCCAGATCCTGCGCCAAACCCCATTCCCACACTCATCAGAGGGATGATGGTTCTTCCCTCCACAGTGATGGGCTCGCCCACTGCTGTCTGGGGGGAGAGGGACTTTTGCATCTCCGTGGTGATGGTCTTCAGGATATCGCTCAGCTCTTCCATTTCCTCGACTCCAATTTTTGCATTATATATGGTCTGGGATAGATGAAAAATCTTTCTTCTTTTCCGCAGGCTTTATATCATCAACTACTGCCCAGAGGCCGCGGCCCTTTGCCCCATTAGAGGGCCTATCTCCACGGCTAAAGAGAACTACTGCTCAGCTATCGATGCTATTCGAGGAGCTTTTCAAGAGAAGCCATTCAATCCTCAGAGAACTCTTGCCGCTGTCCGAATTCTTGATGATTCCGCGAGCGGGGCTGACTAGTTATAGAAGAATATCCAAAGATTTTAATTCCAAATAGATGAGCCAATCCCGGTGGCAATATGATTACAATATCCCGCCCTCATTACTGATACTCTGATATTTAATGTCGCGATTGGAGATAACCATATCATCAATTATCCTTTTTCTTATAAAGATATCCTATTTTCAACTATCCACTTAATTCAAACTCACTATTACTGTAGCAAATTTATTATACAAGTAGAGCTCAATATCATATTATGCGAAAGAGAGATGTTGATTCCAGCCCGAATAGACTGGGTCGCTCAGAGATAAGATACTTCGATAATGATCTCAATCCCGTCCCCAGGGACAGAGCCACCTGGGCGGTCTTCCGGGAGGTGGATGAGAATGGAGACCTGCTCTTCGAGGCGCAAGGATTCATTGACTAGATCCTGCAGGGTGGAGATCTACATTGGGATGAGATCTATGCTGGATTTGATTTGAGTGTAAATTCGCCTCCAGATCACTGGAGTGGATCGATTTTCATCTCTGATATCGCCAGCATGAGCCCCCTGCCACAAGCGCCGGGAGATCAGTATCAAGGCGATAAGGCCCTCTGCCACCGGAAGCAAACAGCAATCGCCATCTATGGCGGGGCAGAAGAATCCCGATCTCACTGTAAAGGAGCAAAGGCACAAAGAGGAGGATTAGCATCCTCAGCCTCGCCCCGGCAGAGAAGGATATAAAATCTCTCAGTATCACAAAATGCCATTATTTTCAACCAGGGGAAGAGTTTTATCTTAGAGGGGTTCTCTTCAGATAAAAGGTGGTATCTTATAATGAAAAGACATACGATCAGCATACTTTCAATATGTATTCTACTACTGATGCCCCTCTCCGCCCTGGCCGGGGATGTTCGGCTGGTGATGCAGCACCTGCCGGGAGACAATCTCGACCCCACATTTGATTTTTCGGGCTGGTATGTCAGAGAGTCGGGCATAGTTGAGACCCTGTTCGCCTTTGATCAGGATATGAACCTCGTCCCCGAGCTCGCCACGGGATATGAGATGGCCAGCGATAAGGAGTGGATCATAAAACTGCGGGAAGGGGTGGAATTTCATGATGGCACTCCGCTCAATGCCGATGCCGTCATCTATTCCCTTAACCGGATGATGGACGATCCGAATAACAAGTGGCATGATCGCTTTGACTTTGTGGACTTCATCGATGCCCAGGACGATTACACCATCAAGATCACAACCAAGGAGGTCTATGCCCCCACTTTGGCCGCCCTTGCCGATGTCCGGATTGCCAGCATTGTGAGCCCTGCAGCCACTGATCTGGAGCATCATCCAGTGGGAACCGGCCCCTTCAAGTTCGTCAGCTACGAGCCGGATGTGAAGCTGGTACTGGAGAAGAACGAGAACTACTGGAAGGGACCGGTGAAGGCGGATAGGGCCACAGTCAGCTACATCTCCCAGCCCGAGACCCGGGCGCTGATGCTCGAGGGCGGGGAGGCGGACATAGTCTGGGCATTGCCGGCCCAGTGGTATGAGACCATCGATGATGCCTCATCCACCAAGGTCGTCTCCAAGGACACCATGAGGACCTACTTCATGTTCGTCAACACCGTCAAGCCCCCCCTGGACAAGGTGGAGGTCAGGCAGGCGATAAGCTATGCCATCGACAGAGAGGGGCTGGTGGATTCCGCTCTGGAAGGGGTGGCTGGCACTCCGGCGAAGGGCTTTTGGTCCTCGAACTATCCCTGGTCGGCAAACGATGAGATCGAGGGGTACCCCTACAATCCAGAGAGGGCAAAGGAGCTGCTTGAGAGTGCAGGCCTCACCTGGGATGGCCAGGCATGGCTTTATGATGGCCAGCCCTTTGAGCTGGTCATCAAGACCTATACCAGCCGGCCAGCCAACAAGCCCTCTGCTGAGCTGGTGGCATCTCAGCTGGAGAAGATCGGCATCAAGGCTTCAATCACAACCCTGGAAGGCGCGGCCCTGACCTCTGACATGAGCAAAGGGGACTATGATCTGGTACTCTATGCCTGTGGCACAGCAACCAGCGGCGATCCGGACTACTTCGTCTCCCAGCATTTCCTCTCCAGCGGTATCGAGGCGGGCTACACCCGCTATTCAGGGATCGATGACATGATTCTGGAGGGAAGATCGACCCTGGACGAGAACGAGAGGATCAAGATATACAAGCAGATCCAGGAGAGGGTTCTGCAGGACTGTCCTGAGATCTTCCTGTTCTACGATCGGATGATGGTGGGGGTCAGCGATAAGGTGGAAGGCTTTGAGATATATCCCAATGAGATCACCATACTCACCGATAAGGTGAATGTGCTCTGATCTAAATTTTATTCTTTTTTTTTTTATTTTCTTTATTTATTTAAATCTTTATTTTTACATCTTTACTCCTTTATGTCTTTTGCCTCGCCTGTCTCTTGTTATGAAAAATGATTCAATGATTCAATTAGCGCTCTCGCGTGACCATTTTCATTCTTCAGGTGCGATTCAATCGCTGCCTGAAAAAAAGGATCATGCTGTTTTGTGGCATGGCCCACTCATCCTGATTCCACCAAAGAGCTGAAGAGGCAGATGGATGAGGGAGGTGGCAGCCACACTCTTGGCTAGAGCGAAGAGCCCAATAGATTTATTAACTTGACTCTAAATTCAGCCAATAAGTATGATATATCGATAATACTAAAATGACTAATATTACTTAGTATCATCTTATAGCAAAGATCTCCTTTGGGATATAGAGATGAGTTCGGCCAGATGAAGGATTTGGAGGAAGATCATGGATGTGAAGGAGAGTATATCGCAGTACTGGGACTGGAGAAGTCAGAGCTATACCAATGGCAGCCACGGATTCGAAGAGGAGGAGAAGGCGGTCTGGAAGAGGGAACTGGAGCCATTCCTCCCGGGAAATAGGCATAAGAGAGTCCTGGATGTGGGGACTGGACCCGGATTTATGGCCCTGATACTGGCGGAGATGGGCTTTGATGTGACTGGTGTGGACATCTCCAAAGGAATGGTAGAGAAGGCCAGGGAGAACGCCAGGGCGATGGGTTTACAGGTCGACTTTCGCCATGCGGATGGCGAGCAGCTTGCATTCGATGATGGTAGCTTCGATCTGCTGGTCAACAGGCATCTGCTCTGGACCCTTCCTCATCCCCTGGATGCTGTAAGAGAATGGTCTAGGGTTCTGTCGGGTGGGGGCCGGATCCTGGCCATCGATGGAGCCTGGTTTGACCCCTCCCTCAATGCCCAGATCCGCCGGGGCATCTCCAGAGCAGTCTCCAAAATAAGCTTGAAGAGCGGCCCCTCCATTCAATCGAGATTTAAAAAGCACTACCATTCGATAAAAGGGGATCTTCCCCTCTACAGCCATTCCCAGCCGGAAAGGATCTGCAATATCTTCCATGAGGCAGGCCTGTCCAACATCTCTTTTCGCCAGTTGATAGAGGTGCAGAAGCTCCAGGATGAGAAGGGCTCCCTCCTGAGGAGGCTGGAGTATCACGAGCCCACATTCCTGGTGACGGGCGATGTGGCGAAGAGAGGAGAGTGAATGCAATGAGAACGATCCAGCCCGGTCAGATGAACCCTTCCGGCCAGGGAAATGAGGCTGGTGATTAAACGGGCCTTCTGGCTTATGTGGCAAGGAGAGTATTGCAGGTCATACCGGCAATGCTCCTGGTCTCAGTCATCAGCTTCTCATTGATCTTTCTCGCTCCGGGGGATCCTGCTGTTGTGCTTCTGACCAGCCCCGAGGGCAGCCCCAGCCAGGAGGCCATTGAGAAGTTCAAGGTTCGAATGGGAATGGACCAGCCGGTCTACATTCAGTACCTGAACTGGCTCAATCGGCTCATCCACGGCGATCTGGGATACTCCTATATCTCCAATCAGCCGGTGGCGGACAGGATTATGAGATGCTTCCAGGCCACCTTGAAGCTCTCCATTCTCAGCATGATCATATCCCTGGTCATCTCCATTCCCCTGGGAATCATAGCCGCCGTCAGGAGCAATACGATCATAGACGATTTCTGCCGTCTCGGGGCTCTCATTGGGGTCTCCATCCCCAACTTCTGGCAGGCGTTCATCTTCATCATGATATTCTCCATCTATCTTGACTGGCTGCCAGTAGCAGGATACGGCCATGGGGGAGACCTGATGCATATGATATTGCCGGCGACCGTTCTGGGGACGAGCTCTGCTGCCATGACCACCAGGCTGATGAGATCAAGCCTGCTGGAGGCGATGAACCAGGATTATATCATCACCGCCAGGGCAAAAGGCCTTCCGGAGAGGGTGGTGATAGGAAGGCATGCCCTGAGAAATGCATTGATCCCGGTGGTGACTATGCTCGCCCTCAGCTTCGGTTTTCTTTTAAACGGCTCAGTGGTGATAGAGTGGATATTCGGCTGGCCTGGTATCGGCGGACTGGTTGTGGATTCCATATATAAGAGAGATTATACCATGATTCAGGGGTCGGTGCTCTTTATTGCTGCTATATTCGTAACATTGAATTTAATTGTGGACATATCATATACCTACCTGGATCCAAGGATACGCTATGATGAGCTCGATTAAGAACAGAAACATCCTGATTGGCCTTTCCATCATCTCAATTCTGGTAGTGCTTGCCGTATTTGCTCCCTACATCGCCCCCCACGACCCCATAGCTGCCAACCCCCAGATCAGGCTGGAGCCGCCAACAATGGATTACCCCTTCGGGACGGACCATATGGGCCGCTGCGTGCTGAGCCGGACCATATACGGGGCCAGGATATCCCTGCTCATCGGGATGATGGTGATTCTTGGCTCTCTTATGATCGGGATCTTTCTGGGAACCATCTCCGGCTACCTTGGAGGCCTGGTCGATGACATCGTCATGAGGCTTGTCGATGGCTTTCTTGCTATTCCCAGTATGTTCCTCGCCCTGGCCCTGGCCGGCACTCTGGGGCCGGGGCTGTTCAATCTGACTGTTGCCCTGATTGTGGTGGAGTGGACGAGCTATGCCCGGGTGGTGAGAAGCTCCATTCTCTCCATAAGGGGGAAGGAGTTTGTCGATGCAATAAGGTGTCTGGGTGCGGGAGATGCTTATATTTTGACCCGGCATATCCTGCCGAATATACTCTCTCCTTTGATTGTGATCGCCACCCTCGGCATAGGCTATGCCATCCTCGCCGCATCCGGCCTTAGCTTTCTGGGGTTTGGCGTGCAGCCACCCACTCCCGAATGGGGTTCAATGCTCGATGATGGCCGGCTGTTCATGAGGAAAGCACCGCATATAATGATCTTCCCTGGCCTGGCCATAATGATCACCGTCCTGGCCTTCAACTTCCTGGGCGATGGCCTGAGGGATGAGATGGATCCCAGGTACGAGAAGAGGGACACTGAATTGAATGCTTAGGCGGCCCGCGCCATAGATGATAAAGGCAGCTTCAGGCGGCCTAGAGTGATCGATGGCCAATGAGATGAAATGGCGGAATCTGGACGGAGAGGGCTCTGAAAGCCCCTGATTTATCACAATATTTATTAACAGGATATAACGTCGTATGAAAAATGACCGCCGATTATAATTCTGTGCGAGGTAAGATGTCATGATGAAAAACCATCTGATCTGGATTCTGATCTATGCTTTAGTGGCATTATCTCCTGCTAATGCAGCCGATTTTGTCCTGGAGATCTATGGCAATGCCAATATGGATGAATACCTGAACCAGGACGACCTGGATTATATCAACGATATCGTATCGGGCAAAATCGAGCCCACCAAGCTTGCCGATGCCAACTTCGATGGGAAGGTGGATGAAGAGGACATAGCACAGATACAGGCAATACTGGAGGGCAGGGAGGAGAAGCTCACATTCATTGACATGCTGGGCGAGCCGGTCACCATCAACAAGCCCATCCGCCGGCTGGTGAACATGGGCTACAATGGAGTGGAGATGACCAGAATCCTGGGCGCAGAGGATATCCTTGTCGCCTACGGCCAGGATAGAACTGAGCATGCGATATTCTTCCCCAAATTCGCTGAGCTGCCTTTTGTGGGAAATGACCCCAATGACTGCGACTATGAGATGATAGTCAGCCTCCAGCCCGATGCCGTCCAGACAAATATAGAAAGGGCGAGCTTCACTGTGGGGGGGTTGGATCAGAAGCGCATCTTTGAAAATAATTTAAAGGATATTCCCCTGATCAGCCTCAACATGCGCGAGCAAGATACTCTGGTGAAGAATGTAAGGACATATGGATACATACTGGATCGAGAGCAGGAAGCAGAGGAGTTCATAGACTGGTACTCTGAATACTATGATCTGTTCCTGAAGAGAACTGCATCCCTCTCCGATGATGAGAGGCCAAGATGCGTCATTGAGTATACCCCCTACTACTGCTATGCATCGGGAAGCAATCTGGGCCAGGTTCTGGCCCTTGCTGGAGGAAAGAACATCCTCGATAAGAAGATCGGCCCGGATGATCCAAAATATGGCTCAATGCTGGACATCGAGCCTGAATTCGTGGTCCGGGAGGATCCTGAATATATCTTTAAGGCAGTGGGAAGCTGGGATAGCGGCTATCAGTTCGATAACTCCCGGGCACTGGCCGCCTACAAAGAGCAGGTGATGAATCGCACAGAGCTGGCAAATACTGCTGCTGTTAGAGGGAATGATGTATACTGCATGAGCTTTTGGATTCTTATAGGCGCGGGAAACAACATCATAGGCACTTCTTACGTGGCCAAGCTATTACATCCCGATCTATTCCAGGATATAGATCCCTCGGCCATACATCAAGAGTATGTGGATCGCTTCTGCCGCATAGACTTCGACGTCAAAGAGCGAGGAGCTTTCATTTATTCTTGATAATATGCCTGAATGGCTCGCCAGAGCGAAGCTGAAGGCTTGAAGGGATGAGGCATCTTAATGATAAAGAATGGCTTTGTTGGTCTGGTGCTGGCATGCATATTGATGGCATCCTCTCCAGCTATTGCTGTTGATTTTATGCTGGAGATCTATGGGAATGCTGATATGAACGAGTTCCTCGATGAGGATGATATCCAGTATATAAAAGGGATAATTGAAGGCACAAACGAGAAGACAAAATTCGCTGATGCCAACTATGACGGCAATGTGGATGAGCAGGATATAGAACAGCTCCGGGCCATACTGGATGGCAGAGAGACTCAGATCACCTATATAGACATCCTGGGTGAAGCAGAGACGCTGAACAAGCCCATAAAGCGCCTGGTGAACATGGGCTACAATGGCGTGGAGATGACCAGAATCCTGGGCGCTGAGGATCTCTTAGTTGCTTATGGTGCGGATAGGTCGGCACATAAGAAATACCTTCCGGAACTATCCAGCCTCCCCTCAGTCTCTCCAGACGAAGGAGCTCAGGCCGAAAATGCAGACTTTGAGAGGATAATCATGCTTCAGCCCGATGCTCTCCAGACCAATATAGAGCGAGCATCTTCTACCACCGCCGGCCGGGCACAGAAGGATATCTTCAAGAAAAATCTTCCCGATGTGCCTCTGATCTCTCTCAATATGCGTGAGCTTGATGTTCTGGTGAAGAACGTCCGAACCTATGGATACCTGATAGATCATGAGAGAGAGGCAGAGGAGTTCATAAAATGGTATACTGAATACTACGACCTGTTTGAGAGCCGGACCAAGGATATTCCTGAGGAGGAGAGGCCAACTGCTGTCTTCGAGTATGCATCTCAGCCCTATAATTGTTATGCCTCAGGCAGCAATCTGGGCCAGGTTCTGCTCTTGGCCGGGGGGAAGAACATCATCGATGGGGCGGTGGGTCCCGATGATCCTCTGTACAAGGGCATGATCACCACAGACGCAGAGTTCATCGTCAAAGAGAACCCTGAGTATATCTTCGAGGCAGTGGCAAGCTGGGGCGACGGCGGGTATGAGACCGATGATCTCTCCAAGATGATCGCCTCAAGGGATCATCTCCTCAATCGAAGTGTGCTGGCCAATGTTGATGCAGTAAAGGACGAGCAGGTATACTGTCTGGACTACTTCCTGCTCATCGGCGCGGGAAACAACATCATAGGCACGGCATATCTGGCCAAGCTCTTCTACCCCGATCTATTCCAGGATGTAGACCCTGAAGCCATACATCAAGAATATGTGGATCGCTTCTGCCGCATAGACTTCGACGTCAAAGAGCAGGGAGCATTCCTCTATCCTCCATATAATCGCTGGCCGGTGGGGGCATGAGGACATGATAGTTCTCTTCCCCCTCCATCCGTCCTTCTGGAGCCTGAGATGAAGGACCGGATAACCAGACATTGGGATGGGAGGGCAAAGGCATATGATGAGAATGTCAGGCAGGTCATATACTCGCCCCGGGAGAGGCGCATATGGCAGGAGATCTTCAGTGAAGCTATAGGCAGCCCTCCTCTCAGGATCCTTGACGTGGGCACGGGGCCGGGTATTCTGTCCAATCTTCTCTCCGAGCTGGGCCATGAGGTCACGGGCATTGATGCCTCAGAGGGGATGCTCAAGAGGGCCAGATCCAACTCTTTTGCCCTGCAGAACTCAATTCAGCTCCTGCAGGGAGATGGCGAGCGCCTGCCTTTTGCCAGCGGCTCCTTTGATGCTGTGGTCAACAGATATGTCCTTTGGACCCTGCCCCAGCCGGAAAAGGCTCTGGCCGAATGGCAGAGGGTTCTTCTGCCAGGAGGCCGGCTGGTTATCATTGATGGTACCTGGTTTGACCATAAAAGCCTCACCGCATGGAGGCAGCTATGGCGAGGACTCTCGCCCCTCCTGATCATGCTCACAGAGAGGAGAGTTCCCTGCTACCGGGAGCTGGACAAGGATATAAAAAGGAACTTGTGGTCCTGCAATGTGAAGCGGCCTGATATCGATATAGAGATGCTCTCGAATCTGGGCTTCAAGGATGTCCAGGTGAGCTATGACCTTGATAGAAGGCTTCTTTTCACCCTCAACTATCTGAAGCATGGACATGGCGGCAGGCAGTTCCTGATCACAGGCATTAAGTGAGGCGTAAGAGAGATTGAGCGGGACTATTCTTTGAGGTTATTCAAGTGAAGCCGCGATTCAATATCCTGGTCAGGAATATGTTGATAGCCTCCGGCAGTTATGCTGCCAAGGTGAAGCGCTTCAGCTTCAATGCCAGAATGTACCTTCTCTTCGTATTCCTCACCACCCTGAATGCGGGGATTTATGGGGTGATATTCAATCTCTACATCCTTCGGCTCGGCTTCGGCGAGGACTTCCTGGGGCTGATCCTCTCCAGCTCCTCGACCGCCATGGGCCTCTTCGCCATACCGGCGGCCTTCGTCTGTGACCGCCTGGGACGAAAGAGGACACTTCTTCTCTCCTCTCTCCTCTCAGTATTCTCCCTTCTATTCCTCTATAACATCACCTCGCCCAGTCTATTGGTGCTCTTCAGTGTGGCAATGGGTATGGCCGGCTCCCTGAGTCTGATCACAGGCTCGACCTTCCTCCTGGAGAACTCGGCGAGAGAGGAGAGGATGTATCTCTTTTCCATGTCCTCGCTCATCTATACCTTCTCCATTCTCTCCGGGAATATGATCGGCGGATCATTTCCCGGCATTATGGCCGGCATCTTCTCCCTTGAGATCGGTGGGGCAGAAGCCTACCGGCTGACCCTTTATCTCTCCCTCATTGCCACAACTGCATCATTGCTGCCCCTGATATTTGTCACTGAGGCCAAGGCACTGAACGGAGATGGTATTGGCAGTCAACTGGGCATCTACATATCCATATTCAAATCAAAAGCTGTCCGGCAGATGACCTTTTTTTACTGCCTGTATGGGATCGGCTGGGGAACCTCTCTGCCCTATTTCAATGTATATTTCGCTACTGTGCTGGGGGCGGATGCCAATCAGATCGGCATCTTCTTCTCCATCTCCCAGCTCTTTATGATCTTCGGATACTTCATGGTCCCCATCCTCACTGAGAGAACGGGTCGGGTGAAGCTGGTGGCATCAGTGCAGATCCTATCCATACCATTCCTCTTATTGTTCGTCCACACCAACAACCTTCTCCTTGCTGTGATTGGATTTGTGATGAGATATATGCTAATGAATATGGCAAATCCAATATTAAACAGCTTCAAGCTGGAGATAGTCAAGCCGGAGGAGAGGTCGATAATAAACAGTGTGATGTGGATGGCCTGCTACACCTTTGTGGGGATTGGCACCTATGCCGGAGGTATGATGATGGCTGAAGGGTATAGCAGTATGCCCTTTCTCATCACCGCCCTGCTCTACGGTGTAACGGCAGTGCTCTATTACATATACTTTAACAAGCTTGAGAAATCGATGGCCTTGTAGTGCATCACCAGATGGGTTCGCATGGTTTTAGGAACATTTTTTAACACGTTTTTTATGATTTTTTTTATTAATTGCTATGATGTAGAAATGCTTATTAATGTACGAGCCGTTAACTGCGGCAGATCATATCACCGCCTGCAATTCTATCCCGGTCGATAGACGTGCATGCAAGAGATATAGGAGGCATAGATATGAGGATTGAAAGATATATGAGAGGAGCTGCGCAGCAGGCAGAGAAAACCAGCAGGATAGCCTGCAATGCTGGATTGGTGCTGGCTTTTCTCTTTGCCGGCCTCTTTGTGGCCCCTTCTGCAACGCAGGATGAAACGCTCACGGTTGCAACACCCTGGGAGCCAAAATCGCTTGATCCCATCATATACCCGTCGAGCGTGGATATCTCTGAACCGCTACTGAGTGTGGACTCGGAGGGAAAGATATCGCCAATGCTTGCCCAGTCCTGGGATATATCCGAGGATGGCAAGACATGGACATTTCACTTGAGAGAAGGAGTCAGCTTCCATGATGGAACTCCCTTCAATGCAGAAGCTGCGAAACTGAGCCTGGAGAGGACATTCAGAAAATCGGCAGAATATTCTTCCATCAAAGCATTTCCAGTGGAATCAGTCACAGCGCCGGATGAGTACACCCTGCAGATAACCACCAGCAGGCCATTTGCTCCCCTGGCAGGATACCTGACCAAGGATGCGGCTGAGATATTGGCGGCATCATCCTTCGACAGCAATGATGAGGTGGTTGAACCCATAGGCACCGGTCCCTTCAGGTTCGACTCCTGGGTGCCAAAGGAGAGCATGTCGGGTGTCCGGTTTGATGACTATTGGGGCTCCCAAGCAAGGGTGAAGACGGTGGTATTTCTGAACGCCCCAGAAGAGAAGACCAGGGAGAGCATGTTGAGGGCGGGTGAGGTGGACATAATTGGCACTATATCTCCAGCGCTGGCTAAGGGCCTGACCAAGGAGCCGGATTTTACAGTATACAAGCAGGAGGAGATGGGCAGGGTGCGCCATCTATTGCTGAATGTAGCCAATCCACCCCTGGATGATGTTCTGGTGCGTCAAGCAATAAGCGTGGCAATTGACCGTGATCTGATCTGCGATTCCCTCCTGGAGGGCATGGATCAGCCGGCATCAGCTCCTTTCTCATCCAATCTTTACTGGTCGAAGGATGGCCTTGAAGCCCCATCATATGACCCTGAGCAGGCCAAAGCCTTCCTGGAAGAGGCCGGCTGGTCGGACAGCGATAACGATGGCATCAGGGATAAGGATGGGAGGAATCTCAAATTATCTCTATTCACCTATCCAAGCAGGCCAGAGCTTCCGAGCATGGCAGAAGCAGTGAAAGATCAGCTCCGACAGGTGGGAATCGATACAGAGATCACCATTCTTGATGACTCTGCCGTGCGAGAGCAGGCCAAAGGAGGCAAGGTGGACATCTATCTGGTCTCCGTCAATACACTCTATAATAGAGACCCTGACACCTGGGCCAGCTATTTCACAACGGAATCGCATTATCACGACTGCATGAACTATGCTCCGGATGATGTGGCCGACCTCATCGAAAAAGGAAGGGAGACCATTGACCAGGAGGCGAGAAAGGAGATATACGACCAGCTTCAAGAGAGGATACTGAAGGATGTTCCTGTGGTGTATCTGACCTATTACACAGGAATTTCCGCCTCAAGATCGGATATACATGACTATGAGCTGAGCCTGATTGGCAAGCACCATCTGGAGAATGCCTACAAATCCTGAATGAGAAGAGGGACTACAAGGGGAACAAGGGTGAGGGATGGGGGCAGGATATGTACGGGCTCATCCTGAGGCGGGCTATAGCTGCCATTCTGACTATATCCGTTCTCACTGTATTTGTCTTTGCCCTTCTCTATCTCTTTCCGGGAGATCCTGCGGAGAGAATACTGCAGACCAGGATGAACGGTGAGCTTCCCTCATCCCAGGATTCAGTGCAGATCCTGAAAAAGGAGATGGGTCTGGATGCTCCTCCATATCAGCTCTATCTGAACTGGGCCCGCGAGGTGTTGCATGGCGATCTGGGCTACTCCTATGTCACCAGAAGGTCAGTTATAACCATTCTCGGTGAAGCCCTCCGGGCGACCGGTGAGCTGGTGGCTGTCTCCATGCTGATAGTCGGCTTCTTTGGTCTTCTCCTGGGATTTCTCTCCGCCTGGAAGGAGGATTCATGGATCGATCATATGCTCAGCTACCTGGCCATCATAGGCATCTCCGTGCCCGGATATGTCACAGCCTTCGTCTTGATCCTCATATTTGCTGTTGGCCTGCATCTGCTCCCCGTGGCGGGAAGAAACGGCCTATATTCCATGCTCATGCCGGCGGCATCGCTCTCCTTTGGTGGAGTGGCCATGCTTATGCGCATGACCCGCAACGATATCCTGGAGGAGTCAAGACAGGATTATGTCATGGCCGCAAAAGCCAAGGGCGTGGGTGAAGCCCAGGTGTACAGCCGGCATATATTCAGAAACTGCCTCCCGCCCCTGGTCACTTTCCTCGGACTGGAGCTGGGAGGGCTATTCGGCGGGGCGGTCATCGTGGAGAGCATATTTGCCTGGCCGGGAATAGGCCGGCTCTTAGTGGACTCAGTCCAGTCAGGAGATGTCCCATTGGTTCAGGCCTGCGTCTTGTTAATCGGCGTGATATTTGTCATCATAAACATCATCGTCGATCTGCTCTACATCTATATCGATCCTAGAATAGATCCGGAGGGAGTGCTATAGGCAATGCCCATATGAATCTCAAGCTCCTGGAAGATCATATTCCCGGAAACAGGAAGATGCTCATAGGCTCTGCGATCATTGGGGTGATACTGATCATAGCCCTTTTTGCACCCCTGTTAGCCCCTCATAATCCCGAGGCGATAGATCTGAGAAACAGGATCTCCCCCTGGACACCCGAATATCCTCTTGGAACCGATTACATGGGCCGATGTCTCTTGAGCATGCTAGTATACGGGCTGAGGCTCTCTCTCTTCATCGCTGCTGTGGTCCTCTTGATAAGGGTGGTACTGGGCACAGCTCTGGGGATGGTGGCCGGATACTTCGGAGGCGCTTCTGACCGGCTGATCTGCAGGATCATCGACTTCGAGCTCGTCTTTCCGGACATCGTCCTTGCTCTGGTACTGGTAGGCACCCTCGGCCCGGGGGTGCCAAACCTGATACTGGCGCTCTCCATAGTCGGCTGGTCGAAGTACGCCAGAGTCATACGCAGCACAGTGGTCTCAGTCAAGGAGAAGGGATTCGTCGAGAGCGCCCGTGCTCTGGGGGCAAGCGAGAGCTACATCATGGGAAGACACATACTTCCCAACTCCATCGCCCCCCTGATACCGATGATCACCTTGGGCCTTGGGAGCTTGCTTCTCAGCGTGAGCGGATTGAGCTTCATAGGATTGGGGGTGGAGGCGGGAACTCCAGAGCTGGGGATGATGATCAAGAACGGATTTGCCGTCTTCCCAGGCCATCCCCATCTGGTTCTTGTGCCCTCTGCATTGATAATCGTCTGCGTGACCGGTTTCACCCTGGTCGGCGATGGCCTGCGTGACCAACTGGACCCGAGAAAAGGCAATCCATCCAGTCCATCCTGATGGATGAATCGCAGCCAAAGAATGCATAAAATAGGAATGCTGTCAGGGCATAGAGTGCACCGGTTATCAGGAACGGCATCTGGTTATGCCCTCATGCCATCATAATCCTTCCGGCATATGTCCCTGTCCCCACAAACAGGTAGCATACCGCCCAGGTCAGGCTGTTGATCATCGGCCTCTCCTCGGGTGGGGCGATCTCTCCAAAATGATCGCATCAAGAGATCAAGTCCTCAATCGAAGAATTGGCCAATGTCGATGTGGTAAAGGACAATCAGGTGTGCATTCCGCGCATTCCGATATCTTTAAATATTTAGAATATAACGATGCTTCGTATTGATAATCAGGAGGTATGCTACTGAAATGGAATGTATTAATGGTATGCATACTACTTTTCTTGTATGCATGTCGTAATGTCCGCTCAAGGTAATGAGAATCAAGGTGCAGAAACAGAACTCGAACTACAAGAGAATCAGTCTAATACTGAGTTTGCTCCTTTGCCAAATAATAGCGTCGCTTTGAATCAGTCAACATCGACACCGATTGGGTTGGAAAGGACTGCAAGGGATAACCGTAGTCTTATTGAAAATGATACAAAATGTGAGCAAAGGACAAACTGCAGTGATCGAGAAAAAGGAGCCCTTGATGATGCAGTTAGTTGGCACATAATATCCTGTGCCACTATATATTCAGGTACATGCCAATATTCCAATAACTGTTATGTTGATGGGCATTGTCCCAATTGTTTTAGCTATTCAAGATCGCATGTATGCTGTTTGTATGGATATTGGGATAGCTCAGGCTTGCATTGTTATGCTTAGTTACCTGCTAGGAGGAAATCAGTTATGAACGTAAAATTGCTGGCATTAGCAATATTCTTAATCACATTAGGGGAAGTATATGGACAGGCGGATGAGCTTGAACACGCAGTTATGGGGGATGTGGATCTGCGATCAGGCGACGGGCGGGTTTGGACTAGCATTTACGGCGTTGAACTGGTATCTCTGTCTTCATATAATGATACTTTACAGCAGTTGATAGACAGTGCTGTAGATGGTGATACCATCGAATTACAGCCAGGCTGGTATAAATCTGACCAGAATTCTTCGGGATTTCTTGTAGAGATTGATAAGAACCTGACCCTGAAAGGACAAGGGATGGCAATCATAGACGGTCGGAGATTGCGCAGTGCATTGGCCATAGGCAAAAACAATCCCCAAGTAAAAGTAAAACTATCTAATATCAAATTGATAAACTGCAAAGGTGAGACTGGCGCGGCTATACTCAACCATGGCAAAATGCTGATCTTGGATGATTGCTTATTAGGTAACAATATAGCATACAATGGTTCAAGTATTTACAATAAATACGGTGAAGTGTGGATAAATGACAGCTTAGTAACGAATAACTTCGCTCTTCATGATGGTACAGTGGTTAACGAGGGAGGAAAATTGATCGTGGAAAACAGCACATTTTCCCAAAATATAGCATCTATGGGAGGTGGCATCTCCAGTAAGGGAGCCGTGCTGCGAAAAGATAGCTATGACCTGCAGAAGATCCGTGAAGAATACAGGAATGATTTCAGGAGTGGCATGCAGGTGATCGTGAGAAATTGCACCATTTCATACAACCGTGGAGATACAGGAGGTGCCATCAGTAGTGAAGGCGGCAGTCTTATAATAGATTCGACATCCTTCGAATCCAATAGAGGATCTGGGGGTGCGATTTACGCCTTTAATTGCCCATTAATAGCCACGGGCTGCAAAATTCTGAACAGTAAGATGGCGGATAACTGTTTTAACGCCGGTATTGGGGCTAGCGTTTTCATCTTCGGACAAAATGCGCTTATTGAGAATTGTTCCCTTCTCGATAACGAAGCCATGGTTGAGAATTTGCATGAAACATGTGGGACTGGCGGCGGTATTTATGCTTCAGAATCTAATGTGACTGTGGATAACTGTGATATACGACGCAACAAGGCATTTTACGGAGGAGGCATAAATGTATTTAAAGGCAATTTAATCGTAAATGGTGGAATAATCTCAGATAACGTAGCTAAAGGTATTAAATTGCCTGAAAGAATAACATTAACTTCTTTAAGTTTATCTAAATGCACCGATACGGGCTGTGAACGAGTTGATCAGACCGACAGCATTCCTGATACTTTTGGCGGAGATGGCGGAGGCATTTTTATCATTGGTAACGCCACATTGAACGATGTTACAATTGAAAGAAATTACGCTGCCAGAAAAGGAGGTGCGATCTACATAGATGAAGGAAGCCAAATAAGGCTGGATGGCAAAGTAACCATCATCGATAACCAGGCAAAAGAAAAGGGTGGAGCAATTTATAACCGAGGCACGCTCGACCTGAGAAACGCTAAGATCTCAAATAACTGTGCAAAAGAAGGTGGTGGTATTTTCATAGAACTGCTTGGTAATCTGGTGGGTAATACGGGTCTGGCAACTAATAATACTCCAGATAACATCTATTCGCCCGCAGAAGTTGAATAAATGAACAATGTATCTCAGCCAATAGGCTGGGATGCAAATCCAGTTAAAATGAGGGAGGCGTACAAGTCCATCATCTTGTCGCCACTCTCGCCGCCCCAAAGCCGGGTATCTGTTAATTCATTAACTCTAAAATCTTATGGTTCTTTGTTTAAAAGACTCAAGAAAAGATATATATCCTCATACTAATATACGATAATTAGCGAATGGATATCTTGACCATCTCAGCCTGGAAACCCTCCATCGCCCGGGGCATGGGGTGGCTGGTTGGATTGGAAATATCAAAGGGCGTTAAGAACTGGTGGTGAGTTGATGAATATAAAACTGAGCACTGAGATTAAACAGATGCTGGATGAAAACATAGTCTACCTGGCGACATCGACCAAAGATGGAAAGCCAAATGTGGTTCCTATCGGTATGGCTCACGCCATAAGCGAGAACGAGATTTTGATTCATGATATGATGTTCAAGAAAACAAGGAAAAACCTGGAAGACAATCCACAGGTTGCCATGTCTTTTACTGATGTGAAACGATGGGAGTCTTTCCAGCTTAAGGGGAAAGCAAGAATCTATACTGAAGGAGATATGTTTGAGAAAGTCCTGGAAATAATGAAGAATTCCCGGAGGCATGAGGATCTTCTCAGCGAGATCAGCGATCCAAAAATTAAGGAGAAATTTAGACGAATGGGCGAGCGGCATAAGAAATCAAAACCGAAGGCAGCAGTTCTAATCACTGTTGAAGAGATCTATTCCAATATGCCGGAGTCAGAGGGTGAATGATTCCCTCATGAGAGTCATGAATTCATGCGGGAAAAATCTGATTGTGGCCATAAGAATAGCAGCATTGATATATTGAGATATTATGATAAAAATAGCAAAAGGCGTGATGCTAGGTGGAAAACAAAAAAAACTCCATCGTTAAATGTCCAAACTGCGGCCAAGAGGCTTTAAAGGAGGACATGTTTCAAGAAGGTGATCTGTTCATCTGTGAAGAATGCTATTTAGATATGCATCAAAAAATCAAAGCCTGCGATCCATGGGGTGTTCACTCCAAGACGGTCTTACGAAAACGCGCAGGCCAAGAGGGCACAGAAGGGCTAACTGATTTGCAGAAAAGGATCTACGACCTTATAGTGTCAAGAAATGGGGCCACTTCAGCTGAGATCATTCAGGAGCTTAAAATATCGCCCAATGAACTTCAAAACCAAATAGCCATTCTCAGGCATTGCGAATTATTAAAAGGACAAGATAGAGATGGCGTGGTTTACGTAGTACCTTGGTAGGCAGTGCTCTTATGGTTCAACAGAAAATGCAGGGGATGATGAACAGGTCCTGGATAGCCATCTTAGCTTTTCAGATAGCATTGACTGTATGAACTGTCCAGTAATATCGACCCAAAAAACATATAAATGATATTATGGGATTAGTATATGTAGCAAATAAGGTCGTATCTGCGGGATGAATTGGTGATCGCTTCACATTTCAACTCTCCATCATGTGGCCACGGGATGACGGCCTACTTGGGAGCCATTCATCTCATGGCGCTTGATGAAGTATCCAGACGTGGTAAGGTCCTGCTAAGGTCCTGCGCTTTCGCCAAGTGTGCTGCAAGGCAGGACATGTCGCTGTTACAGCGATTCCAAGAGTTAGAGCCAAGAATGGCAATCGCAGGTATCGTTTTCAATGCTTATCATTTGGCTCCGGCTAAGATGAGGGGGGTACAAGCCCGTCATCTCTGTCGCCACTCTCGCCACCCCCTCGCCGATACTAATTAATTCATCAATTCTAATTCATCCTCTTCAGTATCATCTCCTGAGAGAGGGTATTCGCCTCCTCGATAGTGGCATTCTCCACTGGTGTAATGCCCCCGAAGCCATCCATTAAGAGCACCTTTCCCTCCTTTCTCCTGGCAACGAGGATGCCTTTTGCCATCATCTGACGATCTCCTGTGCCATCATCCAATAGATATACTGTAAATTCGCACATTATTCCACCGAAAGCATGAACTGCTTCACTTTCATGATATCCTGAAGGGAGCTGGACTGAGGGGAATAATCGAGGAGCAATGCTCCTTTCTTGTCCGCCTCCACCGCCTCTCGATCATAGCTCACAGACATTATCTGCTGAGCGTTTCCATCAAGCTCTCTTTTTGCTGTTTGAAGGTCCTCATCGACCTCCACCTTGTTCACCACCACGATCTGCCTCTTGACGCCCAGATCCCCCGCCAGCTTCAGGCCGTGCTTTGCCACCTCCAAGGACTTGGGGGTGGGCTCAGTGATGACGAAGGAGAGGTCAAACTCCGAGGCCAGTCCCCGGCCGAAGATCTCCACCCCGGCCTGAGAGTCGACAAAGATGAAGTCGTACTCCTCAGTGTCGGATGCCAGGTAGTTCACCAGCAGCCTGACCAGGGATATGGGGGCGCACAGGCACCCGGCGCCGCCGAAGGGGATCGTTCCCATCACTATCAGCCTCACTCCGTCTGCTGCCGGGAGGATGAACTCGTGAAGATCCTCTTCAGTGCACTCCATCTCATGCTCATCATGCTCCTCCATATGTGAGCCGAGCATCTCCCGGAGATGGGCGCTATCATCTGCCAGGGAGACTATATCGTCGAGCGAGATGCCCAGGGACATGGCCAGGTTCATGCTCGGATCGCAGTCTATGACCAGCACTTTATAGCCATCCCGGGCCAGCAGCCTGGCCAGATTGGAGAGGATGGTGGTCTTGCCCACACCACCCTTTCCTGAGAAGATGATCCGTTTCATCGGGACTCCAGAACGAGAGTGTTGACAAATACGGTTTCATCGAACTCCTCGTTCACCCTCTTCGTCCCATCAGCATGCCTGACCAAGAACATGCATTCTCCCTCCACATCGATGGGAATCCTTGCCAACCCATTCTCGTCCGTTCTGGAGGATGCTATCTCCCGTCCCTCCCTCTTGGAGACGGCCTTGACCTCAGCAGATGCCAGTGGCTTCTCCTCGTACAGGACGGAGAGCTCGATCTCCTGCCCGGTGCGGCAGAAGGGCTCTTTGGGCACTATCTCCAGAATTCCATGCAATGGCCGGCCTGTGTAACTGCTGCCATTTCCCACAGAGACTATCGTCTTGGCCATCTGATTGTAAGCTCCAGCATAGACAACATCCTTGAACTGGAATTTTGGACCCTGATTGTAGCCATCTTTGGTCTGAGACCAGACGGTGGTGCCCATGTCCACGAAAGCAGTGTAGTGGCCGGCGTTCTCTGCCTTGAACCTCATTGAATGGCGATCATCGCCCGCTGATAAAACGGCCTCTCCTCTGCTTCCGTCAGGACGAAAGACAAACGGCGAAAACCTGCTGATATCGGCCACGCCATCCTGGCGCATATTGTGGCCGTAGACAAGGAAAAGCTCCACATCATCCTTCTCGATCTTCGATCTCTCCAGCCATATCTCATGGCCCTGAATCATCAATGATAGATTTCTCTCTTGCATATACTCCAATCCTCATTGCAGGTGTGATTGATTGGGGTTGTAGGGTTTGTTTATTAATAAGTTTTCCTGCAACAATAATATTTTGTAATAATACATTAAATTAAAAATTAAAAATAATGCTACTTTTCTATGCTTCGGTTTGCCCCTCCAACCGGAGGGGGTGGAAGGCGGAAGATCGGAGCCGCTGATGCAAAGCAGCAGATGCAAAGCAGCAGATGCAAAGCGGCTGAATGCAGGGTGGCCTCAATCACTGCATCTTCCGCCCACCGGATCCGGGGGAACCATTTGCAGCCTTTAACTCATTGGAGGATAAACGAATGCCCCATGCTTTTTCAGGTCGTAGTCCACATTCTGGAACCTATCGATGAATTCCTGATGCACCTGTTCTGGATCGAGGTCCCAGAATAGATCGGGATAGAGCCACTTGGCAAAGTACAGCACGCCAATATGATCTCCTGCTCCCAGGGTGTTTATGAAATAGGTCACATAGATCCGGCCATTCTTTCCTGCATCGGTCTTGCCAAATCCTGCTGTTCCCATGATCTCATCATAGCGCTCCTTCAGAACGGATTCATCATCCACCTCATAGCCGCCATTCCATGACAGTCCAATGATTACATCCGGGTTCTGCTTCAGCACCCATTCGGTCTCCACTGGGGGCAGGGTGTTCTTTGAGGAGATGCCTCCATCCACCCGGAGGCTATCCCCCAGGTCTGCAGCAATGTTTATCCCTCCAGCAAGCTCTATTGCCTCTGAGTAGCCGCTTCCCCGGGCGACTGTGGTGTTGCCCGGCCGGTCAACGAAGACCCTCACCCTCTCGTCCTCTGGAATAGCAGCTACCCTCTCAACAACCATATCCAGATATCCATCCTTCCATTCCTGGTACTCCAGCGCTTTATCCACCTCATCCAGCATATAGGCGATGGTGAAAAGAGATGGCGTCCCCTTGCTCCAGGTCTCCAGATGGACCACATCTATGCCAGAGCCCCTGAGCTTCTCCTTGAGATAAGGGCAGCCGGCCTTTGTGCCGATGATGATCGCATCCGGCTGGAGCTTCATGATCGCCTCCACATCGCAATCGTTTCTGTTGCCGATGGAGGCAGTCTGAATGAACTGGGGGAAGTAGGTGGGGTACTTTCCAATGGCGCCGGAGCTTCCCTCAGAATCCACCCCGACCACCCTCTCTTCTGCACCCAGGATGCGGATGATCTCTGCCGTATTGTCATATACCAGAACGATCCTCTCCAAGGGATGCTTGACCCGGCTGGCATTGCCAAAGGCATCGAGATAATATATCTCAGATTCAGTCCCCTGGATGATCTTCTTGATCTGATCCAGATCTGCCTCATCCACCTTTCCATCCCGGTTGGCATCAGAGAGATCGGTCTTTTCATTCTTGCCATCCAGGATGCCCTGCACATAGCTTATATCCTCTTCATCGATCAGGCCGTCCTCATTCGCATTGCCGAAGATATCCAGGGTGAACTCCTGGGCGGTCGCGGAGAGGATCAGCAATAATCCCAATGAGATCAATGCGTAGATCGTTTTGCTCACAGTCCGTCACCTCAATTGCCAAGGCTGTACTGAGACTGATCCATCTGTTTATAAGTATGTCGATAAAAGTATGATTTATTAAGACTGGTCTGCTCGCAAAAGCAGCTCTGCAGGGCAAGGGCTGATCTTAACATCGGTGCCATTTTGTAGCAATCTTTATTATGGAGAAATCCTTTTAGCCCTATCAATGGTTATGCTGGACATAATTGATCTTAAGGCTCATTTTCCCACCCCGGATGGATTGGTGAAGGCGGTGGATTCTGTAGATCTGCAAATAGAAGATAACGAGCGATTGGGGCTGATCGGCGAGACCGGTAGCGGAAAGACTGTGCTTGGCATGTCCATCATCCGCCTGCTGCCCCCCTCTGCCATAGTTGAGGGCAGGATGATCTACAAAGGGCGGGACCTCCTCCGCCTGACAGAGGAGGAGATGAGGAGATTGAGGGGAAAGGAGATCGCTATGATCCTGCAGAATCCCACCACCTCCCTCAATCCCGTCCTGAAGATAGGAGACCAGATCGCGGAGGTTATCAGCCTGCACCTGGGCCTGGGCAAAAGGGAGGCGAAAGCCAGAGCAGTGCAGATGCTGGAGGCGGCTATGATCCCGGAAGCGGAGAGGAGGGCTGAACAATACCCCCACGAGCTCTCTGGCGGGATGAAGGAGAGGGTAATGATCGCTATGGGGCTGGCCAGCCACCCCTCTTTTGTCATCGCCGATGAGCCCACCAAGGGGCTTGATGCCCGAACCAAGGCGGAGATCATCAGCCTGATCCAGGATATGACCTCAGGCCGGTCGATGCTCATGATAACCCATGATCTGGCCGCTGCTGGGGAGATATGCGACCGGATTGCGGTTTTATATGCCGGCGAGATTTTAGAGGAGGCGGGGGCAGAGACCATATTGAGCGATCCCCAGCACCCCTACACTCAGGGTTTCATCCGCTCGCTGCCAAGCCAGGGATTGCATCCCATATCCGGGTCCAGCCCCTCTCTCATCGATCCGCCCTCTGGCTGCAGATTCCATCCCCGCTGCCCCTATGTGATGGAGATCTGCAAGAGAGAGCATCCCCAGATGATCAGACTGGAAAGGGGGCATTCTTCGAGGTGTTACTTATGCCACTGATAGAGGTCCGGGATCTGAAGAAGTACTATTCCTCCGGATTGATAAATAAGCAATACTCAAGAGCAGTAGATGGAGTCTCATTTCATATCAACCGCGGGGAAACCCTGGGACTGGTGGGAGAGAGCGGCTGCGGCAAGACCACTGTGGGAAGGCTGCTCCTGCGGCTGGTCGAGCCCACATCAGGCCGCATAACTTTTGATGGCACAGATATCATCGGACAATGGATAAAATGGCCGGAGGAATTGTTGTTGATAACGAATCGGGCGTATTGATATGTTAATTTGGAATTATAACACTAGAATACCGAAATGGTGAATTAAATGAAAAGAAAGATGCTGGTGCAGTTGATACTCTCAATGATCCTTGCTCTCGCGAGCAATTCTATGGCAGACTATGGGCTTGGAATATATGGAAATGCCAATCTGGATAACATAATAGACGAGAAGGATATTGTTTATATAAACAAGATAATAAATGGGACCTTTGAGCCCACGGAGCTTGCAGATGCAAATCTTGATGGAAAAATCGACATGGAAGATATTGAGCAAGTAGAGGCTATCATTAGTGGCAGTGAGGAGGAATTAATATTTATAGATATTTTTGGCGAAGCTGTAACAATCAATAAGCCGGTCGAGCGCCTCGTCAATATGGGCTGGAACGGTGTTGATGTCACACGTGCCCTCGGTGCTGAAGATCTGCTCGTGGCCGTGGGAAGAGATTATAGAGCCAAAACTCCAATATCATATCCTATAATAAGCAAGTTGCCCTCCGTAGGCGATACTGCAGATAACTGTGACTACGAGAAGGTCCTATCACTGGAACCTGATGCTGTCCAGACCAACCTAGAGGCAAGCTGGGCAGTAGCTGAAGGTGGACGGGCGCAATATGACAAGTTCAAGGACAATCTTCCTGGAATCCCCCTCATATGCCTGAATGTGCGAGAAATAGATAATTTATCAAGAAATATAAGGACATATGGATATATTATTGATAAAGAAGACGACGCGGAAGAATTTGCCAGCTGGATAGAGAAACAAAACGATCTGATTAAATCAAGATTAGAGAGCCTATCGGATGAGGATAGAAAAGATGTGTATTTCGAGCATAGGCGCTATCAAACAAAAGGATCAGGAGACAGATATTCAAAATCATATATAATGGCAGGTGGAAAAAATATCGCCGATGACCTTGTTGGACAAGAATCTCCAAACTATTATTCGGTACTCGATATAGATCCAGAGTATGTGATAATGAAGGACCCAGAGTTCATATTCATACATGCAGCGACTCAGCTTAATGCTTCCGACCACGGTTTCGAGACAAATGATCCATCAGTAATGGCGGCGATGAGAGATGAACTGATCGCACGCCCTGAATTGGCCAACGTTACAGCAGTTGAAGAGGGCAATGTCTATGTCTTGGATGAATCAATCCTAGGCGGTGCTGGGCAGACCCTGATAGGATCTCTCTACATGGCGAAATTGATGCACCCTGAGCTTTTTGAAGATATTGATCCTCAGGCAATTCTTCAGGAATATATCGATCAATTCTGCTATATTGATTTTAACGTCAAAGAGCAAGGTGTATTCATCTATCCACCCATACAGAGCGAATAGAATTGTTGTGGTGATGCAAGTTCACTTGATTTAATATTTTTGTTAATAAAGAGTGAAAGATATGAATTGTGTAGCAATCTTTATTATGATGAAATCATCTTAGTCTATCAATGGCTATGCTCGACATAATTGATCTTAAGGCCCATTTCTCCTCTCCGGACGGCCTGGTCAAAGCAGTGAATTCGGTGGACCTGCAAATAGAAGATAACGAGCGATTGGGGCTGATCGGCGAGACCGGTAGCGGAAAGACTGTGCTTGGCATGTCCATCATCCGCCTGCTGCCCCCCTCTGCCATAGTTGAGGGCAGGATGATCTACAAAGGGCGGGACCTCCTCCGCCTGACAGAGGAGGAGATGAGGAGATTGAGGGGAAAGGAGATCGCTATGATCCTGCAGAATCCCACCACCTCCCTCAATCCCGTCCTGAAGATAGGAGACCAGATCGCAGAGGTTATCAGCCTGCACCTGGGCCTGGGGAAAAGGGAGGCGAAAGCCAGAGCAGTGCAGATGCTGGAGGCGGCCATGATCCCGGAAGCGGAGAGGAGGGCTGAACAATACCCCCACGAGCTCTCTGGCGGGATGAAGGAGAGGGTAATGATCGCTATGGGGCTGGCCAGCCATCCCTCTTTTGTCATCGCCGATGAGCCCACCAAGGGGCTTGATGCCCGAACCAAGGCGGAGATCATCAGCCTGATCCAGGATATGACCTCAGGCCGGTCGATGCTCATGATAACCCATGATCTGGCCGCTGCCGGGGAGATATGCGACCGGATTGCGGTTTTATATGCAGGCGAGATTTTAGAGGAGGCGGGGGCAGATAAGATATTGAGCGATCCCCAGCACCCCTACACCCAGGGTTTCATCCGCTCGCTGCCAAGCCAGGGATTGCATCCCATATCCGGGTCCAGCCCCTCTCTCATCGATCCGCCCTCTGGCTGCAGATTCCATCCCCGCTGCCCCTATGTGATGGAGATCTGCAAGAGAGAGCATCCCCAGATGATCAGACTGGAAAGGGGGCATTCTTCGAGGTGTTACTTATGCCACTGATAGAGGTCCGGGATCTGAAGAAGTACTATTCCTCCGGATTGATAAATAAGCAATACTCAAGAGCAGTAGATGGAGTCTCATTTCATATCAACCGGGGGGAAACCCTGGGACTGGTGGGAGAGAGCGGCTGCGGCAAGACCACTGTGGGAAGGCTGCTTCTGCGGCTGGTCGAGCCCACATCAGGCCGCATAACTTTTGATGGCACAGATATCATCGGGCTGAAGAAGGGTGAGATGAGAAAGCTCAGGCCCCGGATGCAGATGATCTTTCAGGATCCAGAGTCATCCCTCAATCCCAGGATGCGAATAGGGGAGAGCATCTCTGAGCCTTTCCGGCTGAAGCTGAGGGGAGAGATGAGCCGGGGGGAGATGAAAGAGAGGGTTTTAGAGCTCGTCGATATGGTGGGCCTGAACCCGGAGCATGTCAACCGCTTCCCTCATCAGCTCAGCGGCGGACAGAACCAGAGGGTGGTCCTGGCCAGGATCCTGGCCATAAAGCCGGAGTTCATCGTTGCCGATGAGCCCACTGCCTCTCTTGATGTCTCTGTGCAGGCTCAGATCCTGCGGCTCATGATGGACCTCAAGAGCGAGTTCGGCCTGACGATGCTCTTCATATCCCATGATATGGACGTCATGAGGCATATGAGCGACAGGATCGCTGTCATGGAAAAAGGAAAGATAATAAGCACAATCGACAATTAAAGCGGCAAAGAGGCCCAGCTTACCCATTTGATAAATGGGAGTATATGCTGCAGACAGCAGAAAACCCATCTCAGAAGGTGATATCAATGCTCCTGCCCAAGAGGACATCCTCCTCGCTCACCTCGACCATCTGCGTCTTCACCCCGGCCTCATTGCCCGAGAACACCAGATAAGGATCAAGGGCATGGGTCTCATAACTCTTCTCAGTGGAATAGGGAACTCTCAGCTCAAGTACATCCCCATTCCAGGTGGCCTGGTTGACATAGACGAACTGCCTCCCCCTATTGGAGCTCATATTTAGCAATGCCCCTGCCTTCTGATCTGGACCGGCATGAATTCTGAGCAATGCCCCGGGAACATACTGGAATATCTTGACCTTGCTCTTCCCCGGATTGCCTCCCAGGAGGGTCTGCGACTCATATATCAGACGGAAGCGGCCCATGCCGGCGCCGTCGGCGAGATAAAGCCGGCCCAGTGTGGTATCGAAGAATTTCCCTGTGTGAATGAGCGAGACCCGGTCTCCGCGATCCTCCCGCAGCATATAGCTGTTGACATCCTCACCTCCCCATTCTGCCAGGGAGGCGAGCTTGCCATAGGCTATGCTGTAATCGGCGAATACATATCTTGCTCCCCTGGAGTCCATGATCCCCGCCGCCTCGCTCTCGCTCTCCGTCAGGTAGAACCGGACGGCATCCTCCACCCCGGACTGGAAGTTGTTTGCCACCACTGCTCGCTCTGATAGATAGAGTATCCAGTTGCCATAATCCCACCAGCTCATCACACTGTACTCTGGAGCCTCTCTCGGATCGGCATAGAAGCTGGTCGTATTGCTATTCTCCTTCAGCCATAGCAGAGATTCATACCAGTCGCCTGCCACTGCCGGCGGGGTACTCTGAGCAAATGAGATGGCACCGATTGCCGTTGGCAGAATGAGCACGAGGATGACTGCCGCCGCCAGAGAACGCGGAGTCTTCTTCCCCTCCTCCTCCCAGCTCTTCTTGAGGTTATCCAGGATATAGAATGCCAATATGCTGATCAGCATCCCCATGTATATGGTGGATAGATACAGGAATCTGGACTGGCCGAAGGTGAGAACGAGGGAGTAGACCGCCCACATCAGGAAGAGCAGCAATGCCTGCCTCCCTTCGCCCTTCACTCCTCGCAGATAGATCATGGTGGCCGCGGCACCCGCCAGGGATAGCAGGATGTTCAATCCCAACCAGGAGAATGTCACCTGAGAGAATGTCTCCATATTGTAGATCAAAGGCTCGGCCTCGCCGATCAGGCCGATCATCCCCCCGCCCCAGATGTATCCCAATCCCATGCGGATCAGGCTCTCCAGCCCGAACAGACCTCCCAATGGCCTGGAGAGGAGAATGAGGGCAAGGGATGCCACCAGGATGGCCAGGGGGAATGCCTTCCAGGATGCTCCCCTCCGCACCAGGAGGAGGGCCAGGGCGAGCATGATCGCCAGGGCGGCGAGTATGGCCGCCAATCCCAAGAAGGAGGGGGACATCCAGAGCGTATCTCTATAGGGCAGGACCAGGAGGAGGGCAAGGATGAATGCTGCCAGCAGGGTGGGAGCTACCCTCAATGGCGAGCCGTCCCGCAGCTCAAGGCTCAGGGCAACAGCAGCAATGAGCAGATAAGCGCCGAGATAGACATCCGCGCCCTGCCAGGTATAGGCCAGAGCAGCCAGAGCCACTCCACTGGCAGAGGCAAAAAGCCACCTTCTCTGGGGCCGGCTGACGGCCAGGATGAGGAAGAGCAGGGAGAGGAGCTGAAGAAATACCTCTAAAGAGTGATGGTCGGTGGCGGCAACCATAGTATACAGGAGGTAATAGGGGGCAAGGGCAGCCATAATGCTGGACAGAAGGGCAACCCGGTGGTCGAAGAGCTCACGCATCATATAGTAGACCACAACCAGGGCCAGAAGGCCGATGACCACCGGCACGAAGGCCGCCGTCATCTCCACCCCCGCTATTGTATTCTGGCCCAGAATGATACACAAAGCAGCAGATATCTGGTCGAAGAGGGGGGGCCAGCTTATGGAGAGGCCGTGAGGGTAGTTGAGGTAGGAGTCAAACCAGAGGACATCGGGAAAACTGCCTGCTCCATGCACTATCCTGCGCATATGATAGTATTCATCATAGCCCGGGAGCATTATGCCGTCTTCAGTAAGAGAGTTCCGCCCGGCAAAGAGCTTCAAGATCAGTCCGAAAAAAATGACAGCAATGAGCTCAAGCGGCTCGCTTCTCCTCCCCTGGTCCATGTTTCTTATCAAAGATATTCGATCAATATAAAGCCTTTGAGCAGCAATTCAAGTCAGGCGAATGGCCCCCTTCCTAAACATTAACGGGGGCTGTCAGCGGATGCTCATCGATCCCCGGCCCCTTCCCGATCATCCGGGCCTCATCGCAAAAGCCATCTAGGTTGGTATCATTGCAGCCCTCGTCTGGCTCATCATAATCGCTGTAATGATTTCCCATGGGCTTTGCAGCCTTGAACAATCCCAGCAGACCTCCCTCCTTCACCTCCATGCTCCACCGATTGCCACCAGTATCACTTGCCGGGACTCTGTTCTCCAGAAAATCGTTGCCGTAGATGGTGTTGTTCACTGCCCCCTCCTCGATGTAAATGCCATACCGATTCTTGTAGAGGATATTGTTCCGGATGATGTTATCAGAGGAGTCAACCAGTATCCCGGCATTGCCACATCCGCATCCCCCGGAGCCGGTGAGGTTGAAGCCCTCTATCCGGGTGCCATTGGCCCTCAATGTGATGGCAGTGGAGGATTTATTGGCGTCCACCACTGGGCGTCCGCCGCCGGTATCAAGGCCGATCAGGGCCACTGAGTGGAGGACATGGACGTGCTCTATATAATGGCCGCTTTGCACTTCAATAACATCTCCATCGCTGGCATTATTCAATGCCTGCTGGATGCTGCTATGATCTGCACCTTCGGGCGCCACCGAGATCCGGGCAGCGTTCGCATACCCTATGATCAGAATTAAGATAAGGATCATTATTATTGATCGTGCATGCATAAATCGTATTTTGACCCCATTTTCCTATTAGAACTTTTTCGTTAAGATCCCATATTCGTTAAGATCTCATATTTGTCAAGATCCCGCCGGGCTGCGGGCCGCGCCGGCAAAAGCAGCGATAGCAGATGCCGGCGGACTGGGTGGAGCGATACTAACCTCTCTGTTGGGATGAGGATATTTAACCTTGAGATAAAACAATGCCGCCAGGTGGACTATAATGCCAGATTTCGTAAGATGCCACAGCTGCGACAGGAGCGTCCCGGAGGATGAGGCCTTCGCGACAGAGGGCAAGACCCTCTGCGAGGACTGCTACATCGATCTGAGCAGCAGGATCCGGGCCTGTGATCCCTGGGGGGAGAGGTCGAAGAAGATCTACCGGGAGAGCCACGGCCTGGAGGGGACTGATGGATTGACTGATCTGCAAAAGGAGATATACGGGTATATCCAGTCCCAGGGCAGGGTCACCATGGCCGATATAAAGGCGAGGTTCAATCTATCTGAGGCTGAACTGAACAACCAGTTCGCCATTCTCAGGCACTGCCAGCTCCTGAAGGGGAAGAAAGAGGGAGATACTGTCTATATCGTTCTCTGGTAGATCGGCCTGTTAAAGGGCACTGCACATGGGGCACTGCACATGGGGCACTGCACATGGGGCACTGCATATAGGCTACTGCATATAGGCTACTGCAGGTAGTTGTCGATACTCGTCAGCCTCTCAGCATCGCTCTTGCTGATGCTCGCATCTGCCATCACCCTCTCTTGGACCTCAATGGGGGCCTTGGCCCGCAGGGCCAGTGCCAGGCAATCGCTGGGCCGGGCATCGATCTCACTCTGCCGGGAGTCACTTCTGATGGTCAGCCGGGCATAGTAGATCCCTCCATCAAGGTCATCGATCAGCACATTGGTGATGCTGGCGGCGAGGCTCTCCAGGACGGAGATGAACAGGTCATGGGTCATGGGCCGGGGGGCCAGCTCTCCACAGAGGGCATGATGGATGGAGATGGCCTCGGAGAGCCCCACGAATATGGGCACTATCCGCCCTCCCTCATCCTCCAGCAGAACCACCGGCGCTGGATTGCTCCCCTCTGACTCCGCTATATAAACTCCTTTGACCCTTACAGGGACTGGCGACTCCATACTACTGTCATGGTCGTTCATCTTATAAAACTCCGGTGATCAAAATACATCACACCCTATCTATGCCGATGCGCATGCATATGCCCTCGACATCCCACTCCTTCAGCAGGGAGCCGTGCATCTGCAGCCCCAGCCCCATCTTCAGATCAGCCGCCCGGACCTCTCCAGCGATGTGCTCCCTTCTCTGCACCACCAGATCGAGGATGGGCTTGCTCTCGATATCCACCACTGCCCGGATCTGGTCCTCTACCCGCAGATTCAGCTCCTTTCTCATATCCTGAATCCGGCGGATGATCTCCCGGCTGTAGGCCTCCGCCTCCAGCTCCGGGGTGAGGGTGATGTCCACATAGACGAGTCCCTGCGAGAACTCTGCTGCCGGCAGGTTCTCCGGAGGAAGCTCCCGGAATTGCACCATCTCGGGGGTGATAGAGTACTTCCGGCCCTGATGCCTCAAGACCGCCTGGCCGCTTCTGTCCAGATCTGATTTGACTGTGAAGGGATCGGCGGCGGCTATAGCCTCCACCACCAGCCTGGCCTCTCCCTTGTAGACCGGCCCGATCATCTTATGAACAGGAGAGAGCTCCAGGTCCATTCTGGGCTTCTCACCTGGCGAGAGCAGGGTGATCCTTTTGGAGTTGGTCTGCCCCCTGAGAACATCCTCCAGTCCTCCCAGGTCCAGAGCCTCTTTGGAGGGGGCGATCAAGATCTCCTGGACCGGCCAGCGTAGCTTTCTTGCCCCTTTCTGCCGGGCATTGGAGGCGGCCATTGAGATCTCCCTTACCAGATCCATGCTCTCCTCCAGGCCCGTGTCGATCCATTTCTCATCCCCCCGGGGCCAGTCGCACATATGAACTGAGGGCCTGGCACTCCCGTCCAGGCCGCGCACCAGGTTCTGATAGATGGACTCGGCGATGAAGGGGGCGAAGGGGGCCATGAGCAGGGCGAGCTTGGTCAGGACCTCGTAGATGGTAGCATATGCGGCGAGCTTATCAGGATCATCCTGCTCAATCCAGGTTCTGGGCCGGACCAGTTGGATGTACCAGCGGCTGAGATCCTCCAGGATGAACTCGGATATGGCGCGGACGATGCGGTGCAGTTGATAGCCCTCCATCTCCTCTCTTATCACCTCTGCCAGACTGTTCGCCCGGGAGAGGATCCAGCGGTCCTCAGCTCGCAGGCTGCTTTGGTATAAGGAGAGATCCGCCTGCTTCAGATCGAAACCGTCCAGGACCATATAGGGAAGGGCGAAGCGATAAGCATTCCAGAAGATATTGATCATCCGGCTGGTGTTCTCCACCGCCTCCCAGGAGAAGTGCAGATCCTCCCAGGGGGCATTGGCTCCCAACACATAAAAGCGCAGTATATCGGCACCGAACCTCTCCACCACCTCCTCTGGCTGGACGATGTTCCCTATGCTCTTGGACATCTTCCGCCCCTGGTCGTCCAGGGTGAAGCCATGCATGAGAACGCTCTTGTAGGGTGCCCGGCCAAAGGAGACCATTGAGGCCCCAAGCTGAGAATAAAACCAACCACGGGTCTGATCATGCCCCTCAGTGATGAAATCCGCCGGCCACCAGTCGTCAAACTCCTCCTTCTGGCTGGGGAATCTGAGTGTGGCCCAGGAGGCCACTGCACTGTCAAACCATACATCAAAGACATCCGGAGAGCGGTGCATCTTGCCTCCGCAGGGACAGTCCAGGAGGACTCCATCCACCTCCGGCCGGTGCAGGTCGGCGATCTCTCTGCCCGCCCTCTCCTCCAGCTCTGCTGCAGTGCCTATAACCTCCATGTGCTCGCAGTCAGGACAGCTCCAGATGGGCAGGGGGATGCCCCAGTACCTCTGCCTGGATATGCACCAGTCACGGGCATTGCTTATCCAGTCGGCAAACCTCGCCGATCCTGCCCACTCCGGATACCAGGTCACGCGGGAGATCTCATCTAACATCTTATCCCTGAGATCGGATATCCGGAGGAACCACTGGTTGGTGGCGATGAAGATGATGGGGGTCTTGCAGCGCCAGCAGTGTCCATAGCGATGGGCCAGCCTTCCCTGGGCCAGGAGCTTGCCTCTCTCCTCCAGGTCATCAATGACAATGCTGTCCGCCTCCTTGACATACTGGCCCTGATATCTCTCCCCCGCCCCGGCGGTGTACCTGCCATCCTCGCCCACCGGGCAGAATATCTCCAGATGGTGCTCCATCCCCAGCTCATAGTCCTCCAGGCCGTGCCCAGGTGCGATGTGCACGCAGCCGGTGTTCTCAGCAGTGACGAAGTCTGCAGCATAGACGCCATGATCTATCTCCCTTTGTCTGGGGATCAGATCGAGCAGAGGATGCTCGTAGCTCAGCCTTTGCATATCATCGGCTGATAGCTCCTGCAGCAGCTCATAGTCCTGGTAGCGCCCAGTGCGGAGGACGGAGTCGACAAGCTCTGAGGCCATGATCAGGATCTCAGGCCTTCCATCCTTCCAGGCTCTGACCCGGGAATACTGGAATGCGGGATTGACCGCCACTGCCACATTGGCGGGAATAGTCCAGGGGGTGGTGGTCCAGATCACTATGTAGGTGTTCTCCTCTCCGATCAGCGGGAATTTGACGTAGATCGAGTAGTCGGTCTCATCCCAGTACTCCACCTCCGAGTCGGCGATGGCCGTCTGGCAGCGGGGGCACCAGTTGACCACCCTTGAGCCCCTCTCCAGGAGGTTATGCTCATGCGCCCTCTTCAGCGCCCACCAGGCAGCCTCAAGATACTCATTCTTAAGGGTCATGTAGGGGTCGTCCCAGTCCAGCCAGGCTCCCAGGATCTTGAATTGTCCTGTCATGTCATCCATCTGTTGGAGGGCAAACTCCTTGCACCTCTGGATGAACTTGTCCACCCCATAGGCCTCGATATCCCTTTTGTTGCGGAAGCCGAAGGACTCCTCCACCTTCACCTCAATGGGCAGGCCGTGCATATCCCAGCCCGCCCGGTCCTTGACCTCAAAGCCATTCATGGATCGGTAGCGCAAGACGGAGTCCTTGATCACCTTGTTCCAGGCGGTTCCAAGATGAATGCGGCCTGTGGTATAGGGCGGCCCGTCCACAAAGAAGAACCTCTTGCCCCCCAGCCTCAACTCCCGAACCTTGCGGTATGCATCCGTTCGCTCCCACAGCGATCTTACCTCATTCTCAAGATCTTGCGCATTATACTGTCCCGCCACCTCACAGATCACTTGCAATCCTCCGAAAAACGATTGGCATCCATGTAGCTCCTCTATATTTAGCCTTTGTTGCCCACCTTGCAGGAAGATTCAGGGAGGAATATTGATATACAGATAGCCCAAACCCCGTAACCGAGGGGTTGCATATCAAAGAGGAGATCTGGATAGAGAAGTACCGCCCGGAGAGGCTGGACGACATCGTGGGCCAGGACGAGATAATCCGCCGTCTGAAGTCCTATGTGAAGACACGGAACCTGCCCCATCTTCTGTTCTCCGGGCCCCCGGGGGTGGGCAAGACCGCCGCCTCCATCTCCATCGTCAAAGAGATCTTCGGCGAGGGCTGGCGGAATAACTTCATTGAATTGAATGCCAGCGATGAACGGGGCATAGATGTCATCCGCCATAAGGTGAAGGACTTCGCCCGGATGGCCCCCCTGGGCAAGGCGGATTTCAAGGTGATATTTCTGGATGAGGCCGATGCCCTGACCAATGATGCCCAGAGCGCCCTGCGCCGGACCATGGAGAGATACTCCGCCACCACCAGGTTCATCCTCTCCTGCAACTACTCCTCCAAGATCATCGAGCCCATTCAATCCCGCTGTGCAGTCTACCGCTTCAAGCCCCTCTCTGCTGATGCAGTGAGAAAGAGGATCGGATTCATCGCCTCTGAGGAGAAGCTAAAGGTATCAGAGGGCGGTCTGTCTGCCATAGAGTATGTTGCTGGGGGCGATATGAGAAGAGCGATCAACGCCCTGCAAGCAGCAGCCCTCTTGGGCGACGAGGTGGATGAGGAGACGATCTACCAGATCACATCCACTGCCAGGCCAGAGGAGATCAGGAGCTTCATCAAGACGGCGATATCAGGAGACTTTGTGGGGGCGCGCGCCATGCTGGACGATCTATTGCTCTCCAAAGGCCTCTCCGGCCAGGATGTGGTGGTCCAGATCCACCGGGCAATGCTGGACTTGGAGGATGTTGCAGACCGGGACAGGACAAAGCTGATCGATCGCATCGGTGAGATCGATTTCCGCATGACGGAGGGGGCAAACGAGAGGATTCAGCTCGAGGCCCTGCTGGCATACTTCGCCCTGATGGCCCCAGAGAAGAGATGATCCAGCATCATTTTAGATTGACCTGCCAGGCTGCTCAGCCCTTGAGGACCGGCGTTCTGCTCTGTTCAAGAGCTTCTCTCAGCTCCTCGATTCTCACCGGTTTTGATACATAGTCATCCATCCCTGCATTCAGGCACACCTCTCTGTCCCCTTTCATGGCATGAGCAGTCATGGCGATGATATAGGGCTGCTGGCAGGGGGTACGGCGTATGCTCCTGGTCGCCTCCAGGCCGTCCATCTTCGGCATCTGCACATCCATCAGCACCACATCATAGGGGCGTCTCTTCAGCGCTGCCAGGACCTCCCGGCCATCAGCGGCGACATCCGCCCGATAGCCCAGCCGCTCCAGCATGCGCACCGCCACCTTCTGATTGATCACATTGTCCTCGGCGAGCAGTATTCTCAGGCTCTTGGGGATGTGCCGCTCGGATAGGTCAAGGGATATCTCAGGCAGCTTCTTCTTGGGCTTGGGATGGGGTTGCTCTGAGGCCTCAGCCCGAATGGTGAAGCAGAAGCTGGATCCCTCTTCTGGGGTGCTCTCCGCCCAGATGTCACCGCCCATCAGCTCAGACAGATGCTTGCAGATGGCCAGGCCCAGCCCTGTTCCGCCATACTTGCGGGTGGTGGAGGCATCCACCTGGCTGAAGGACTGGAAGAGCCGGCTCATCCTGTCCTGGGATATGCCAATGCCAGAGTCCTTCACCTGGAACTGGATCTCATAGCCATCCTCCATCGGCAGGGCGGATACATCCACCCGGACGAAGCCCTTCTCAGTGAACTTGACTGCATTGCCCAGGAGATTGACCAGGACCTGCCCGAGCCTGGTCAGATCGCCCAGAAGGTACCTGGGAACAGTGGGCTTGACCTCATAGGAGAGGGCGAGCCCCTTGCGGGCGGCGGCTTCAGCCACCATGTTGATTGAGCCCTCCAGGCACTCGATGAGGTCGAAGCACTCATTCTCCAGCTCCATCATCCCCCCCTCGATCTTGGAGAAGTCCAGGATGTCGCTGATGACCTTGAGCAGGGAATCACCGCTGCTGCGAATGGTCTCGATATAGTCCCTCTGCACAGGGTCGATATTGGTATTGAGAAGAAGGTCGGTGAAGCCGATCACTGCATTCATGGGGGTGCGGATCTCATGGCTCATATTGGCCAGGAACTCGGACTTGGCTTTTGTAGCCGATTCCGCCCTCTCTTTGGCCTCACGAAGGTCCTGTTCCACCCTCTTTCTCTCTGTGAGATCGTTGCTCACAGAGACTATTCCAATCCGCCTTCCCCGATTATCGCAGATGGTGCTGAAGGCATGAGAGGAGGGAAACAGGCTGCCGTTCTTCCTCCTGGCCAGGCACTCGCATTCCCGGTAGCCCTGGGCGAGGATCTCCTCCATCAGATCCTCCTGGGCGGATCTATTATCCAGAGGAATGATGGTATCCTTGATCCTCTGCCCCAGCACCTCTTCTGCCTTCCACTGGTAGAGGGATTCAGCAAACCGGTTCCAGTAGACTATCCTCCCATCCAGGTCGGTAGCAATAACAGCATTCCTGACCTGATCGAGCAATGAGGCCTGGAATGCTACCCTCTCCTCCGCCTCCTTCCTCTCAGTGATATCCTGCCCCTGGGCAATGGTGGCAATTACCCGGCTTCTGCTCTCATCGTAGATGTTGGCTGAGTTCCAAAGAACAGTCCTCACAACTCCACTCTGATGGAGTATGGGTATCTCCAATGCATCCCAGCTCTCTCCGGAGAGGGTTCGGCGGATATAGGCGAACGACTCCGTCCGGCTCTCATCCGGAAAGAGGATCCCCAGCGATTGGCCCAAGACCTCCTCCGCCAGCCGGCCGGTCAGCCTCTCGAAGGCATGGTTGAAGCGGGTGATGCAGAAGTTGGGATCCCAGACGATGATGGGGGCATTGGCATGGCCGAGGAGGTTCTCCAGATAGTCCCCCGTCTCCCGCAGCTCGGCAGCAGCTCGCTTAAGCTCCTCAGAAGAGCGCTTGTTTTCAGTTACGTCGTTGCCGATGCACAGGACCTCTATCACCTCTCCCCGCTCATTCAAGACCAGCCTGTGGGTCCAGGCGATCCAGACTCGCTCTTTGGTGGCTCTTATGTTCTCCGTTATCTGTGAGGAGCATTCCTCTGGATGCTCTCTTATATGCCGGATTATCTCATCGAGATTGCAGCCCTCCCCCCCCGGCGGAAAGATGGTCTCAGATATAGCCCGTCCCAGAATATCCTCCTCTTTGTAGCCGAAGAAATGCAGGCCGAACTTATTGATGAACCTGACAGCTCCACTGGTGTCCACCCGGATGATGACGCTGCTTGAGCTCTCTACCAGCTCCCGGTACTTCTCCTCGCTCTCCCGGAGGGCGGATTCCGCCTCGAAACGATCGATGAATCCCCCTATGGCGCTGGCCATGGTCATCAGAATCGAGGCCTCTCCCCAGCTCCAGACCCTCTCACGCTTGCGGTCCTCGAAGCCGATGAAGCCCCAGAAGCGGTCTATAGTGGATATTGGGGCGATCAGGAATGATAACACCCCCAGGTTCTCCAATGCCTCCCTCGCCGATGGGGGCAGATCACGGCTCCTTCCCCGGAGGGGCATCCCTCCGGAGAGGATCTCAAACCACTGAGGAATAGAGCTGTATGCCCTGTAGCCCTGATCAGGATGGTGAATCCTGGCTGGGCCAGCACCTTCCTCATTGCCAGCATATCCCTCATCGTCAGATATCCATTCATACCGGAGCCAGATCTGATCTCCGCCCTCTTCATCCAGATAATGCTCATAGATGCAGGCCCGATCCACATTGGCCGAGCAGCCCAGCATCTCCAGGGATTGGGTAAGGGCGACATCCATCTCCTCTGTGATCAGGAGCTGATTTGCGGCCAGGGTGGCTCCTGCCATGATCCTGTCCCTCCCCCGCAGGTCCTCATTTGATCCCGGATGGGCTATCCCACAGCTCACATCTCCGGAAAAACGATGCCCTCCCTCCTTCTCTTCCCCGGGGGGCGAAGGCTCTCTAAATGTGATTATGGATCTGCCTTCACCCCCCTGCCCCTGCATGGGGGCGATGGAGTACTCTACCCTCCTTCCCTGCAGATCGGCATCACCCCTATGGATCGAGCAGTCAGAGCTCCTGGCGCTCTCCAGGATTCCTGTGCATAGATCCTTCAGAATCTCGCATCCTCTGCCGGGGGCCAGCCCCTTCATAGATCCTGCCAGCATCTCTGCTGCAGGATTGGAGTAGAGGATCGCCCCGGACTGGTCGCAGATGCATATTCCATCCTCCAGGGCCTCCAGGGCGGACTGAAGCATCCTCTCAAGGCTCATGCAGATCGCCCCAGCAGGACTGCACGCACTGGAGATGCCTCAGCATCCTTCATCTTCAGGGGAAGGCATATCAACCAGTATCTTCCGGGGAGAACAGCATCGAGATCGATCCCCTCCAGTATCAGGATGTCGTTCTTCAGCAGAATATTGTGGACAGGGAGTGAATCATCCTCATACCGGTCCACTGAGAGATAATCGATTCCCACCAGGCCGGCTCCCAGAGTTATGCACATCTTTGCCGCAGGCATAGAGAGGTAGACGTATTCATCCCGGAATACAGGCTCGTGCATCAGCCCCCGGGAGGAGTTGCTGGTCTTGAAGAGGATGGCCTCTCCCTTCAGGATGCTGGCATTCTGCAATGCTTCAGCGGGGATGGCATGGCAATCCTGGGCGGCGATCACCAGGGCCGGGGTTATGAACCTGCCCGAAGGATAGCTGTCCAGAGGGGGGCCGTCCCTGAGAGTATGAGAGGGAGAGTCGATATGAGTCCCGGCATGAGAGCCCAGGGAGAGATGGGAGAGGCGGTAGCCCGATCCCCCCTCCAATCCCGCTCTCCACTGCCTGAGAGGGGGGCTGTCTCCTGGATAGAGGGGAGAGCTCTCTATGGGCACACTGATATCATGCAGCTCTTTGCTCAGCAGCGCATCATAAATAGCAGGCATTTGCGGTCCAGGCAATCGAATTCCCAGATCATCCAGGGGTTATTCGCTCATAAGTATTCTCACTTGTGCGGGTATGGAGCATCATCTCCTCTCCAGGACCCGGATGAGATGATAGCCGAACTGGGATTTGACCGGGCCGATGACCTTTCCCTTCTCCCCCTCGAAGGCGGCCTTCTCAAACTCAGGGACCATTCTGCCCCTGCCAAACCAGCCTAAGTCTCCGCCGTCCTTGCCCGATGGGCACTGCGAGTGCTTGCGGGCCATCTCCGCGAAGCTCGCCCGCCCGGCTGCCAGCAGCTCTTTGAGCTCTAAGGCCTTCTTCTCCGTCTTGCACAGTATGTGTGCAGCATGGACTTCTTTTGTCATGGGCTGGGCGTATGAATGAGATGGGATAAAAAGTATTCCCGGCAACATTGAGCTTTTCAGCAGATCTAAGGCAGGATCTCCTGTACCCTTCCCACCCGGCCGTCCTCCAGCCTCACCTTTATGCCATGAGGATGAAAAGAGGAGGTGGTGAGGATGGCCTTCACAATCCCGCGCGTTCTCTTTCCGCTGCGCTGATCCTTCTTCAAGACCACCTCCACCACCTGGCCGGGCCGGATATTCAGGCGGTTCTTGCCGCTATTGGCTGGCATCAAGCCCAGCTCTCTTCGGGCCCATTTATCTAGTCTTTGCCCGGGGTTTGCTCTCCCCCAATCTCTCCATCTCTCATTTCATCCTATTCCACCTCATCCCATTCCATCCTATTCCACCTCATCCCGTTCCATTCTATTCCACCTCATCCCGTTCCATCCTATTCCACCTCATCCCATTCCATCCTATTCCACCTCATCCCATTCCATCCTATTCCACCTCATCCCATTCCATCCTATTCCACCTCAATCCATTCCACTCTATTCCACCTCATTCCATTCCGCCCGATCATCCCGCCCATCCTCGCTATCAAGTGCACAGCCCCGCCTTCAAAGGCAATCTTTATAAGGAGAGAGGTGCAGCAAGATCTCTGCGCAGAGTGCTGCCCTGTCCGGTGAAGGCCAGGCGATGTCCAAGGTGAAGCAGTGCTCTGGCAGATTGAGCCTCCCTGTGCCAAGGTGGCGGAGCGGCTACGCAAATGCCTGCAGAGCATTACCACTCCGGTTCGAATCCGGACCTTGGCTTCCTCATCTTCAATGATTTTTCAATCTTTCATCTCTTCCCTATGCCCCTGTCAAATGGCCCCCTCTCTGCCCCGATTTTGTAGAGATATCGTCCCCATTCTGACATCATATTGTATTAATATCTTCTTTTAATTTGTGATATATTTCAGGGAAAGGCTTATATCCGCTCAAGTCAGTTTGATACAGTCCTAATTATTAAGGAGGCTTAGTCGATTTTGAGCGAAGCTACAGGCTATGATGCAAGCCAAATCCAGGTTCTCGATGGCCTTGAGGCGGTCAGGCGCCGGCCATCGATGTACATAGGCAGCACAGACTCCCTGGGGCTGCACCATCTGGTCTATGAGGTAGTGGACAATAGCGTGGACGAGGCCCTGGGTGGTTTTTGCACTGAGATCAATGTGATCATCAATCCCGGTGGGAGCGTCTCCATCCGAGACAACGGCCGGGGCATCCCGGTGGATATCCATCCTCAGTTCAACCGGCCAGCCCTGGAGATCGTCTTGACAGTTCTGCACGCCGGCGGCAAGTTCGATCACGAGTCTTATGGCGTCTCAGGCGGGCTGCATGGGGTGGGGGTCTCAGTGGTAAATGCCCTCTCCGAGTGGATGGAGGTGCAGGTCCGCAGGAACGGGCGGATCTACTGGCAGCGCTTTGAGAAGGGCAAGGTGGCCTCGGATCTGGAGGATCGGGGCAGCTCCGATAGCACCGGAACCACCATCACCTTCAAGCCCGATCCGGCCGTATTCGAGGAGACGGAGTTCCATTTCGATACCCTCTCCTCCCGGCTGAGGGAGCTGGCCTTCCTCAACCGCGGCCTGAAGATAACCATAAAGGATGAGCCCTCCGATAAGGAGAACATCTTCCAGTACGAGGGAGGCATCATCTCCTTTGTGGAGTACCTCAATAAGAATAAAGAGGCGTTACACGAGCCAGTCTACCTCTCGCGCAGCAAGAATGGGACCCAGGTGGAAGTAGCCCTGCAGTACAACGACTCTTATGCAGAAAATATATTCTCTTATGCCAATAACATCAACACCCGTGAGGGTGGAACTCACCTCATGGGCTTTCGCGCTGCTTTAACCCGCACGGTCAATGATTATGCCCGGAACAACAAGCTCTTCAAGAGCGAGATGAAGCTGGGGGGAGAGGATCTGCGAGAGGGGCTGGTGGCGGTTGTAAGCGTAAAGCTCCCTGACCCCCAGTTCGAGGGCCAGACCAAGACCCGGCTGGGCAACAGCTCCATCCGGGGGATAGTCGATTCCTTGGTGACAGAAGGCCTGGCGGAGTACTTCGAGGAGAACCCTGCCGTTGCCACGACCATTGTGGAGAAGGCGGCTGAGGCCATGCGCGCCAGAGAGGCAGCGCGGAAGGCCAAGGAGCTGACCCGGCGCAAGAATGCCCTCAGCTCCGGCGGACTGCCCGGAAAGCTGGCCGACTGCTCAGACAACGATCCGGCAAGATGCGAGATCTACATCGTGGAGGGCGAGTCTGCTGGTGGCTGTTTCTCAGGCGAGACTGAGATATCGCTGGCTGATGGCCGGAACATAAGTTTCAAAGAGCTGCTGGCAGAGCAGGCAGAGGGAAAGGAGCACTTCTGCTACACCATTTGCAGGGATGGCGCCATCGGACTGGAGAGAATTGAGAACGCCAGAATCACAAGCAGAGATGCCGAGGTGATCAGAGTCCTCCTTGACAGCGGCAAGAGGATCACCTGCACTCCAGACCATCGATTCATGCTGCGCGATGGCAGCTATAAGATGGCAAAGGAGCTCACAGCAGATGACCCGCTGATGCCCTTATATCGCAGGCTTTCGGATATCGGGCAACCAGCAGCCTCAACTGCTGGCTATGAGATGGTCTTGAATCCTCGCACAGACTCCTGGCTGTTCACTCATATCCTGGCTGATTGGTACAATCTCAGGCAAGGCGCATATGCCAATTCAGATGGTGATCATTGCCATCACATCGATCTCAACAGAGGTAACAATAATCCGACAAATATCAGACGCCTTCAAAAGAATGATCTTCCTGCAAATCCAGGCCACGGCATCGATATCGTAGAATGCAGCTCGCATTGCAATGCCATAGGAGATAAGTCCCTATCATATTTTGAGACATCAGAGGAAAGAGATCCTTATTGTGACAGGAATCTGGCTGCCCAGGCCGTTCAGAGCCTCAACCATCGGATAGTATCAATTGAGCCGGTGAATGCCAAGATGGATGTGTACGACATCGAGGTGCCCAATACACACAACTTCGCCTTGGCCAGTGGCGTCTTCGTCCACAATAGCGCCAAGCAGGGAAGGAATAGGCATTTTCAGGCCATACTGCCCCTGAGGGGTAAGATCCTCAATGTGGAGAGGGCAAGGCTGGACAAGATCCTCAAGAACGCCGAGATCCGCAATATGATTGTGGCCTTCGGCACCGGGATAGGAGATGACTTCGATATCAGTAAGGCGAGATACCATAAGGTGGTTATAATGACCGATGCCGATGTTGATGGCGCACACATTCGCACCCTTCTTCTCACCTTCTTCTATCGCTATATGCGGCCTCTGATCGATGCCGGTTATGTCTTCATCGCCCAGCCCCCCCTCTATCAGGTCAAGAAGGGAAAGCAGATCAATTATGCCTATAGCGATGAGCAGCTCAACCAACTGGTGAGCTCCATGACCAAGCCGGTCATCCAAAGGTACAAGGGCCTGGGTGAGATGAACCCAGATCAGCTCTGGGAGACCACCATGGACCCGGAGAGGAGGATCATGCTCAAGGTCACCTTGGAGGATGCAGTTGAAGCGGACCGTATATTCACCATCCTCATGGGCGACCGGGTGGAGCCGCGGCGGGAGTTCATTGAGAAGCATGCCAAGTTTGTGAAGAATCTGGATATCTGAGGTGGATTGTGACAGAGGTACATGTAAACATCACCGAGGAGATGAAGTCCTCTTACATCGATTATGCCATGAGCGTTATTGTGGGGAGGGCGCTTCCCGACGTTCGAGACGGATTGAAGCCCGTCCACCGCCGCATTCTCTATGCCATGTATGAGCAGGGGATGACCCACGATCAGCCCTATAAGAAGTCGGCCAGGGTGGTGGGCGATGTGATGGGCAAGTACCATCCCCATGGCGATGCCGCCATATATGAGACCATGGTCAGAATGGCCCAGACCTTCTCCATGCGTTATCCCCTGATCGATGGTCAGGGCAACTTCGGCTCCATCGATGGTGATCCGGCAGCAGCCATGCGCTACACCGAGGTGCGGCTCTCCCGCATTGCCGGGGAGATGCTGCAGGACATAGATAAAGATACTGTGGACTTTGCGCCCAACTACGACAACTCGCTGAAGGAGCCGACGGTCCTTCCGGGAAAGCTCCCCAACCTGCTTCTCAACGGCTCGACCGGCATTGCTGTGGGCATGGCGACCAATATACCTCCCCACAATCTGAATGAGCTGGCGGGGGCGATCATCCATCTGATAGACAATCCCGAGGCATCAATGGCTGAGCTGATGCACCACTTGCCGGGCCCTGACTTTCCCACAGGTGGTTATATTGTGGGCCGGGCAGGGATCGAGTCCGCCTATCTGACCGGCAGGGGGAGCATAATCCTCCAGGCCAGGTCGGAGATGGAGGAGGGGCCAAAGGGCAGCAAGATCATCTTCACTGAGCTTCCCTACCAGGTGAACAAGTCCAAGTTGATTGAGGATACAGCGGAGATGGTGAAGAGGGGGCGGCTGGAGGGCATATCCGATCTGCGGGATGAGTCGGACAAGGAAGGCATCCGCCTGGTGGTGGAGGTCAAGGCCGGATTCAATGCCAATGTGGTCTTAAACCAGTTGCATAAGCATACCGCCCTGCAGACCAGCTACGGCATCAACAATATGGTGCTGGTGGATGGCATGCCCAAGATCCTCTCCTTGAAGGAGACATTGGAGCAGTACATCTACTACCGCTCCATTGTGGTAGAGAGGCGCACCCGCTTCGAGCTGGATGCGGCTGAAAAGAGGGCTCATATCCTGGCCGGCCTGCTCATCGCCCTGAAGAGCATCGATGAGGTGATAAGGATCATCAAGGCCGCTCCCAGCCCGGGCGAGGCCAGGAGTGGTCTGATTGAGGCATTCCTCCTCTCTGAGGAGCAGGCGAAGGCCATTTTGGACATGAGGCTGCAGAGGCTCACTGGCCTGGAGCAGGAGAAGATAGCCTCCGAGGCAGCAGAGCTGGAGCGGCAGATAGAGAGGCTCCGGCAGATCCTCTCCAGCAACCTGGAGATACTGGGCATCATCAAGGATGAGCTGACGGAGCTTATAAGCAAGTATGGCGATGAGCGGCGCACCCAGATCATCGAGGCCGAGGGCGAGGTCACCCATGAGGATCTCATTCAGGAGGAGGAGGTGGCAGTGACCATCACCAGCTCCGGATACATCAAACGCCAGCCCCTCAATGCCTATCGCATGCAGAGAAGGGGTGGACGGGGGGTGATAGGGGCTGAGACCAAGACAGAGGAGTTTGTGACCGACGTGTCCACCGCCTCCACCAAGGACTATCTTCTCTTCTTCACCGATAAGGGCAAAGCCCACTGGCTCAAGGTCTATGAGGTGCCCTCTTTGGGGAGAGTGGCGCGGGGCAAGTCAATAGTGAACCTTCTCCATCTGGAGCCTGATGAGAGGATCACCGGGGCCATTCCGGTGAAGAGCTTCGAGGCGGGCTACATCGTTCTGGTCACAAGAAGCGGCAATATTGTGAAGATGCCCCTGCGGGCCTTCTCCAATCCCCGCAAGGGTGGGATAAAAGCAGTGAATCTGAAGGGGGACAGCCTGGTCTCGGCCAAGCTCACCAACGGAGAGAAGGAGCTGCTGGTGGCCACCAAGTATGGCAAAGCCATCCGCTTCAAGGAGGGGGATGTGCGTGCCTCCAACCGGGGGACCATGGGGGTCAAGGCGATCAGCCTCAATATGGGGGACGAGCTGATCAGCATGGATGTGATCGAGCCCGACTCAGGCTCGACGCTGCTCACCATCACCAATCTGGGCTATGGCAAGAGAACTGACCTCAAGGAGTATCCCTCGCAGAGGCGGGGGGGCAAGGGGGTTAAGAATATCGATGCCCGCAAGGGGTATGTCTGCTGCACCACCACCGTCTTCGAGGAGGACGAGCTGCTCATCACCACCAAAGAAGGGGTGATGATCAGGATCCCGGCGAGCGACATCCGGGTGCAGGGCCGCTCCACCCAGGGGGTGCGGATCATGGCGGTCAAGCCGGGGGACGAGGTGGCGGCGATAGCCAGGATAAGCTAGGGGGTCTAAGGGAGGGGGAAGGCGGAGCATGGAGCTATTGTTATGAGAGTCCCGGCCCAAAGGCCCCATGGGGCCGGAGCTCTCATGAAAGCTCTCCATAAGCCCAGCCAAAGGCCCCAGAGAGCTATATGGCGGGCTGCTCGATTATGCAGAGTGATAATTGCTATACTTACCGTTCCTTGTTCACTTCCGGCAGAAATGTTGAGCTTCTTTTCCTCTCTTGGGAGAGGGACAAGGTCGAGAAGAAATCTGATGACCTGATGAATGAGCTTGAGGTATGCCTCTGAGTGGAGCTTCTAGCCTCTTCGCGGGTATCCAACAACTGCGAAGAGCAGTGTTGTCACGAGGATCAGGGCCGGGAATACAGAGAGGGTGGCTGTGAGCCCGAAGTGGTCGGCAATTACTCCTGAGACAGAGACGCCAATGCCCCCGGCACCCATTGCAATACCCATGAAGAGGCCCGAGATCAGGCCGATCCTGCTGGGCATGAGCTCATGAGCCATGGCGATCGTCACCGAGAACGAGGCCCAGAGGAAAAATCCAAAGCTGAGCATTGCTGCAATTTGAAGCGAACCCTGCGTGAGGAGAATGGCGGCAAAGGCCGGGATGGAGAAGAAGGTAGTCGCGACAGATACCGGTTTTCTGCCCATGCGGTCGGAGAGGTAGCCTCCAGTGAGCTGGCCGGCAACGCCAGCCAGGAGCATGGCGCTGATGAGGAAGGTGGCCTCGATCAACGGATATCCGCTCAAGACGAGATAGGTGGGCAGAAAGGTCATCGCTCCGAAGGTGACCCAGGAGCGAAGGATCGAACCGGCAAAGAGGAGGAGCACAGGCATCCAGCTCTCGCTTCCACTGGACTCTGCCTGCCGCCCTGCCACCGGGCAGATGTCCGGAATCGGCCGGACGGCGAGGAGAAGGGCAGCGAGCAGAGCAGGTATCAGAAGCCAGGTCACAGCGGAGAGGCCTCCGGTGGTTATCACAATGCCGCCCAGGATCGGCCCAAGCGCCTGACCGAGGTTGCCGCCCACGATAAAGAACGATGTGAGGCGGCCCCGGTTGCTGGATACTGCAATCGCCGCCACCTTGCAGAGAGCACCGGGATGAAAGGTGGCAGCGCCCACAGCGGCAATTGCAATGGAGCAGAGCATGATCAGGTAATGATCTGATAGCAGCCCCAGAAATGCAATCCCGCTGCCGGAGAGAAGGACGGAGAGGGCCACGCTGACCCGAAATCCTCGCCTGTCAGCGAGGCTGCCGAAGATCGGCTGGAGGGCAGAGGAGATCAGGCTGTGCATTACCGGCAGGAGAGCGGCCTGAGAATAGCTGTACCCGAGAGTGGTGATGAGAAGCGGCTGGAGTGCCATCAGCACCGGGGCATAGATATCGTTGATGAGGTGTGCCAGGGTAAGCTGGGTGATCTCCCGTACCCGTGACGGAGGCCGAGCCTCCTGATCGCGGGGCAAGGATATGCTCAAGCTCATGCGGACGGCTTTTACATGCCCTTATATGAGGTTAACTCCTGAAGACGCTCGCTGAAGAGAGATTCAAGAGCTGAATATATCCAGCCAGAAGATATCAAAGCCTGGAGGCTCGGCTCAGAGAGAGGGCTTCAGAGAGAGGGCTTCAGAGAGGGGGCTTCAGAGAGGGGGCTTCAGAGAGGGGGCTTCAGAGAGGGGGCTTCAGAGAGGGGGCTTCGGAGAGAGGGCTGATGAGGATGAATCGAGCAGCAAATTGAAATATATTCTCGGCATAGGCCTGTTGTGGAAGGAAATATCTTCATCGCCCTGGCTTTGACCCTGCTCGCTGGCCTGGCCACAGGTATCGGGAGCCTGATCTCATATTTCATCCCCGAGCCCAACATGCGCTACCTGTCACTGAGCCTGGGCTTTGCCGCCGGAGTGATGATCTATGTGGGCTTTGTGGATCTCTTCTGCAGCTCAAAGCTGGTCTTGGGCTTCGGGTATGCCAATCTCTTCTTCCTGATAGGCCTTGCATTGATCTATCTGCTCGACCATCTCGTTCCTCACATCCATATTGACGGCCAGGTGGACTCCCACTGCGATAGGCTCTATCGCACCGGGATTATGACCACCATCGGCATCGCCATTCATAACCTCCCCGAGGGTATGACTGTGGCCCTGGTCTCCCTGGCCGATCTGCGCTTGGGAGTGCCAGTGGCCATCGCCATCGCCATCCACAACATCCCCGAGGGGCTGGCCTGCAGCATCCCCCTTTACTGCGCCACATCCGATAGAAGGAAATCCTGCCTCATCTCCTTTGCCGCCGGAATGACTGAGCCCCTGGGAGCAATCCTGGCCATATTGATCCTCTATCCATTCTTAAACGAATGGCTCGTTGCTGCTGCCACTGCCCTGGTGGCGGGAATCATGATCTTCCTCAGCTTTGACGAGCTCATCCCCATAGCAAACCGTTATGGGGGCGAGCATGTCACAAACATAGGCCTTATCGGCGGGTTTTTGGTGATGATGATAGGGTTGACATTGATGGAGTCTCTCTAAAGAGCGCCAGTATGGCATACAGGAGGTTGAAAGCATAGCTGAAAATCCGTTGATCCCCGTGAGGTCCAGTGGTGCGAAGGCGCGCTCAGCCTCCGATTCCCGCTCCAATCCCCCATCCGCTCCTCCCTCTATTCCCACCTTAAGTCCTTCCTCTAATCCTCCCTCCGTCCTGAGGGTGGCCTTCTACTCCCTGCTCTTCAACCTGTCACTGGTGGTAGTAAAGCTCGTCTTATCCTCTCTATCCGGCAGCCTGGCCCTGCGAGCCGATGCTGTTCACTCCACAGTGGATGTTCTGGCCTCACTGGCCCTCATCCTGGGGGTGAAGATCTCTGAGAGGAAGAGCGAGAGCTTTCCCCTGGGGCTTTATAAGGTGGAGAACCTGGCATCCATCGTCATCTCCTTCCTGTTATTCCTCACTGCTTATGAGATCATCATAGAGGCGGTGCGAGGGGATGCTGTGCTCATCAGCTATCAGGGGTGGGTTCTTTATGCTGTGGCAGCTATAATCCCCCTGCCCTATCTATTCGGCAGCTTTCAGATCAAGGTGGGGGAGAGGACCGGCTCGCCCAGCCTGATAGCAGATGGCGTGCAGCATAAGGCCGATGTCCTCACCTCCTCCCTGGTCTTCCTCGCTCTGATCGCCCAGAGCGTCTCCCTTCCTTTGGACAGGATTGCGGCAGTGATCATAGCACTGGTGATCGTCAAGGAGGGCTGGAAGATACTGGTCTCCGGCATGCGCGTCCTGCTGGATGCCTCTGTGGATGCAGCAACCCTGGAGGAGATCCGCACTCTGATCATAGAGGCCCCAGAGGTCGTATCCATCAGTGAACTGGTGGCCAGGAACTCCGGGCGGTATCTCTTTGTACAGGCCAGCTTGACCCTGAGGGTGGCCGATCTGAAGAGGGCCCATCAGGTTAGCGAGAGGATCGAGTCCAGGATCAAAAGAGAGATTCCTCAGGTGGACCGGGTGCAGATTCATTATGAGCCCATTGTGGAGAGTCGGCGCAGATACACTACTCCTCTGGCCGATATGCGAGGCACACTGGGCAAGCACTTCGGCGAATCCCCCTATTTCGCCCTGGTGGAGATAGATTTCGAGGAGATGAGGCTTCTCCGCCAGGAGATAGTGGCCAACCCCCATAAAGATCTGATCAAGGGCAAGGGCCTGAAGGTCGCCCAGTTTCTCCTGGGCTTCAAGCCTGATGTGGTCTTCTCTTCAGAGAGTCTGGAGGGCAAGGGGCCGGGCTATGTCTTTGCCGAAGCTGGAGTGGAGACGCTGCAGACAGATGCCAGGACCCTGGAGGAGCTGGTGGACAGTCTGCTACAGGCAGAAGGGAGTACAAACCTTTAAATACAATATCGCATATAAGCGCAATTACTCTTTACCCTTATCGGCATTTGTCGTCGACATCTGCTGGTGGAGCAGGACAGTCCGAATTAGAGCATGATGTGTTTGAAAAATTCAGAATCTGTGAGGTTTAATGAAGGTATGTGTTACTGCAGGGGCATCAGGGCTTGATGCTCCTATGGATCCCAGGTTTGGGCGCAGCCCCTTTTTTGTGATCGTAGATACAGAGAGCATGAGCGAGAACTCCATCGCCAACACCAACGTCGATGCTGCTAGTGGCGCTGGCATACAGGCGGCACAGGATATAGCCAGAGAGGGGGCCAGTGCCCTGATCACTGGAAATGTCGGCCCCAATGCTATGCAGACCCTAACCTCAGCCAATATCGATGTCTATCAGTACCAGGGCGCAGGTAGCGTCAGAGAGGTGGTGGAGAAGTTCAAGCGAGGCGAGCTTGTCAAGATCACTGGTGCATCCGTGCCGGGCCATACCGGCATGGGCCCAGGTGGTCAGGGCATGGGACGTGGTGGCGGTCAGGGAGCGGGCAGAGGAAGAGGAGGCGGAGGAAGAGGGGGCGGAGGAAGAGGTCGGGGCGGCGGCGGCCAGGGCATGGGACGAGGCGGCGGTCAGGGAGGCCAATTCTGATGAAGATCTGCGTTCCCACCATGGGCAATGCCGGCCTGGGCGAGGCCATCTGCCAGCATTTCGGACGGGCGCCCACCTTCACAGTGGTGGACCTGAACAGCGATGAGATCCGCATCCTGCCCAATGTCTCTGAGCATATGGGGGGGAAGGGCCTTCCCACAGAGACCATCTTTGCAGAGGGCGTCCAGGTGCTGATTGTAGGCGGCCTGGGCCCCAAGGCGGTCATGGCCTTCAGCCAGGCGGGCATAGATGTCTTCGTGGGGGCTACGGGCACAGTCAAGGATGCCATCGATGACTGGCATGAGGATCTGCTGAGCCGCGCCAGCCAGGAGAATGCCTGCCAAGAGCACAGACATTAGCCTTTGCATGGGGAGCTGTAATTGAAGCTATCCATAGCCAGCGGCAAGGGCGGTACTGGCAAGACCCTGGTTGCCACCTCTCTTGCCGCCTCCCTTCATTCCCAGAGGGGACGGGGGATCACAATCGCTGATTGCGATGTTGAGGAGCCCAATGCCTACCTTTTCTTTCCGGACAGGACCCTTCTGGAGGAGGAGAGCTGCCAGGTTGTTGTGCCGGTGGTAGATGAGGAGAAGTGCACCCATTGTGGCAAATGCAGCAAGGTCTGCAATTATCATGCCCTGGCTGTACTTCCCCAGACGGTTCTGATATTCCCCCAGCTCTGCCACGGCTGCGGGGCTTGCAGCATCGTCTGTCCTGAGAAGGCCATAAGCGAGAGCAGCCGCTCCATAGGGGAGATATTTCATGCCCGTTCAGAGGGAATGGATATCGTCTGGGCCAAGCTGGCTCTGGGCGAGGCCAGGACCACCCCCCTCATCAAAGCAGTGAAGGATAGGGCTCAGAGCGATACGGTGATCGTCGATTGCCCTCCGGGCACCTCCTGCTCCCTGGTGGAGTCGGTGCGGGGAAGTGACTTCTGCCTGTTGGTCACCGAGCCCACCCCCTTCGGCCTGTACGACCTGGATATCGCCTTACGGGTGCTGGATAAGATGGGAATTCCTCAAGCTGTTCTGGTCAACAAGAGTGGTGTGGGCGACCGGAAGCTCTACCAGTACCTGATGGAGAGGAAGATCCCCCTCTTGATGGAGATCCCTCTGGACCGCAGGATCGCTGAGATCTACTCCCGGGGAGAGATATTCGTCTTGCAGATGCCGGAATGGAAGGAGAGGTTCGTTGAACTGGCAAAGAGAATTGAGGAGATGATATCATGAAGCAGGTCGCCATAGTGAGCGGTAAGGGCGGGACCGGCAAGACCTCGATCATCGCCTCACTGGCTGCTCTTGCTCAGGGAAAGGCGGTCTTTGCCGACTGTGATGTGGACGCCCCTGATCTGCACCTCCTCCTCCAGCCCAAGATCCTGGAAAGGCGGGAGTTTTATGGCATCAAGAGGGCATTCATAGATGAAGAGAAGTGCATCCAGTGCGGGATCTGCCAGGATGCCTGCCGCTTCGATGCCATCAGAGATTTCCAGGTAGAGACCTCCCTTTGCGAGGGCTGTGGGGTATGCCATCTGGTCTGCCCTGAGGGGGCAGTCGAGATGAGAGACGTCCAGGCCGGGGAGGCTTACATCTCTCAGACCAGATTCGGCCCCATGGTCCATGCCGAGCTATATCCAGGAGAGGAGGCATCGGGGATGCTGGTGGCCATGGTAAGGGAGATGGCCCGCGATCTGGCTGAAGAGAAGAAGCTGAATCTGATCCTCATAGATGCCTCTCCTGGCATAGGCTGTCCGGTGATAGCATCATTGACTGGAGTCGATCTGGCGCTGGTGGTGGCTGAACCCACTGTCACTGGAGAGCATGATCTGCTCCGGCTCTTGGACGTGGCCGGCCACTTCGGCATAAGGACCACTGTCTGCATCAACAAGTACGATCTCAACATCAAGGCGGCAGAGCAGATCGAGGAGCTCTGCCAGAGGAGAGGGGTGGAGATCATCGGAAGGCTGCCTTACCATACCTCGGTCATAGATGCCATGGTCAGGGCCCAGGCGGTGGTGGAGATCGGAGGGCCGGTGGCAGAGGCGATCGAAGAGATGTGGAAAGACCTGGAGGGGTATATTTAGAATCTCCCTCCGGGCGAATTTTTTTTATTCTGGAGATGATGTATATGAATTGGGGGTTTTGAAAAAATGTCAGCTAAAAAATCTTTGGCTCGCAGGTCACTGATGGTCTGTTTAGCGACCTGTCTGATGGCCTGCTTTATGACCTGCCTCTTTGTGTCGGCTCAGGGATACGATCCACTGGGAAGCGAGATCTTTCTCCTCCCCGGCGAGCAAAGGGCCATCGGCGGTCAGGATGGTGTGAAGAGGATCATCGATCCTTATGCCGATCCTTTGGGCATTGAGCCCTTGATGAGGCCGATCGATCCACAGCACTCTGCGGAATACCTGGATGTGATCAGCGGTCGGGATCATGCCGGCCCCTTTGCGATAATCGCTCTGAATCTGCGAGGCAACTGGAGGATGTCGATGCATGGCAGCATGCCGGGCACAATAGATCTGCTGCTGGCGCAGAATAAGGATGCCGTCTTTGGCAGGGGCATTCTCACCTCTGCTGGCACGACAAAGGAGCTGTCCGCCAGCGGCTGGACGGTGAAGGATGTGCTCTATTTAGACCTGGTGGATCTGCAGAATATGATGCTCTTCCGGTGCACTCTGACTATGAGCGAGAGCAGCCTCTCCGGCAGCTTCAATGCCTATGATGCCATGGGCGGAAGCTGGTCGGGACCAATGCAGGGAAGCCGCCTGACATAGATCAGAGGCGATCAGAGAGAACGGTCTGATAATTTAAACTGAGAATGCACGAAGAGAGTGCAAACTGAGAATGTACGAAGAGAGTGCAAACTGAGAATATGAGCGGATAGTGAAAGCAAAGAGATGGGATTGAATCATCTCATCTCTCTTGTCACTTAATTCTCTCTCTCTTTGGCCTTCTCAGGTAGAAGACATTCCCCTGGTATTCAATGCGAAGGAGCTCCTTCCTCTCCACCAGATCTTCTATGATAGCCCAGCCGCCGGCGGATTTATCCAAAAATCCTCTTAAGGCGGCCTCTCTCATGGGATGAACGGAGGCGATCGCCAGGATATCCTCTCTTGTATCTCCAGTGAGGTCAAAGCTGTCTCCCTCGTATCCAGCCAGAAGCTCGACCCTCTTCACTCTCTGGTCGAATATCTGATAAGCCTGGCACAGCCTCTCCGGGGATGGCATCTGAACCCACGATTCTGCTGGGGGGCGGATGGGAGCTGAGACGTAGGATACATCGGGATCGATCCCCTCCAGGAACTCTCCTATGGCCTGGAGGCTGGCCTGGTCATCGTTTATTCCCGCCAAGAGCATGCTCTCTGTGGCCAGCACCCCTTCATAATCCCGGGCGAAATCTCGAATCCCTTCAAGTATGGTCTCAAGCCTGAGGCTGCTGTGGGGCCGGTCGATCCGCCGCCAGGTGCTCTCCTGGAGAGAATCTACCTTGACTGAGACCCAGTCCGCCTTGAATAGATCCTCTCTGACCCCTTCATTCCAGATCAGGGAGGCGTTGCTTATCACTGCCATCTTGATTCCCAGAGATCTCAGCCGTTCGATCTCCTCTCCCAGGTTGATGTCCAGTGTGGGCTCGCCATCAGGGACAAATGTCAAGTAGTCGATGCTCAGCCCCTGGCTCTTTGCCATTGCCACCTTCTCTGCCACCTCTGAGAAGATCTGCTGAGGGGGGTAGTAGGGGCGGCGCTCAGCCGACATCTGTACAGTCCTGCCCACCTGGCAGTAAGCACAGGAATAGCTGCAGATCTTGGCTGGTATGTTGTTGATCCCCAGTGACCTTCCCAGCCTGCGGGAGGGCACAGGGCCAAAGGCTATCAACCCTCTCACCTCATCGCCTCATCGACTCGCCACCGATCTGAGACTCAGCCCACCATCAGACCTACAGCTCAATTATGTCCCCCACTGCCAGGGGCTGGCAGCTCTCCCCCAATACCTCCTGCAGTCGGGAGAGGGCCTTCTGGCCGGTGCAGTGACCAGGCCGGACCACCGCCGGGCCCAGATCGAGCAAGGCGCGGGCTGTGGAGTCTATACGCTTATTGTCTGCGCCCATGAGGTGGAATCCGCCTATCACTGCATACAGACTCTCCTCTCCTGTAATCCTCTGGGCATATCTTATGGTGTTGATGATGCCGCTGTGGGCACAGCCGCTGATCACAATCAGCCCCTTTCCTGGCAGATGTACAGCCAATGATTGATCATCAGGAATGAGATCAGGAGTGTATTGCTCATTTTTCACCGTCCAGAATCCCTCCACAGTCTCGAAGACCTCCATGCGCGGCACCTCTCCTGTGGTCATAACCCCCGGAGCTAAGGTTGCCGGGCCGCGGCAGGGGAGCATTACCGCCCCCGCAGCCTCCAGCTGATCGCGGGTGAAGGGAGCACCTATGTACTTGAGATAGGGCCGGAGCTTCAATTTGGGGGAGAAGATCTCGGGATGGGCGATGAGCGGCACGGGAGCAGTCCTCTCCTGCAGGATGCCCATCAGGCCGCCGGTGTGATCATAGTGGCCGTGGCTGAGGCAGATCAGACCGATCTCTTCCAGATCTATATTCAGAGCATCGGCATTATGGAGCATCACCTCCGGGGTAGCACCCGTGTCCCAGAGCAGCTTCATGCTCTCTGATTCCAGGCTCATATCCAGCAAGATGGATAGGCCGTGCTGGGCCTGTAGCTGATCATTCTCGAGGGATGCAGAGTTCTCGACCACAATGGTCAGACTGAGGTTCTGGAGCATGTATTGATATATGATCGCTGAGGGCTTAAGGATGACGCGCCAGGGGCTACCTCATCTCCGTTTGCTCTTTTTTCCGGTACGGCATCCATCTGCGAGCTGATCATTCCGTCTGCGGCCCGAAGACAAAGGCCACCTCCTCCCAGGCCTTATCCAGCAGCTTTTCGTAGTACCGGGCGTCATACTCTGCTGCCTCTTCCACCAGATCGACCTCCCAGCGTCTGGCATCAGCCACCACATATCCCACCTCCATTCCTGGTGCAGGACGCCGGCCGGCGCTCTTCAGGGCCTGGAGGGCAGAGGCCTCAGCACAGCGGCGGATGTAACAGGTCCTGCTCAGCCGGCGGCGCACGGCCAGCTCCCGGAGATCGACCCTGGCGTCCATAAGGCCCTGCCGGTACCCTCTGTGCACCTCCTCCGCCTCAGGCCTTAAGAGGTGTAGCTCCTCCCTGCTCTCTGCCCGGGCCAGAAGGGCGAGCAGATCTGTCTGCATCCTTCTCACATAATGCGGGGTATCACCCCTCCGGGCGGCAACTCCCCGCGCCTTCATCTCTCCATTATCCAGCCGGCCGAAGTAACGGGTGTAAGAGCCCCAGCCATCGGCCATGGGGAGGAAGGCTATCCAGTCAAAGCTGTCGACCTCAGTGAGAATGCCGGTCATCTCCTCCACTGCCCTCTGGTAGTTCGATATGGACCCGCCCCGGATCCAGAGGCAGTCCACAATGCCGTGCAGTACCTCGAAGTCCATATCCTCTGCCAGCTCCTTGATGTCCATGAGCAGATCGCGGGAGATGGCGGTGATCCTCTCGTGCACCTGGATCTGGCCGAACTTGGCATTCCTGTAGCCGGTGTAGCCAAAGCAGGTCACGAGCATCCACTTCAGCACCGAGTCGATTCCTCTGTACTCGGGGTCGGTCTTCTTCCGCTTCTTGGTCTCAATCCGGAGGTCGAGCAAAGAGGAGATCACTGTGGCGAGAAAGCCCCTCACCTCCGGATGCTCCAGGCTCTCCGGGGAGAGGTTGTACTTCACAATGATGGAGGGGTATAAAGATGTAAAATCGATCTGATAGACCCGTTCGTAAATCCCGGGCTGGGGCTGGAACATCATCCCTCCCCGGTCGCAGGCTCTCAGATCGGTGATCCTTCTTGTGCTCTCTGCATCGCTCTTCCGGAAGGGGACGGCCACTCCTCTTCGGAGGGCCTCAAAGACCTCATAGCTGGAGATCAGAGTGCCTGGGGTGAAGCGGGAGGTGAGGTTTGGAGAGAGGCCGGTGAGGCGGGAGGCCATCAGCACCCCCTTCAGCCCCCCCTCTCGATAGACGAAGCTCCTGGCGGTATCTATGAGCACCCGCCCCTCGGGGATGAGGGCGCCCTCCTTGTGATTGGCCCGGCCGTAGCTCCAGTAGGATTTGGGGGCCATTGATTTGAACCAGCCGCTGCGGCTGAAGGCCGGCTCGATGCCATACCTCTCCGCCTTGCGGAGCATTGCCGGGACCCAGTTGTCGGCATAGGGAAAGAGGATCAGGTCCGGGTTGTAGGAGCGGATCAGCTCCATCAGGTCGGCGATGACCGTCCTCTCCGGTCCATTCAGCCATCTCTTCCTGCCCCTGCAGATCTGAATGGAGGTGATCTCCGCCCCGGGCAGGAGGGGGCTGCTCCCCGTTCCTTCTGCATCTTCTGCATCTTCTGCTCTTCTCGCTCCTCCTCCTCCCGCTCCTCCTGCTCTTTCTGCCCCTTTCACTACTGCTGATTTTACCTCTATTTGCAGAGAGGTCAGGGGAATGGGGAAATCGGGAGAGAAGCGGGACTCATCCTTCTCTCCGCAGGGGAAGAGATCGTGCTTGGCCATATACCACTGGTCATGCCTGACGTCCACATTGTAAAGCTGGGCGGAGTAGCGGGTCTGGATCTCGATCTTCTCTGCCACCTTGCGGCTGGCGAAGATCCTGTAGCCCTCTAAAGGGCCGAAGATGGTCCTGAAAGTGCCCTCCTCCACCCGGTAGAGGTCCTCCAATGCCGCCAGCATCTCCCTGTGGGCGGGAGGATCTCTCAGGTGCATATAAAATGAATGGGGAAAGGGAGCGCTGACCTTTACCGGGCCGTTCTCTCTGCCCCATAACTCCACTGAGCCCTTATAATATGAGTCGAAGATCCACATCGCTGCTCCGAGAGATGCCCGGTGCCGTCTGCACAGGGATCGCTGGAACGATCCGGCGGGCGAGGTGATAAGGGCGAGGGGAGCGGAGAGCGAATGTGTTTGAATGGGTCGAGATTATTTATCAGACATATTGATCAGACATATTGATCAGACATATTGATCATACATATTGATCAGATATATTGATCAGATATACTTATAAGGCATAATGGCCAGGTATCCAAGGTCAGTTATCGGGGATCAGATGGATTTCTCCCAACCCTGGCCGAGGTCTATTAGAGGCCGGATCTCAGTCAGATCAAAGGTGACCATCACCTGGACCATCTCTGCTGCCTGCTCGCCCACGACCCTGGCCATTTGACTCTTGTAGCCCTCCAGCTGGGGCCCGGATGTGGCATAATCTCTCATCCGCAGATAGACTCGGATCCCCTTCCAATCAAGGATCTCAGCATGGGGCTCCATGATAATGTAGACTGCATTTGGGTTCTCCTGCAGATTGGCGAAGGTGCGGCCGCGGGCAAAGGCCGCGATAACTGTCTTCTCATCGATCATCTGCAGCGAGCCCATTACTGCCACGTCTACTATTCCATCCTTGTTTGCAGTGCCAAGAGCACCAAGCCTGGGCTGCCGGTTGAAGTATTCCATCAATTTAGCTGACATTCCAAAACCTCTTCACATAGATATCTCCTCATCAAACGGATATATATATGCTCTCGTGGGCGATAGCGATATTAAATCGAAGCTCTCATAGGTTACGCATCGTCCTAACGAACGACAAGCCTCATAGATGCTGGCTGTCATTCTGGATCACATAGGAATGGCGAGGGGCCTTTTGATGCACAAACCCATGATTTCTGCCAGTTTATACTTTATATAATACACAAAATCACACATGCTGGGCATTAAAAAATAATAATATTAAACGACACTAATTCATATTTTTATCTAGTCAGCTATTTTTTTAAAAAAATTCGCCAAAGACTTTTAATAGTTCCAACAAGGTGATGGATATATTGAATCCTTTGCAGTATCGAAATCATTCTGCATATGTCAGGAGGATCTATATGAGACGCACGTTATATGGAGTAATTTTATTTTTATTTCTGATAGAGATCGCCTTCGCTGTTGGCTATGGGAATACCTCCCCCGGAGGTGGGAGCAATGCCTCCCCTCTAGATAATGCCTCTCCCGATGGCAGCCTTTACTCCAAATCAGCCAGGGCGATAGACATCGTAGATGTATTTCCTGCCGACGAGGACGAATATCTGTTATTGCATAACAGGGGAAAGGAAGGCATAGTTCTGGAGAGTTGGTCGCTATCGATAGGCAACAGACTGTTCATTTTGCTTCCCCGAATTGAGCTAATACCAGATTCGAAGGTCGAGCTACATATAGGCAATGGCAGAAATAGCACCAAGACGGAGGTTTATATCGGATACCCAGGTCCCGTCCTGGATGATGCGGGCAATGTGAGCCTGGTGGATGAGACAGGGAGCATTATCGTCGAGAAAAAGTATCCTTAAATATATCATCACCTAATCGCAGCCGCAATACCGGAAGTGCCAGTTATTGGCCCATACCAGATCCTTTGGGGTGCCCACATCGATATGCACTCCTTTTATTTTCTTATAATTCACCTTTCTTCCCGAATCTATGAGCACCTTGATCGAGTCGGTGAGCTGGTACTCTCCTTTATATCCCGGCTCTGTCCTCCTGATGGCATCAAATATCTCCGGCTCAAAGGCATAGATGCCAATGGATCCAAGCGAGCTGGAGGCCTTCTCTGGCTCAGGCTTCTCGATGATATTCGTTATCCTATTACCCTCTGCAGTTATGATCCCGTGCCTGGTGACATCCTCCACCTCTGCAGCCCCCAAAGTGGCATCCGCCCTCTGGCTGATGTGGTATAAGATCAATTCCCCCAAAAAGGATTTGGGATGAAAGAAGTTATCGCCAAGGACCACCGCAAAGCTGCCGTCTATAACATGCTCACCGGAGAGCACGGCATCGGCCAACCCCAGTGGTTCGTCCTGTACCACATAGGTGAGATTCACTCCGAAGCGCCTTCCTGAACCCAGATAATCTGAGATGCCATGCTTATGAGGGCTGACCACTACCACGATCTCCTCAATTCCCGCCAGATGCATGGCCTCGACCACATGCTCTATCACCGCCTTCTCCCCCACTGGCAAGAGCTCTTTGGGTATGGCGTGAGTGAAAGGACCCAGCCGCGTTCCCATTCCTGCCGCAGGTATCAGCCCCTGTTTTACCAGCATATTCCCTCTATATCCCGGCAGGAGAGGATCCGCCTTCCCTCGATGATCACTCTGGATCTCATCCGGTCGAACTCCTCATCAAGCTCGCTGAACTCCTGCCACTCGGTCATCACAATGCATGCATCTGCCCCCCTCAGGGCATCTGCTGCCGTAGGGCAGTATTCGATATCCTGGATCAACCTCTTCATGGAATCAGCTGCCTTTGGATCATAGGCCACAATATCCGCCCCTTCCTCCTTCAGCTTCATGATCACAGGAATCGATCTGGATTCCCGGATATCATCGGTATCATTCTTGAAGGCCAGCCCGAGGACGGCGATCCTCTTGCCTTTCAGTCTGCCGATCTTCCCCTCCAGCAGCTCCAGTAGGCGCAAAGGCTGTCTCTCATTGACTTCCTGGACCGATCTGAGAATCAATGGTTTCTCGTCCAGGCTTTGGGCCAGAGCTATAAGGGCGGAGAGGTCCTTAGGAAAACAGCTTCCCCCAAAGCCGGCGCCGGCGTTGAGGAAGTGGGGGTTTATCCTGTGATCCATGCCTACTCCTTTCATCACCTCATAGGCATCTATTCTCAGTGCCTTGCATAGATTTCCCAGCTCATTTGCAAAGGAGATCTTGGTGGCCAGAAAAGCATTGGAGGCATACTTTATCATCTCTGCAGACTTGATCTCTGTCCGGATGACTGGTGCCTCAATTCCTCGATAAACGGATTCTGCCAACTCCCCTGAAGTCGGGTCATTGCAGCCTATGACTATTCTGTCCGGATGCATGAAATCCTCCACCGCCCGCCCCTCCCTGAGAAACTCCGGGTTCATGCAAAAGCCGATCTCATCCCCCTCCCGGCGGGAGTGCTTCAGGATGGCGGGAATGACCAGGTCCTCGGTGGTGCCGGGGAGGACGGTGCTCTTCATGACCACCAGGTGATACGAACTCTTATCCCTCAGGGATCGACCCAAAGACCGGCAGGCGGACTGGACCATGGAGAGGTCCGGGCGGCCGCCTTCGCCCTCGGGGGTGCCCACGCAGATGAAAGAGAGATCCGATTCTGCTATATGGTCGTAGATCGAGGATACATGAAGCCTCTCGCCCAGGTGTTTGGAGAGGAGGGCTTCCAAGCCTTTTTCGTATATCTGCGGCCTGCCCTGGCTTATTGACCTGGCTCGGTCCGGATCGATCTCTATCAGCTCGACCCAATGGCCCAGCTGGGCAAGGCAGGCCGCTGAGATCAGGCCCACATAGCCGCCGCCGATTACGGAGATCTTCATTATGGGATGAGATCATTTTTGCAGTATTTGAATCTTCTCTGGCCGTGGCGGGGGCAGTGTTCCTGAAGTTGCTGATAGGTCTTGGATTCCGGGTAACCTCCTGTTGTGGAATGAGCCAGTGATTCCTTGTCATATCACTCCGCTTACCAGCTATTATATCTAATTATATTATAATGTTGATATACCAAGTAACGGGTAGACTGCTGTGTGATCATGCTCGATAAAATGCTCACTTATTTCATGATCGCCTAAGTATTATTGCTGGAATCTTACGGATCCAAGGATGAAATATAGAGAGTGAGTGAGGCGAATCAGACCATGGCAGAATCCATCTAGGATTAAGCGATTGCTGCTTGCAACATTTCAAAGTTATGGGACCGATATGAATAGGACTGTTCTTGGGGAAAAGATGATGGCATAGAAAACCTGGAGAATAGAGTCGTATCATTTTCTCCCCGCATACATGTGTTATAAATATCCACCCGCATAAAGGATTTGTTGATGATCAATTACGAGTGTCCATTGTATCCTGAAAGAATAAATCAGCAGATGCTGGCACAATCGCCTGAAGCTTTTGGGCTGATGTATGATCAGACCATTCAAAAAGCAAATGGCGGTTATGAAAAAATTAAAAAATTTATTTATTTAAAAAACAATATGTGTTCTCGTCTATTTAATGAATGCTTCTTTATTGGAAAGGCTTATTTATCTATAGATACTTCAAAACATATTTAATATTATTGAGGAGAGGGAATTTATGAGTATATGCAGGTTCAACCATGTGTTCGCAATCCTTTTTGGTGCTGCTATTATCGTATCGATGACGTCTGTGCTGGCGGAGATTTCCATCTCAAACTCCTTGCCGGATCTGACTGATTCGCCCTTCAATACGAATTGCAGCATATCTCCGGGCATCAAACCAGATAGTCGCATCTCAGATAACCGATCGATCAAGGCTGATGTTCTCGATCTGCCCCTGAGCTTCATAGAAAATCAGGGCCAATTGACTGACCAGGTGAGGTTCATGGTCCAGACAGGGAGAGAGATGGTGCTCTTCGCTCCTTCGGAGGTCGTATTCAGGCTCTCCCGGGACAACGACACCTCTACTGTCCGCATGACCTTTGAGAACTCCTATCCGGGTGAGATAATCGGGGAAGGGGAGCTCTCCGGCCGGGCAAACTTCTTCATCGGCAATGACTCCTCTCAATGGATTTCTGATATTCCCACCTATGAGGCAATAAGATACAAGAATCTCTATCCTGGGGTGGATCTGGTCTTCAAGGGCACAGGAGGTTGCCTGAAGCATGAGCTGATCGTAGCTCCGGATGCTGATCCGTCTCAAATAGTAATGGCCTACAGTGGCCAGGATAACCTGAGCTTGACAGAGGACGGATCTGTGCTGGTAATGACCTCTTCCGGCAGCCTGACCGATTCTGCGCCCGTCTGCTACCAGGAGATCGATGGCAGGAGAGAGATGATTGATGGGCGCTACCACCTGATTGGAGAGAATGGTGTTGGATTGGAGATCGGGAGCTATGATAGGAAGCATCCCCTGGTGATAGACCCGGCTCTGGCCTTCTCCACCTATCTGGGGGGAAGCGGCGATGATTCCGGCCTGAGCATCGCCGTCGATAGCGCCGGCAATGTCTATGTTGCCGGATATTCAGCCTCCGCCAACTTCCCGACTAAAAATCCGATACAGCCATCAAATGCCAGCTCATTTGACGCCTTTGTAGCCAAGATCAAACCTTCCGGGCAGGAGCTGATCTATTCCACTTATCTGGGAGGCGGCGGCGATGATTATGCCCGGGGCATCGCAGTAGACGGCAGCGGAAATGCCTATGTCACCGGGTATACTGCTTCTGCCAACTTCCCCACTAAGAATCCATTGCAGGCATCCAAAGGCGCTTCTGATGATGCCTTTGTCGCCAAGATCAATCCCGCTGGATCGGCGTTGATCTATTCCACCTATCTTGGCGGGAGCGGCAGCGATTATGGAGAGGATATCGCTGTAGACAGCAGCGGCAACGCCTACATAACCGGCTATACAGGCCCTGGCAGCTTCCCGACGAAAAATCCCATTCAGGGATCGAATGCCGGCTTGTGGGACGCTTTCGTCTCCAAGATCAATCCTGCCGGTTCGGCACTGGTCTACTCCACCTACCTGGGAGGAAGCGGCTTTGATTATGGCCAGGGCATAGCAGTGGACAGCAGCGGGAACGCCTATATAACCGGCTCCACATACTCAACCAACTTCCCAACGAAAAATCCATTGCAGGCCTCCAATAAGGGCGGGATGGATGCATTCGTCAGCAAGATCAATCCTGCGGGATCAGAGCTGGTTTATTCCACCTACCTGGGAGGGAGCTTCAATGATTATGCCGAAGGCATCGCAGTGGACAGAAATGGCAACTCCTACATTGCCGGCTATACCATCTCAGATGATTTCCCAACTAAAAATCCGATTCAGTCGGTGAACGCCGGTTCTTTTAACGCTTTTGTCTCCAAGATCAATTCCGCCGGATCGGCGCTCTCTTATTCCACTTATCTGGGAGGAAACGGGGATTGCTTTGCCCACGGCATCGCTGTGGACGGAAGAGGCAATGCTTTTGTCACCGGCGAGACCTCCTCAACTGACTTTCCAATTAAAGATCCGGTACAGTCAGTGAATAACGGTTCGGCTGACATCTTCGTCACGGCAATAAATGGTGCAGGATCAGCACTGATCTATTCCAGCTATCTTGGTGGAATGTACTATGATTATGCCAGAGGAATCGCGTTAGGCGATTCTGGCAGGACTTATCTTGCCGGATACACAGAATCTCCCAATTTTCCCGCCCAGGATCCATTGCAGGCCGAGAATGGCGGAAACAAAGATGTCTTTGTGGCGATGATAGACTCCTCTGACCTCATGATCAATCATCCACCAAATACTCCTTCTCCTCCCCTCGGCGTTGAGAGTGGCTATGTCGGCGCCGCCTATTTCTACACCACATCTGCTTTTGATCCAGATGGAGATCAGGTGAAGTACACCTTTGACTGGGGGGATGGGACAACAAATACCACTGACCTGGCTGAATCGGGGGCAACTGCAGGCATGTCCCACATCTGGAGCCGGGCAGGAATCTACCAGATAAAGGCCCGGGCCATAGACAGCAAAGGTGCGACCTCGGGATGGTCTGCAGTAAAATCCATTGAAATTGTTGAACGGGAGGAATGGATCCTCTATTATCCTGACTTCACAGATACTGACTATCCTGATAGCTGGAGATCCTGGCTGATGCTTCAGAATCCTGCAGATGTGCCTACAGCTATCAGCCTGGAACTGCGAGATCGGTCAGGAGAATTACGATATGCGGGCAACCATATAATTCCGGCAAATGCTGTTTCTGCATTAAGACCACGGAATCTGGTGGGCATTGACTATGCCGGCTCTGCAATAGTCAAATCTGAACGGCCCATCAGTGGCAGCTGCCAGAATAACAGAAATAGCAACAAGATGTGCATGAGCTACAATGCTATAGATCATGGTTCTAATCAGCTATATTATCCAGACTTCACAGATACCTTCAATCCAGATGGCTGGCGATCTCTATTTGTTCTGCAAAACCCATCAGGATTCCCGGCAAATCTGAATCTTGAGATTCGATCGCGTGCAGGCGATCTATTATACCAGGGAACAGCAACCATCCCTGCCCGTGGGGTTATCACCATAAGGCCCAGAAACCTACTCGGCTTTGATTGTGCGGGCTCAGCTGTTATAGTATCCGATCAGCTGCTCGCGGGCACCTGCCAGATCACCAGGAACAACAACGAAATGTGCATGAGCTACAATGCTATAGATCATGGTTCTAATCAGCTATATTATCCGGACTTCACAGATACCTTCAATCCAGATGGCTGGCGGTCTCTATTTGTTCTGCAAAACCCTTCAGGATTCCCGGCAAATCTGAATCTTGAGATTCGATCGCGTGCAGGCGATCTATTATACCAGGGGACAGCAACCATCCCTGCCCATGGGGTTAGCACCATAAGGCCCAGAAACCTACTCGGTTTTGATTGTGCAGGCTCAGCTGCTATAGTATCCGATCAGCTGCTTGCGGGCACCTGCCAGATCACCAGGAACAGCAACAAGATGTGCATGAGCTACAATGCTATAGATCATGGTTCTAATCAGCTATATTATCCGGACTTCACTGACACCTTCAATCCAGATGGCTGGCGATCCCTATTTGTTCTGCAAAACCCCTCAGGATTCCCGGCAAATCTGAATATTGAGATTCGATCGCGTGCAGGAGATCTGTTATACCAGGGGACAGCAACCATCCCTGCCCATGGGGTTAACACCATCCGGCCCCGGAATTTAATTGGATTTGACTCCGCAGGTTCGGCCTCTATTATATCTGACCGGCTCATTATAGGCACTTGCCAGATAAACCGAAATAACAATGAGATGTGCATGAGCTATACAGCCTCTGATTAGGTCATCTTATTATGCGAGGTGCTATTCCTTCTTTTTTTTTTAAAAATGACTTAAGTATTTATTCTCCAATCCTGGTGAGCTCTCCGATCAGCTAGAAGCATATAGTTCTTAATAGTTGGGGTGAGTGAGAAACCTCGTTGATTCGTATATGAAAAAAAGAAATCAAGGGCTGATCATGGCTGCAGCTGTCACAGCTGTATTGCTTTATTTGACTTTATCCCATGTAAAGCCCGCGGATATTGTATACACACTTAAAAGCACAGATCCTCTCTATTTAGTAATAAGTTTTTTCATATATGTATGTTGTAATATCTTTAGAGCAATGCGTTTCTATGTTTTATTAGATAAAAGGATAAAAATTCATAGTCTTTTCAATATAGTCTGTGTCTACAATATGGTAAATAATATGGCCCCAATGAGGGCGGGCGAGATTTCATATGTTTATATGCTCAAAAGATTACACAATAAAAATGCTGCTATCGGGGTCTCTACGCTCATAGTGGCACGCATTCTTGATTTTATTGCTATTTGCTCTTTATTTACAGCGTCTTCATGGATTGCAGCGGAAAGGATTGAGGGGTTGAGGTCTGCGGCGATTATGGTGTCTCTCCTGATCATCGCTTGTTTCTTGCTATTGATTATGCTTCTTCGCTGCCGAGAATGTCTCTTATATCCACTCGACTGCTATCTGGATAAGAACGGACTTGATAAGGATCCTCGAATAGAGTATATTATTCTCAAGCTCAGGGAAATGATAAGGGCCATGGAAAGCATGAGGGATACGAAAATGACCGTTCTTGCTCTTATCATCTCGTTTTTCATTTGGATCGCCAATTTCTCTGTTGTTTTTTTAGTGGTAAAAGGAATGAATTTTGATATTCCATTGCATATAGTAATTATGGGCTCAACCTCCACGGTTCTCTCTACGCTCCTTCCTGTATATGGAATTGCGGGGCTTGGAACAAGCCAAGGATTGTGGACACTGGTATTTGTACCTCTTGGGATCTCACTTAATGATGCAATAATATCTGCATTTGGATATTATATAATACAAATGATATTTTATTTAACTCTTGGCGTCTACGGACTAATATCTTTAAAGATTGTTAAGTCGGTACAGCAAAATTCATTCGCCTTTAGGCGATGTCAATAAAAGGCGATGAAAATCAAGGATGGAGGGAGTGTGATTTGCACTTCTTTTTTGGCCATCCTTATATATGGGGAGGCATTTTTTCTGATCTTGACGAGGAATGGGCAACTCCATTGTGATAACGGGCGGGGCGGGCTTTATCGGATCTCACCTAGTGGAGCGATTTGTCGATGATGGGCATGATGTCCTGTGCCTGGACAGCTTCGATGATTACTATGATCCAGGGATAAAGAGGAGCAATGTGGCCCGGTTTATGGAAAGGAGGAATTTCACTCTGCTGGAGGGGGATGTCCGGGACCGCAGTCTGGTCAAGAGGGCGCTTGAAGGCGCAGAATGTGTCTTCCACTTGGCGGCACAGGCGGGGGTAAGGGCCTCTGTTATCGATCCTCTCAAGGCTCATGAGGTCAACACCCTGGGAACTCTGAATATCCTTCAGGCCGCTCTTGATGGCGGCGTTCGAAAGGTCGTTTATGCCTCTTCCTCCTCTGTTTATGGGAAGGTGGAATATCTGCCCTTTGATGAGTCCCATCCCAGGGCGCCGGTCTCCCCATATGGCCTGTCAAAGCTAATGGCCGAGGAGTATTGCCGGCTGTTCCATGAGATCTACGGCCTGGAGATGGTCTCTTTGAGGTATTTTACTGTCTATGGTCCCAGGATGAGGCCTGACCTGGCCATAAGCATCTTCGCCAAAAGGGCGCTGCAGAACCTGCCAATCGAGATATTCGGCACGGGGGAGAGGACAAGGGATTTCACCTATATCGATGATGTCGTGCGGGCCAATGTACTGGCAATGAAGTGCAATGGAGGGGTTTATAATATCGGCAGCGGAGAGAGGATCAGCATCAAATGCCTGGCGGAAAGGATAATCAGGCAGACCAATAGCCGCTCAAGAATAGTCTTCCGGGAGGATGCCCCGGGTGATGCCCAGCATACCTGGGCTAATACCGACAGGGCCGGGGAGGGGCTGGGATGGCGCTCTGAGGTTGATATCAATACAGGCCTGCAGAGATATTTGAAATGGCTTACAGGTTGTGATTTTGGGCGGTTAGATGATCGGGCAGATGACTGAAGGCAGACCGATGATCTCTGCTGTCATTCCATTGTACAATGAGGAGGAGAACATCCCGGAGCTTTGCCGTAGGCTGGTCGATGTCCTGGATTCTATGGGGGCTCGGTATGAGATACTATTCGTGGATGACGGGTCCACAGATGGATCTTATGCCCGGCTGGTGGAGATCAAAAGAGAGAATGAGAACATCAAAATAGTGAAGTTCAGGCGGAACTTCGGCCAGACTGCCGCAATCCACGCAGGTTTTGATTATGCGCAGGGGGAGATTATAGCAACTCTTGATGCCGATCTGCAGAATGATCCCCAGGACATCCCTGATATGATAATGAAGCTGAACGATCAGGATCTGGATGTGGTATGCGGCTGGCGCTATCAGAGGCGTGATAAGCTCCACAAGAAGATCATGTCGCGATTTGCCAATGGCCTGAGAAGAAGGCTGACTGGAGAGACGATTCACGATTCAGGGTGCACCCTGCGCGTCTACCGGAAAGAGAGCGTCAAGGATCTTGATCTGTACGGAGAGATGCACCGCTACATTCCAGCTCTTCTCACCTGGCGAGGCTTCAGGGTGGGGGAGCATAAAGTTGTTCATCACGAGAGGTATCGCGGCCAGACCAAGTACAATTGGAGGCGGCTGACCAGAGGTTTTTTCGATCTGATGGTGGTGGCATTCTGGCAGAGATATTCATTCCGGCCGGTGCACATATTCGGCATTTTGGGGTTCATTCTCGCCGCGGTGGGCGGTGTTATTGTCGCCTATCTCATCTTGGAGAAGTTTATCTTTGGAGCACAGCTGGCGGACAGGCCGCTTTTCATCTCCTCCATCCTGATGGCGATAATGGGGGTGCAGTTTATAACCACAGGAATCCTGGCGGATATAATGGTCAAGATCTATTATGGCCAAAAGGAGAGGAAGAACTATCTAGTGGAGAATGTGGTTTAAGATGAGTGTGGTTTGAGCCTTTTGAGGGCAATTCCAATGTAGGGGTAAAATGAGGCAGATGTCATCGGATTGGACGGACCTGATTTGATTCCGTTAATGTCTGCTGGTTTTATATACGTAGCAATAATTTATTCCGTTAAGTTTAATTACCTTTTCCGGTTCCTTGGTTTTGTAATACTCCCATGGATCTTTGCTCCAATCTCTTTGTAAGGCTGAAATATAAAATACTATATAGTCTACGCCATCAATGAAGTCAACGCTCTCATCTAGGGGGATTGTCTTGCCGATGAAGTATTGCGCGAAACCATAATAGTCGACTGCTACGGTAATGTTCTGTGCATCTGGCTTCTCATTTAGGTAATTCGCTGCCAAGTCGTTTCCTTCCCCCCATCCCATCAAGGTCATATTTGGTGCATTGCTTGGCCCTCCAAATACAATTGGGTTAGTGTAGGACAAAAAATAAGGGGAGATTGGCAAAATCAAAGATAAATGGAGGAGGATTATACCGCCCAACAGCAAATAAAAAACTGGATTTTTATTTATATATTTTTTAAAAACAAAATATATTCCAGCAGCAACTAAGATGTCAACCGCCGGGAAAACAGGCAATATGTATCTTGGAAAGGCTTTTAAGCTGAGAATCATTTGCATCGAAAATAGTATAATGTATGCACAAAGGGTTATTATATTTTTATTAAAAAAATTTAAATTATCTTTGATCAATTTTTTTATGCCAATAGCCAGGAATATTGGCAGGAACAAGAGTGTTATTGGTGTCTCCATCATCAAGAATGAAACTGGATAAAATAGCAGACCATGATTGCCATTATCAATCGCTCCCAAAAAAAAGCCGCTGCCGTGTGGGCTCTTCACAGCAACTTCTAATCCACTCTGCTGATCGAATACCATTTTCATAAGTGTTTCAATTGGACTGACCCACATGGCTGGCCAAAGCAGAAAAAAAGTCATTGCTGCAATTGCAGTAATAAATAATATGTACATAAATGATTTTTTCTTGGTCTCATTTGATAGGAAGAGGACAATAAAAGGTATAAAAGCTATGAGGAAGATCGCCGGCAGCTTTGTCAGAATCGAAAGGCCTAACAGGATTCCAGCCATAATCAGAAGCTCTGTTCTTGGCTTTTTTAAAAACACCATCAGAGATAACAGGCACAGAAGCATGAATGAGGTAAGAATAGCATCCAGGTGGATTAGCCTGGAATGAGCCAATAGGAATGGGTCCAAAGCAATCAACGTGGCAGATAGGAGTGCAATCTTTGTGTTAAATAATATTCGAATAAAATAAAATATAAGGATGATTGATAAAGATGTAATTATAACTGTGGGGGCCCTGGCAAATGATAGCTTTGCAGGGAAACCAGAGCCGTTAAAGGCCTTAATAGAAATGCCAGAAAGCCACATGGTAACCACCCCAGGATGTGGGGCTTTGAAGGTCTCATCCCATTGATGCGATAAGATTGCATCAATGAAACCTGGCGATCTGTCGATCCATAAGATCTCATCAGTAGTGAGGCCTGTCCCCAAATCAATTATCCTCAATGATAGGCCGAGGAGGAATATCACAAGCACGACAAGCCAGACATTTTTCATCCAATTTACTCCAGTATCCTTGATAGGTGCCCTGGATGCACTTATTCATGATCGCATCTCCAAGTTTTAAAGCTATTGTACGATTTGATGGGCTATGTCCGCGGGGTATTCTGCCCCAATAATGGCCTGAAATGTGTTGGCGATCGGCGGGGACCCCGCGAGCCAAAGAGTTTTTTTGGCCAATCCAGTTTAATTGTGGCTGGTATTCTTATGGGGACATAATGGCTCCCGTAATTGCCTTTGATGCTAAACACACATGGGGAAAGGTATATTAGGATCTATGCGGAGTCTTTGATAAGGTCGAGCGGATGGATATAGGGACTGATGTAAATGCGGAGCTTTATACGAAATCAGTGATGCTCTCTCCGATAATAAATGCAAAGCATGGCTTGTTAGGCGTTCCTTGGATCGGCCAGAGAATGAATGAATTGCAAATTCTATTATTATAGATTCTGGGGCGATCTGAGACGATTTTGGAGGATATTAGGATAGAAGAATAATATTCTCCCTTCCAAGAGGTAAATTCAAGATTCATAAGCAGGCCTGTATTAATACATCACTATATACTCTAAAGGACGGCACGGATGCAAATGACTGTAGATGTGGTTCAGAGGACTGATGGATCTGAATCAGCTCTTATTCATCTCTTATCGCACCTTATCGAGGGCCAAAGAGTTCTGATTTTAGGGTCCGAGATTCGAAGTTTGTGTTTGGAGAGCGCCTGGATCGGATTTGATATCGTCGGAGCTTATATAAATGCAGATGTCCTCCCATTCACTGGATCTGCAATAGAGGGTGATGTAGCCAAACGAGTTCAATTCCTTATTGCAGGGGAGACCAACCTGTCGTTTCGCAACAGCTTATTTGATAGCGCAATTATTACAGAGGCTTCGCTGACTGCAATTGGTTCAAAGAAAATAATCGATGAAGCGGTTCGAGTTGTTAGAAATGGCGGCAGAATAGTCGTCTCGTTTGAGAGTATCAATCCTGCCTCAAGTGTTGAGCATATCAATCCCATCCATAAAGAAGCATTTACTGCTGAGATTAGGCATTATATTAAGGAGATCGAATGGCATGATGGGCCCTCCAAGGAACGACTTGTTTGCAGTCTCTTTATTCACAAAAACAATGGAATCACAGAAAATAATAAAATAGACATCATTATGCCCACATTTAATGGCAGAAGATCGATCAGAAAGGCGATAAAGAGCGTAATATATCAGACATACAGAGATTGGAATCTTATTGTGGTTAATGATGGCGGCGAAGACGTCAGAGACATCATTGATGAATTTGGTGATAATAGAATCAAATATATATGCAGTGAACATAAAGGGAAATCGCATGCTTTAAATTTGGGCATCCGCTGCTCTTCTGGAGAATTTATCGGCTACCTGGATGATGATGATATTCTCTATCCACTTCATCTGGAGGTCTTGATAAAAGCGGCCATGGAGAATGGTTCTGATTTCGTCTATGATGATTGGTATGAGGTATGCATAGATGAGTCTGGGAGAGAGATTAGGAGGTATTTTGAATTCAGACAGGATGTATCGCCATCCATGTTAATATTCAAAAATTATATAAATCATAAATGCATTCTTCATAGAAGGTCTCTTCTTGATCTGACTGGTCTGTACGATGAGGAACTGGAGGTGCTAATCGATTGGGATATGATAAGAAGGCTCTCCTTTGCCAGCCGGCCTTTTCATGTTTGGAGTGTAACGAGCGAGCATATTCAATATTATGTAGAAGGCGTCATGGAAAATAAGATCTCTTCAATATGGACTAAAAACCCTGAAAAATTGAAAAAAGCGTTGGAGAGGATTATAAGAAAAACCAATGAATTGCCTGCAAATGAGGTGGAGCTAAAAGAGAGTCTTTCTCAAGCAATGCTATCATTTTCTTACTATCATCAGTTAAAAATTAATCAGATGCACGAGCATGAAATATCGAATCAAGGCGAAAATGATTTTGCACTTACGAGATTAGATCTTATCGATCAACTACAAGAGGCAAGAAATCTCGCTAATACACTAGATAATGAGATCGCGGAGATTAAGATGAGCATCCATTGGAAATTTGTAAATAAATTTCACAACAATGTCGTAGAACGAGCCTTACCTCAAGATAGTAGGCGGCGAAGATGGTATGATCTTGGATTAAAGGCGATGAGGATTCTTGCAAATGATGGATTCAGTACTCTTCTGCAGGAGTATCGATTAAGAAAGGCATACTATAAATCCATAGCTCACAAAGAGCCAGGAAATTTTGGAAATGCCCCCGAGGAGATTGCTCTAGATGATTTCTTAATAGAATTGCTCTCATTTCATACAAATAAAGGAATAACGAATGAAGTCCATAGGCATTGCGAGAAAAATATTGATATAATAATTTGTATTCATAATGCATTGGATGATGTAATTGAATGTCTTGAATCTGTAATAGAATACACTCCGCCCATATTCACACTAATTCTGGTTGATGATGGAAGTGATGAAGCTACTAAGTCGTTTTTAAAGGATTTTGCACTGAGTCACGATGCTTGCCTGTTAAGAAATGATATTGCTTTGGGGTATACTTTTGCAGCAAATCAGGGTTTGAGATCCTCAACCGGAAACTATGTCATACTGCTGAATAGCGATACCATTGTATCTGCTGATTGGCTGGATAGGATGCTGGAATGCGCTGAATCAGATGAGAGAATTGGAATCGTCGGCCCGTTGTCGAACACTGCATCCTGGCAGTCGGTTCCAAAAATAGAATCGTGTGGTGATTGGGCAACCAATGACTTGCCTGATGGTATTTCTGTTCAGTTGATGGCCGAACTTATTGGAAGATATTCTTGTCGTTGTTATCCAAAACTACCATTCCTTAATGGCTTTTGCATTTTGATTAAGAGAATCTTAATAAACCAAATAGGATATTTAGATGAGGACAATTTTGGAACAGGCTATGGTGAAGAGAATGACTATTGCATTCGTGCAAGGAAAGAACAATGGCTTTTGGCTGTCGCCGACGACGTTTATATCTATCATAAACAATCTCGCAGCTATTCTAATGATAGAAGGAAGAAATTATGCGACCTAGCGGGCAAGATGCTGATCGATAAACATGGTATGCAAGAGGTCTCTAATGGCGTCTCCGAATGTAAGAATAATAGGGCTATGGCTGGCATAAGGGCTCGAGCGGATGTTCTTTGGCTTCGTCACAGGTTATTGGAGAACGGGAAGGGACTCTTCGATGGGAAAAATTTGTTGATAGTCCTTCCAATTAAGGAGCCAGCAGGTGGTGCTTATGTCATCCTCCAGGAGGCGCTCGCTATGATCGAGATGGGTGTGAGGGTAAGTCTGTTTAATTTAAGGGAACATAAGTCGGAATTCCAGCAGAATTTTCCCACTATAAAGATTCCAGTCATTTATGGGAGTGTTGACGAAATCCCGTCAATAGCAGGAGACTTTAATGCGGTTTTAGCTACGATAAACAATTCTGTTTATTGGATTGCGCCATTAATTCGCAGCGATATTAAGCTTGCATATTACATTCAGGACTTCGAACCAGATTTTTATCCAAAAGGATCCAAAGAATATAGTTTGGCTTGGGAATCTTACAGAAAAGTACCAAAAATGAAGAATGTTACAAAGACGAACTGGAATAAAAATAAAGTTATGGCAAATATAGGAATTAATTGCCAAATCGTAGGCCCAAGTGTTGATATTGATATGTTCCGGCCTAGAGAGAGATTGCACAGATCAAATGAGATATTTATTGGAGCCATGATCCGACCATCAACTCCACGAAGAAATCCTCGTTTTACCTTGGAAATCCTCGAAGAAATCAAAAAAATATATGGAGAAAAAATAAATATTATCACTTTTGGATGTTCTATGGAGGATTTTCTATCATTGGATCCATGCAAAGATATATTAATTAACCATTTAGGAGTATTAAAGCGAGAATGGATGCCATATCTATTCAATGAAATTGATATATTTGTCGATCTTTCGACATATCAAGCAATGGGATTGACTGCACTGGAAGCAATGGCATGTGGTTCAGCTATTATAGCCCCCCGCAATGGGGGCTGCCAGGATTTCGTAAAAGATGGAATAAATGGTTTCTTGATCGACACTACCGACAGGAGTTCATGCATTGATGCCCTCAAGAAACTAATACGTGATGATGATTTGAGGAAAATGGCATGTGCCCAATCCATAATTGATGTCTGTCAATTTCCGCCCGAATTGGCGGCGCTGAAAGTGTTAAAGGCAATTTTTTTGCATTAAATCTAATTCAAAATGCTCGGGATGGAGTAATCTCTACCCCAATCACCGATTATTGGCACCATTCCCGTTGGTCCGAAGTTCACGCTGTAGTCGGCAACCCCAGGCCGATTGAAATAGTTCAAATAGAACATCGCCGTTTTAGGATTGTATATCCCTATTTTATTCTTTCCATCTCCATCCCAATCGCCGATTATTGGCACCATTCCTGTTGGCCCGAAGTTCACGCTGTAGTCGGCAGCTCCCGGCTGGTTGAAATAATTAAAATAGAATTTGGCGGTATGAGGATTCTGTACTTTCCAAGTTTCTCCTAATTTTTTATTATTCAAATTATTCTCCTCGTTAGATTTTC